>PVMS01042663.1_pt1 | contig 14470 bp, 11 predicted proteins | sample 1853461 | NCBI WGS metagenome assembly PVMS01 (sample SAMN08582032, study PRJNA380276) | Marine sediment metagenome, whole genome shotgun sequencing project. | isolation source: ocean sediment barecode stripped | collected 2017 | reverse complement strand
TTCCTGACTGAAGAAAATTCGCTGTGAATCCAAAGATCAAGACAGGGCTCGTCATCGTGGTGTGATATCCGGGCTAAGCACAAGGTACGAGTTCATGAATAGATCGGAGGTTCCTTAGAGAACCCCGCGCTGTTCCTGATCGAGTTCGATCGAGTCGAACAGCGCCTGGAAGTTGCCTTCGCCAAAACCCTCGTTGCCTTTTCGCTGGATGATCTCGAAGAAGATCGGCCCGATGCAGGTTTTTGTAAATATCTGCAACAGCAATTGTTTCTTGGTCTCGACGTCGGCGTCGATAAGAATGCCATTGTGGGTCATTCGCTCGAGGTCCTCGCCGTGCCCCGGGATACGTTCATCGACGAGTTCGAAGTAAGTTTGCGGTACGGTCAGGAAATCGATATTGCGGGCATGCATGGCCTCCACCGCGGAGTAGATATCCTCGGCAAACAAGGCGACGTGCTGGATACCTTCACCCTCGTATTCCTCGAGGTACTCCGCGATCTGTGACTTGTCGTCCGTGGCCTCGTTGATCGGGATGCGGACGATACCGTCCGGTGCAGTCATCGCCCTCGAAATCAGGCCGGTCTTGCTGCCCTTGATATCGAAATAACGAATCTCCCTGAAACCAAATATCTTTTCGTAGAACCCGGCCCACACATCCATGTTGCCCGGGTAAACATTGTGTGTCAGGTGATCGATGATGGTCAGCCCGAAACCCTTCGGATTGCGGTCGACATCCGGGAAGAACTCGAAATCTTTCTCATACAGACGATCGCCACCCGCGTCATCGGTAAGATACAGGATGCTGCCGCCGATACCCTCGATCATCGGCATGTTCAAGGCTGTTCTTGCGGCCATGTCCGCGGTGATCTCGGTTGCATCGTTCTGCAGTGCATGGGCCAGGGCCTGTTGGGAGTCATTGACACGAATGGCAAAACCGCAGGCGCAGGGACCGTGTTTGCGAGCGAAGTCGGCTGCGAAACTGTCGGGCTCCTCGTTGACAAGAAAGTTGATTTCGCCCTGGCGATAGAGGGTCACCTTGCGTTCTCGATGACGCGCGATCGCGGTGAAACCCATGCTTTTGAAAAGCTCCTCCAAAAGCTTTGTGTCGGGTGCAGCGTACTCGACGAATTCGAAGCCATTGATGCCCAGCGGATTGTCGAAAATATCAGTCATCCTGCCTCTCCCGAAAAAGACAGGGCCCCGACGGGCCCTGTTGATTGTTGAATTAGTTTCAGATGTAACTATGATAGCGACAAGCATGGCAAACGCAAGCTGCATCGCATCATGAATGAGCAAGCTCTCGACCTGGAAAAGTTCCTGCCCTATCAGCTATCCGTGCTCTCCAATACGATCAGCGGCACGATCGCTGAGACCTATTCAAGCCGCTATGGCTTGTCGATACCCGAGTGGCGGGTGTTGGCGGTACTGGGTCGTTTCCCGGGCTCGTCTGCCGGAGAAGTCGCCCAGCGCACGGCCATGGACAAGGTCGCGGTCAGCCGGGCGGTATCGAGACTGCTGGCAGCGGGCCGGATCGAGCGTGAGTTCGCCGATGCGGACCGGCGACGATCGATACTCAGGATGTCCGAAAGTGGCAGGGAGATATACCAACGTATCTCGCCGCTGCTGCTGCAATATGAAGCGGAGCTACTGGCGGGGCTTTCCGCGACCGACCGCCGCCACCTCGGCCGGATACTCGCCATACTCGTTTCCCGGGCGCGTCAGGTGGGTCCGCCGACGCTGGGCTGAGCCGCGAACTCCCTCGCGGTCAAACGACGTCTTCGATATAGGTGCGTACCTCGATCAACTCGGGGAAGAGGCGAATGTCGAGCGCTTTCTTGAGGAAACCGACCCCCGACGAACCACCCGTACCGCGTTTGAACCCGATGATTCTTTCCACAGTCTTGAGATGCCGGAATCGCCATAGCTGGAAATTCTCCTCGACATCCACGAGTTTCTCGCACATGTCGTAGACCTCCCAGTGGTTGGCGGTGTCTTCGTAGACTGTCTTGAACATGTCGACGACACCCGGGTGCTGGTCATAGGGTTCCGACCAGTCACGCTCTACGCGGTCGGCCGGCACCGGGTAGCCCTTGCGCGACAGGTAACGCAGAAACTCGTCATAGATTCCGGGCGATTCCAGCGTCTCTCGCAAGTGGTTCTGCAACTCGGGGGCATAGTCAAAAACACGCAGATGATCCGCGTCTTTGTTGCCGAGTATGAACTCGATTTCGCGTCCCTGGGCTGACTGGAAACCCGATGCATGCCCCAGCACGCTTCTAAACTGAGCGTACTCGCTGGGCGTCAGGGTCTCGAGCACGGCCCATTGATTAAACAGCTGCTGCTGAACCTGTTTGACCCTGGCCAGTATCTTGAAACACGGGCCCAGATTGTCGACGCGGATGTGCTCCATCGCGGCCCGCAGCTCGTGGATAATCAGCTTGAACCACAGCTCGGAAGTCTGGTGCTGGATAATAAACAGCATCTCATCGTGGTGCGGGGGATCGCTCAATGGCGACTGTGCGGAAAGCAGGCGGTCCAGCTTAAGGTAACCACCGTAACTGGTCGTGTCGGTCAGGTCGCGGTGAATTCCTTCCTCGAATTCTCTCTTTTTCATGTTCCTGATAGTCCTTCGTCGAATATCGTTCCACCCGAGTCGCCGGCGACTCTCCAGGCACGCCATTATAGCCTGCCGCGCCGCCTCGCATCGCGGCGCTCAGCCAGCACGCTGGCAAGTTTCGGTTATAATGTCTGGCCTTTTTGGGGTACCGGCCCTGCCGTCCGCAAACATGGCAGGATTGCGGTTTCCCGTGATTTCCAGACTCGCCCCCAGACGCCTTCCGGGCGGGATGGGCAGGGCCCTTGGAGGAGTTCTTGTTCAAGACTATCGCCGAATTTCAGATCCAGTACTGCCAGTGCATCGACCCGGAAGGGAAACCGGTAGGCGAACTGCCGAATTTTGCAAAGGACCCGGAGCAACTGCTGAAAATGTATCGCCTGATGTCGCTGACGCGTGTTTTCGATACCAAGGCCGTTAATCTGCAGCGAACCGGCAAACTCGGTACCTATGCCTCCTGTCTGGGTCACGAGGCGGCCCATGTCGGTATCGGCGCTGCAATGAGAGATGAAGACTGTTTCGCTCCGATGTACAGGGAATACGGAACCCAGTTCTGGCGCGGCGTAAAGATGAAGGATGTGTTGCTGTACTGGGGTGGCGACGAAAGGGGCAATGTATTCGAAGGCCCTGCGGCACACGACTTCGCATGGTGCGTTCCGATAGCCACCCAGTGCCTCCATGCGGCGGGGGCGGCGATGGCCTTCAAGATGCGCGGTGAAGCGCGCTGCGCCGTGTCGGTAATTGGCGATGGCGGAACCTCCGAAGGCCCTTTTTATGAAGCCATGAATCTGGCTGGCGTACGCAAACTTCCAATCGTCTTCGTGACAGTCAACAACAAATGGGCGATCTCTGTGCCGCTGTCGATCCAGACCGCTGTCGAGACACTGGCCCAAAAAGCGGTGGCGGCCGGCATCCCGGGCATACAGGTCGATGGCAACGACGTCGTCGCTGTCAGAAAAGTAATGGCGGAGTCTCTTGAGCGCGCGCGTAACGGTGAAGGACCGACACTGGTTGAAGCGGTCACCTATCGCCTGAGCGATCATACGACCGCTGATGACGCGAGCCGTTATCGCGATCCCGCCGAGGTCGAGGAAGCCCGTCAGTTCGAGCCCCTGATCCGGATCCGGAAATACCTGATGGATATCGGCGCCTGGGATGAGGACAAGGAAGAGACCATGCTGAAAGAGTGCGCCGCCGAGGTGGACGAACAGGTAGAGGAATACCTGGGGACGCCGGTGCAGGCGACCGAAACGATGTTCGATTTTATGTATGAGGAGTTGCCGCAGGCGATGGAAGAGCAAAAGGAAACGGCGATCACCTACAAGGACACGGGAGGAGGTCACTGATGGCCCGGGTCGCATTGATCGAAGCGGTCACCATGGCGCTCGCCCATGAGATGGAACGTGACGATTCCGTGATGGTGCTGGGTGAGGATGTCGGGGTCAACGGAGGCGTCTTCCGCGCCACGGCGGGTCTGCAACAACGTTTCGGCGCTGAGCGTGTCATGGATACGCCGCTCGCCGAGTCGATGATCGCCGGAATGTCGATCGGAATGGCCGCGCACGGGATGAAGCCCGTGGCCGAAATCCAGTTCATGGGTTTTATCTACCCGGTCGTCGATCAGATGATCAACCATGCCGGGCGCATGCGCCATCGCACCCGCGGTCGTCTGACCTGCCCGATGGTGCTGCGGGCGCCATTCGGCGGCGGGATTCATGCCCCCGAACATCACTCCGAAAGTACTGAAGCGATCTTCGCGCACATGCCCGGAATACGGGTCGTTATCCCCTCCTCCCCAGCGCGTGCCTACGGTCTTTTGCTGGCGTCGATCCGCAACCCGGATCCTGTCGTGTTCCTGGAACCCAAACGGATCTACCGACTGGCCAAGCAGGAAGTGGAGGACGACGGACAGGCTTTGCCGCTGGACGTTTGTTACACCCTGAAAGAAGGCGAAGACGTGACACTGGTCACCTGGGGTGCGATGACCTTCGAAACCCTGAAGGCTGCCGCCGAGCTTGAAAAGGAAGGCATTAGTTGTGAAGTCATCGATGTCGCGACGATCAGCCCGCTGGATCTGGACACGATACTGGAATCAGTCGAGAAGACCGGTCGGCTGGTGATCGTTCATGAAGCCGCACGGACCTGTGGGGTGGGCGCCGAAATTGCAGCCGGGGTGGCTGAAAAAGGCCTCTATGATCTGGAAGCGCCAATCCAGCGAGTCACCGGTTTCGATACGGTCATGCCGCTGTTCCGTATGGAGTATCAATATCTGCCCAGCGTCGCGCGCATCATGGACAGCGTAAAAACAACCTTGGAAGACTAAATGAAAACGTTTCATCTCCCCGATCTTGGTGAAGGTCTCCCCGAAGCGGAAATCGTCAGTTGGCACGTAAAGGAAGGCGACTCGGTAACAGTTGACCAGCCGATGCTGTCGGTTGAGACAGCGAAAGCTGTCGTCGAGGTTCCCTCACCCTATACCGGCATCATCGCCAAGCTCTACGCCGCTGACGGTGATATCGTCGAGACCGGCAAACCACTGGTCGATATCGATACCGGCGGGTCCGACGCCGAATCGGCAAGCACAGAAACCGCTCCAGCCGCGGGCGAGGCAACAGCCGAAAAAGAGAGTGCCGGTGATTCCGGAACGGTGGTCGGCAAGGTCATGGTTTCAGACGACCTGATGGTCGAGACTGCAATCCCCGGCGGCGGTCGGCGGCGGAGCAAAGGCAAGGTCAAGTCGGCCCCGGCCGTGCGGGCGCTGGCAAAACGACTGGGTGTGGATCTGAACATGGTGACGCCGACCGGCAAGGGTGGGCGGGTTACCACGGACGACGTAAAGAACTTCACCGGCGCCGCCCCTTCACCCGCAGCGACGACGCCTCCGGTCAGGCTGCCACCCGGAAAGCCGGAACCGCTGCGCGGTCCGCGGCGTGCCATGGCACAGAGCATGACGCTGTCCCGAAACGAGGTTTGCGCCTGCACCATTTTCGATGATGCAGACATCCACAACTGGCTGCCCGGTCAGGACATCACTGCAAGAATCCTGCGGGGCATGAAGGCGGGGTGCCAGGCCGAACCCGGCCTAAACGGTTTTTACGATGGCGCTGCCACGAGCAGACAGCTCGAATCGAGGATCGATGTCGCAATCGCGGTCGATACACCGGACGGACTGATAGTCCCCGTCGTCCGCAACATCGAACAAAAATCAGCGCAGCAAATTCGTGCGGATCTCAATGTCATCAAGGTCAAGACGCGAGACCGAACCGTTGCTCCAGAGGAAATGAGGGATTTCACCATCACCCTGTCCAACTTCGGCATGATGGCCGGTCGCTATGCGACCCCCGTAGTCGTGCCGCCGACAATTGCGATCCTAGGTTCGGGTGGCATCCAGCACGATGTGGTGGCTGTGCTGGGGGGCGTCGAGGTGCATCGGAGAATTCCACTATCGCTGACATTCGATCACCGTTGCGCCACCGGCGGCGAGGCCTGCCGTTTCCTGGCCGCGATGATCTCAGATCTGGCTAAGCCGGTCTGATCGGGTCTGCCAGGTCTGAGTCGAAAATAGGTACATCTACGCAAGCCCCGTGACTGCCGACGGGGTTAGAATAGTGGCGCCAATTGACCCGAGGGAGAGCACGCCAAATGCAGCAAAAATCGACGGATCCGCGACAGCGACTGATGGCGGATGTGATAGCCGTTGCACGCAAGCTGGCGCCAAAAGACTTTCCCGGAAAAGTCGGCAAATGTCTGACCGAATATTATCGCAACGTCGCCCTGGACGATTTGCGCGAACGCAGCCCGGAAGATCTCGCAGGGGGCGCAGTTTCGCACCTGATGATGGTCGTCGGTCGCAAACGGGGCACGCCAAAGGTCCGGGCTTTCAATCCAACCATCGAGAATGATGGCTGGACCTCGACACATACCATCGTAGAAATCACAACCGACGACATGCCGTTCCTGGTCGATTCAATGGGAATGGCAATCAACAACTGTGGTTTGTATATACATCTGACCGTGCACCCGGTGATGGCGGTGCAGCGTGACGCCAGGGGCAAGCTGATCGGGCTGCTTCCCACAAATACCGACGGGGCCGATACACGGCAGGACTCCTTTATGCGTTTCGAGATCGACCGGGAAAGCGACCCCGCGATCTTCAGGCGACTGGAAAAAGATATCCGCAATGTCCTCGGGGATGTCAGGGCGGCATACGGCGACTGGGCGAAAATGCGCGCCAAGGCGCTGGATGCCTGCAAAGAGCTGGACGACAAGCCGCCGCCGCTGGACGACACCGTGATTTCGGAAGCCAGGGCCATGCTCGAGTGGATGGAGGACGGTCATTTCACCTTCCTCGGCTACCGCGAGTACGAGCTGGTCAAGGGCGCTGACTACGACACGCTCAAGGTCATTCCGAAAACCGGTCTGGGAATCCTCAGCCGTCCGTCGCGCAGCGGACAACAATCGACGGTTATCTCGCGAGCGATCAGACGCCAGGCAAGATCGCGGGATCTCCTGTTGATGACCAAGGCGAACTCCCGATCGACGGTCCATCGACAAGGCTATCTCGACTACATAGCGGTCAAGCATTTCGACAAGGCGGGCCGGGTGGTGGGCGAGAAGCGTTTCCTCGGTCTGTTTACCTCGGTGGCATATAGCCGCAGCCCGCGAAGTATCCCGGTATTGCGCTACAAGATTCAACGCATAGTCAACCTGTCCGGACTCGATCCGGCCAGCCATGGCGGCAAAGCCTTGCTGCATATCCTGGAAACCTTTCCGCGCGACGAACTGTTCCAGGGATCGGTCGAGGAGCTCAGTCGTATCACGTTGGGAATCTACAACCTGCAGGAAAGACAACGGGTCAAGTTGTTCGTCAGGAGAGATGCCTTCCGCCGCTTCTTTTCCTGTCTCGTTTTCGTCCCCAGGGAACGCTATAACACCAACGTCAGGGAACGCATACAAGAGATTCTTCGTGCGGGTCTGAAGGGGGTCAGCGTCGAGTCGAACGTGCAGATGTCAGAATCCAAACTGGCCCGTGTGCACATCATCATTAGATCGGATCCCGAAGATCTGCCGCGGGTTCAGCTCGTCGCCCTTGAGAAACAGATTGTGGCGGCCGTGAGGACCTGGCAAGACCGGCTGCGCAGCGAGCTGGTCGAACGTTTCGGCGAGGAGAAAGGACTACATCTGAACCGCATCTATGCTTCGGTGTTCCCACCAGCATATGTCGCGGACGTACCGCCGCGTGAAGCGACCTTCGATATCGAGAGACTGTCGAAAATAGAAGATGATCCGTCCTGCCTGTGCATGAGCCTTTATCGTCCGCCCGACTTTCCGGAACAGCACCTGCGCTTCAAGATCTTCCACGCGGAGACGGCCCTGCCGATTTCGGACGTAATACCGATGCTCGAGAATCTTGGCTTTCGCGTCATGAGCGAAATGCCGTACCTGGTCAATTTGCAAGGCGGAATGACGGTATCGGTGCAGGATTTCGAAATGCGTTACGAGTACGACCGGATACTGGTCCCGGCGCAGGTCAATGAGATTTTCCAGAACGCCTTCGAGAATATCTGGAGGGGGAAGGCGGACAACGACGGGTTTAATTCGCTTGTTCTGCTGGCCGGCCTGACCTGGCGGCAGGTCATGGTGTTGAGAACGTTTTGCCGCTATCTGCTACAGACCGGACTGCCATTCAGCCAGACCTACATGGAGCAGGTCCTCGAGACTTATCCCGATATCGCGAGGCTGCTGGTCACCAAGTTCGAGGGCCGCACTGACCCCGAACTCAGCGACAGGAAACGCCGGCGATGCAACCTGACCACCAGTCAGGCGCTCGATCACGCCATGGACGGCGTCGCCAGCCTGGATGCGGATCGCATCATCACTGCATTCAGGGCGACCATCCGCGCGACCGAGCGGTCGAACTACTTCCAGACAAATGTCGATGGCGGGATCAAGTCCTATATCTCGGTCAAACTGGATCCGCGCAAGGTTCCGGACCTGCCAAAACCAAAGCCACGCTACGAGGTTTTTGTTTATTCGCCAAGAGTCGAAGGTGTACACCTGAGAGGCGGTGCGGTGGCCCGTGGGGGCCTGAGATGGTCGGACCGGCAGGAGGACTTTCGTACCGAGGTTCTCGGTCTGATGAAAGCCCAAGCGGTAAAGAACACGCTGATCGTACCGGTTGGCGCTAAAGGTGGCTTTGTTGCAAAAAAACTCCCTCAGGGTGATCGCGAAGAGATCATGGAAGAGGTCATCTATTGTTACCAGATATTTGTCCAGGGCTTGCTGGATATTACTGACAACCTGGTAGATGACAAGATCGTGCCGCCGCCGAATGTCGTGCGCAACGACGGCGACGATCCCTATCTCGTGGTCGCCGCTGACAAGGGAACCGCGAGCTTTTCGGATATCGCGAACGCGATCTCCGAGGAGTATGGATTCTGGCTTGGAGATGCCTTTGCATCGGGCGGATCCGTCGGTTACGACCATAAGAAGATGGGCATCACCGCCAAAGGCGGCTGGGAGGCGGTCAAGCGCCATTTCCGCGAAATGGGTACGAACATCCAGACAACCGATTTCACGCTCGCCGGGATTGGTGACATGAGCGGCGACGTTTTTGGCAACGGCGTATTGCTGTCCCGGCATACAAAGCTGCTTGCGGCCTTCAATCACATGCACATCTTCCTGGACCCCGACCCCGACCCCAAAATCAGCTTCAGGGAGAGGGAAAGACTGTTTGGCTTGCCGCGCTCTGGCTGGAATGACTACAAGTCAGATCTGATTTCCGCTGGTGGCGGCGTCTGGTCGCGTAGCGAGAAGCTGATCGAATTATCGCCACAGGTGCGCAGTATTCTGGCGGTCCAGGAAGAAGGCATGACGCCCGACGATTTGATAAAGGCAATCCTGAAAATGCCGGTCGATCTCTTATGGAACGGCGGGATCGGTACCTACGTAAAGGCCAGCACCGAGACCCATGCAGACGCCGGAGACCGGGCCAATGACAGCGTACGCATCAATGGCAATGAGCTCAGGTGCAAGGTCATCGGCGAAGGCGGCAATCTGGGCTTTACGCAACTCGGTCGAATCGAGTACGCCCTGAATGACGGTCGGATGAATACCGACTTTATCGACAACTCGGCCGGCGTCGACTGCTCGGACCGCGAGGTCAACATCAAGATTCTCCTCAACGTTGTCGCGCGCAAGCAGGAGCTGACGCAAGGCCGCAGAAAGAAGTTGCTTGCAGACATGACGGATGAAGTGGCCGCGATGGTGTTACGCGACAATTACCTGCAAACCCAGGCTCTCAGCATTCTTGAGAGCAACGCAACGGGTCGGCTCAGAGAACACGCCTATCTCATCAAGGTACTCGAGAAGGAAGCCGGCCTCGATATTGAGCTCGAATTTCTTCCCGATAGTGAAGAAATCGACCAGCGCCTCAAGGCTGGTAAGGGTTTGACCCGACCCGAACTGGCCGTCCTCGTCAGCTACGGCAAGATTGCGCTCTATCGGGACATGATCGACTCCAATGTTCCCGAGGACGATTACCTGGCAAAGGAACTCATCAGTTATTTCCCACAACCCCTGCAGCGTCGCTATGCGGATCTCATGGGTGAGCATCAGCTATCGAGGGAGATCATCTCCACGCTCGTCACCAACAGCCTTGTCAATCGGATGGGACCGGTATTCGTATACAGGGCGCGCGATGAGACCGGTGCCGACGTTGCCTCCGTAGCACGGGCCTATACGATCGCAAGAGAAGTCTTTGAAGCGCGCTCGCTGTGGAACGCGATCGAGGAACTCGACAACAAGGTCCACACGAACGCCCAGTATTCGATGTTGAACAGAACGACGCGGTTACTAAAACACGGCACCCACTGGTTCCTCGATCGCTCGATATTCGTCAGCGACATTGCCGCCGCCGTCAAGCGATTCGGGAAACCAACCCAGCGACTGATGGATAACGTCGAAGAGTTCCTGCTGGGCCGTGAGTTAATGAAATTCCAGGAGGCGCAGGCGCTCTATGGCGAGATCGGCATACCCCAGGAGGTTGCCCGTCGCATGGCGGGACTGCAGTCTCTGCATTCGGCGCTGGATATCGTCGAGGTTGCCGAGGCCACGGGCGTGGACCCGGTGCGTGTTGCCTCTGTCTACTTCCGGCTTGGTCAGAAACTACGGATCGCGTGGCTCAGGGAACAGGTCGAACTGCTGGCGGTTCAGGGTCGCTGGCAGGCGATGGCGCGCAACAGCATGCGGGAAAATCTCTACTTTCTGCAGGGGCAACTGACACAACAGATTATCGACGGCGCAGGCAGCAAGCGTAAGCCGGAAAATACGGTGGATAGCTGGATCGAGAAACGAGCCGACAGGATCCGACACGTACTCGATATTATTGGCGAGATGAGGAATCAGGGCGCAATGGATTTCCCCACCCTCGGCGTTGCCTTGCAGGAAATCAGACGTCTCACGCAGGTGTAATTGAGCATGGGGAGAAGCATCTTGGCCCAGGAACCACTGATCGCCGTATTCGTCGACTTTGAAAACGTCGCTATCGGCGCAAAGGATCTGCAGATTGGCAAGTTCGAAATCGACCTCGTACTAAAGAGACTGCTCGAAAAAGGCCGCATCGTTTTCAAGCGGGCCTATTGTGACTGGGGCCAATACAGGACTTACGCCAAGGAGTTTCACGCCCATGGCGTCGAGATGATCGACATCCCGCAGACACGGCAAAGCGGCAAGAACAGCGCAGATATTCATATGGTCGTCGACGCGATCGATCTGTGTTACGCGAAGCAACACATCGACGTATTTGCCCTGATCTCGGGCGACAGCGACTTTTCTCCGCTGGTCTCCAAACTCAAGGAAAACGACAAGCGCGTCCTCGGCTGTGGCGTAAAGAGTTCTACATCGGACTTGCTGATCGCCAGCTGCGACGAATTTATTTATTACGACGATCTCGTCGTTCGGGTAGCAAAGCGCAGCCGCAAGAGAAGCAAGAAAAAGGATCCCAAGGAGCAGGCCCGCGATCGGCTGGTGGAGATCGTGGATTCGCTCGGCGACGATTATGACCAGCTGTGGGGATCGATGATCAAGCAGGCGATCCGACGCGTCTACCCTGGATTTAGCGAATCCTATTATGGCTATGGGAATTTTTCCGAGCTACTCAAGGACTGTGAGTCGCGCGGCCTGATCAGCCTGGAATACGACAAGGGTCGCGGCAACTTCCTCGTCGGGTCCGTAAGCAAGGCATCCTAGGGAACCTCTGATCTACTTCGCTCAGAATGAATTAGAGGTTCCCATCCGCATTTCAACCATTCTCTGGTTTCCGGCGTCAAAGACTGGCAATTTCGCTGTCCGGAGACCGCTATGAAACCCTTCATCCTGTCCATCGCCCTGCTCTTCCTCATTGGCCCTGCCGGGGCCAGTGACTATGGTGACTACAGGGACACCCGGACGCTGAACCTGCCGACCGCCGGTCTGGAGCAATTCAAGGTCGACGTCGGCGCCGGGTCGCTGGAAATCCGTGGTTTGGATGATGCGACCGGGATCGAGGTCACCGCCAGGATCTGGATTGAGAAACATCCCAGGGATCTCGACAAGGTGGCGGCTGTCATCGATCGCTATGTGACCATCGAATTGACCAGTAACGGAAATCGGGCTCAGCTGAAGACTTCGACACGCGACCCTGGCCTGGGTTACAGCCTTCCGCATGTCGATCTGGTCGTTACGATGCCGTCGAAAATGGGCCTCGATATCCGTGACCGATCCGGGTTTATTGAAGTTGAGAACATCTCCGGCGATCTTGATCTGCGCGATGACTCGGGCAGCATCACCCTAACCGACATCACCGGCCAGGTGGATATCGATGACTCGTCCGGCAGCATTGCGGTCACCCGTATCGGCGGGTCCGTGCGTATCGATGACGACTCCGGCAGCATCGATGTAGAAGACGTCGGCTCCGATCTATTTATCGAGGATGGTTCCGGCAGCATCCGGGTGCGTGATGTCAAGGGTAGCGTCACCATCCGTGATGGTTCCGGAAGCATCAACGTGGCGCGAATAGGAAAGGATCTCATAGTGCTCGAGTCAGGCTCGGGCTCGCTCTCCTTTGGCGACATCGAAGGGTCTGTCAGCGTCGACGACTGAGCCCCAAAAGCAGCACAAAACGCGGTAAAATCCCTGCATGTAATCACCCTGCAGGAGTATGCGTAATGTCCGTCAAACTGGTGCTTCTTCGGCACGGTCAGAGCGACTGGAATCAGAAGAATCTGTTTACCGGCTGGACCGATGTCGATTTGACCGGGAAAGGCATCGAAGAAGCCCACGAATCAGCGCGTCTGCTCGAAGAACAGGGTCTCTATTTCGATATCGCATTTACCTCCACGCTGAAACGTGCGATCCGCACCCTCTGGATCGTCATGGACGACATGGACCGGATGTGGGTGCCGGTTGAGCGGGCATGGCAACTGAACGAGCGTCATTACGGCGATCTGCAAGGCCTGGACAAGGCCGAGACAGCGGCCAGGCACGGCGCCGACCAGGTTCTGATCTGGCGGCGGAGTTACGACACCCCGCCACCGCCGCTAGCTATCGATGATCCAAGACACCCGCGCAACGATGATCGCTATCGACTGATTGATCCGGACGACCTGCCCGGCGCCGAGTCGCTCAAGGATACTCTGATGAGGGTCCGGCCATACTGGGAAGAAAACATCAAGCCATGGCTCAGGCAGGGAAAAACGGTCCTGATAGCCGCCCACGGAAACAGCCTGCGGGCGCTGGTCAAGATGCTCGACAATGTGTCCGAAGAAGACATCGTGGGCCTCAACATCCCGACCGGTGTACCTTTGGTTTACGAACTGGATGACGATCTCAACACAATCGGCAGCCAGTTTCTTGGCGATCCCGACGCTGTCGCGGCGGCCGCCAAAGCGGTGGCTGATCAGGCAGGCTGATCAGCTCCGTCGGTCCTGACTCCTCATCTCATAGAGCTTGAGATACTTCACTGTTTTGTAATACGCAGTGAGGAGCGAATAGGCAAAACCCGCAAAACCGTTCAGGCAATTGCGCCGCAGGAAATAGTACTGAAAAAACACCCACGGAGGTCGCATTGCGATCGCGATCGCGCTGGTCTGCCGGCCCTCGTCGTACATCTGCCGCGCCATCAGGCTCGTGTACTCGTTGAACTTGCGGAAGTAGTCCGCCAGGTCCGTGTAGCTGTAGTGGATCAGCGTGCCGGCAATATTGCCGGTCGGCCCTGCGACCTCGACCTTCTCGTGAACGGCCGCCGTGGTGTAATTCGCCTTGCGTCTGTCGAAGAGTCTCAGGATACGGCTGCCTGACTCCTTGCCGTGACGAAACTCGCGGCCCATAAATGCCAGCCGGCGCGACAGATAGTAGCCGGCCCGCTGATCCGGACCTTCCTGCATCAATCCTTTGATGGACTCCTGCATCTCGTCGTCGAGAACCTCATCGGCATCGATACTGAGTATCCAGTCATGGCTGGCCTGCTCCACCGCGAACCGTTTCTGTGGCCCATAACCCAGAAAAGCTTGTTTTATCACGCGGCACTTGGGGTAGCGCGAGCAGATTAGTTCGCTGTCATCGGTACTGCCTGAATCAACGACCAGGATCTCATCTGCCCACGAGATCGCATCGAGTGTACGAGGAAGATTTTCCTCTTCGTTCAATACGATGATAACGACACTGAGCTTGTTCAAGCCTGGTCCTCTTCCCTACCGTGCCATTGCTCGAGGATCGCCGTGGCTTGCTGCCTTCCGCTCTCGATCATTTCGGCGGCCCGGTTGAATTCATAAAATCGGCAAGCATCACGCGGAATCTCGATGACCGCGTCCGTCGTAT
>PVMS01062045.1_pt1 | contig 14471 bp, 10 predicted proteins | sample 1853461 | NCBI WGS metagenome assembly PVMS01 (sample SAMN08582032, study PRJNA380276) | Marine sediment metagenome, whole genome shotgun sequencing project. | isolation source: ocean sediment barecode stripped | collected 2017 | reverse complement strand
TTCAGAAGATTCTGAGAATCGGGGCGAATCGATGGATAACTTCATGCTAAATTGAAGAATTAACCGCGATTATACCCGACTGCGAGCAGCTTGCTACCCGCCGGGCCGCCTGCTATAATGCTCGAGGTACGGGCGCGTAGCTCAGTTGGTTAGAGCGCACGGTTCACATCCGTGAGGTCGTTGGTTCGAGTCCAATCGCGCCCACTTTTTCCCCTTTTCTCGACAAATCAGCCGAAATGTTAATAGATTCCACCAGAGGTGGATAGGCATGATGGTGATTTGTCTCTAGGTTCACATCCGTTTGGACATGTACCGAGCAACTAGAATGATCACATCAGTGCCGGTTTCTGCTTCATAAGCGCCGTCTTATCCCCCTCTCTTCAAGGAGCGACATAGTATCGATTAGGTGGATCAATGATCGCCCCAATCGGTTTAGTCGCCAAACCACCAATAGATCACCTTCTCGCATGTAATCCAGCGCTTGTTGGAGCCCAGGGCGCTCGGTCTTTGCTCCGCTAGCCTTGTCGCTATAGATCCTTTCGCATCCAGCTCGCTTGAGATCTTCAATCTGGACAGTCAGGTCCTGATCATCTGTAGAAACGCGAGCACACCCAATTTTCATGAGCCCAACGATACCGGATTGAAGCTCAACCGAGCAATACGTATCCTGACTGTCTTATGAATCGATTTGCTCAGGCCCGCAGGCTCCTAATAGGAGCCTTAAGAAGGGTAGGTGACAAATTGAAAAAGAAAACGGATGGAATCCGGACAAACATTGTTTAACATTCACCGCGCGACCTCTGAAACTTTGCATGAGAATCAGCTAGGTTCATGCAGTCTGACTGACAGTCAAGAATGGGCAATTTAACGTCCGTTTTTCACACTCCCTAGCGACAGGCTGGTAGAGTCTCATAGTGTGGTGTAAATTGATTTGACGAAAATGGTCATCTGTGCTTCTCTGATTGTTCGGACAAAACAACAGAAAAGGAGCACAAGATGACCGATATAACTATGGCCTTGATGGAACTGTTGCGCAAGCATGAATTGGATGTTGACAGCGATTTTTTGCGAGAAGGTGTGCAAATAATGATGCAGATGCTGATCGAGCTGGAGGCCGGACAGCAGATAGGCGCTGAGCGCTATGAGCGCAAGCCGGAGCGGGTAACCTATCGCAATGGTCACCGCACACGGCTGTGGGAGACTCGGGTAGGTGAGGTCCCACTGCGGATACCTAAGCTGCGGAAGGGGACGTACTTCCCCAGCCTGTTGGAACCACGCAAGCGCAGCGAACAAGCTCTGCTGACCGTGATTCAGGAAGCCTACGTCAAGGGTGTCAGCACCCGCAAGGTCGATGACTTGGTGCAGGCGATGGGCCTGAGCGGCGTCGATAAAAGCAAGGTCTCGCGTATCACCAAGAACCTGGATGAACTGGTGCAAGACTTTCGCCACCGTCCGCTTGAGGACGAGTATCCTTATATCTGGCTTGATGCCCTGTATCTGAAAGTGCGACAGAACCACCGTGTCGTTAGCCTGGCCGTGGTTGTCGCTGTTGGGGTGACCCGTGAGGGTGCACGCACCGTCTTGGGTTTTGATATCGGCGCCAGCGAGGAAGAGGCCTTCTGGCTCGAATTCCTGCGCAGCCTGGTCAAACGAGGTCTGAAAGGGGTTCAATTGGTCATCAGCGACGCCCATGAGGGCTTGAAGACGGCTGTTAGCCGTATTTTCGCCGGTGCCAGTTGGCAGCGTTGCCGAGTGCACTTCGTTCGCAACGCCCTGGCTCATATCCCCAAAGGGGATAAAGCGATGGTCGCTGCTGCCGTCCGCACCATCTTCGCCCAGCCTGGCCGAGAAGCGGCTGGTTTGCAGTTGCGTTACGTGGCCGAGACGATTGAACCCCACTGGCCCGAAGCCTCCCGGTTGTTGCGGAATGCTGAGGAGGGTGTCCTGGCCTTCATGGCCTTTCCCAAGGCCCACTGGACGCGAATCTACTCCACCAACGTTCTGGAACGGCTCAACAAAGAGGTTAAACTGCGTACAAAAGTGGTCGAGATCTTCCCGGACATCCCTTCCGTCATTCGCCTGGTAGGTGCCTTGTTGGCCGAGGCTGATGATGAGTGGCAGATCCACCGTCGCTATTTCAGCAAGGAATCGATGCGTCAGATTTACCAGCCAAACTTCAGCGACTTGGCTGAGCCTACATCGCTGAGGTTGGCACCAGTTCGTTGATGAAGTGATTTCGGATACGGAGAGGCACATCTAATTTACACCACTTGACAAGACACTACCACAGGCTTACACAAAGCAAGCTTGCAGGGTTATTGTCGTACTTGACAGTGAGTATAATAGTTGAATATAATTAATTAAGTTCATTGGACTAAATAAACCTAGTCACTGTAGTTCGGGAACAAATTGGTGTGCTTGCTATGGCAAAATCCGCCCAAAAAGCAACCCGCGAATATACAAAGATTCTCAATAGCAACCTGGTATTGAAGACTATCTACACCAATGGCCAGGTCAGCCGGGCAGATATTTCCCGAATGACCAAGCTGACCCCGACAACCGTATCTACCATTGTGTCCACCTTCATTAACGAGGGTCTTGTCGAGGAAACCGGCACGGTTCCTATAAACCGTGGAAAGCCACCCACGCTTGTTAATGTGGTGGAGGATGCCTACTCCTTGATCGGCATCAATTTAGCCAGAAGCACTTTCTATGGCGCCACGATGGATTTGCGGGGGAAAATGACCCGGCTAGAAAGCATTCCTTTGCATGAGAATACGGGGGAAAAAGCCCTATCTCTTGTCTACGAGTTGGTTGATTCTTTGTTGGCCACTATCGAAAAACCTGTACTAGGGATAGGCGTCGGGGCCCCGGGATTCGTCGATGGGAATAGCGGCGCAATTCGATTTGCTGCCAATGTCGATTGGCAAGATCTGCCGTTACAAACGTTATTAAGCGCGCGTTACAGCTTGCCGACCTATGTGGTTAACGATAATGATGCCTCGGTCATGGCTGAATACACTTTTGGTCGTTACAAAAACAGCCCGGATATTGTTATTTTGAATGTTGGCCAGGGTATCGGCGCCGGTATTGTTCTCAATCACCAACTTCTGCGTGGTCACGGCTTTGGCGCGGGCGAAATTGGCCATGTTACCGTTGTGGAAGAGGGAATTCGTTGCCTATGCGGCAACTACGGTTGTTTGGAAACGGTGGCCAGCGGCAGGGTGATCGTCGAAAGGGCACGGGAAATCGCCCGGACAAACCCAGACTCTCTCTTACACCGCTTCACAACGACGCCTGAGGAAATTGATATAAGCACGATCCGCCAGGCGCTTGAGGGCGGCGATGAAACCTTGCAGCCCTTGTTACAAGACGCCGGCCGATACCTGGGCATAGCCCTGGCCAATGTGGTCGGGATACTGAGCGTTCCACACATATTGATGACAGGCAGCGTCAGTGAGTTGGGCCACCCCCTGATCGAGATAATCGAAAAAGAAATTTCGAATCGCTCGCTGACCGCGCAGGTGAGTGAGACGAAAGTCGAAAGGGTCAGCTTCGAAACTGACACGGTGCTATTAGGAACGGCCGCGTTGCTGCTAACTCATGAACTGGATGTGTTCTGAAACAGGTTGCTATTGGTGAAATAGTACAATGCTACTTGAAAATTTCTTACCCCAACCCAAATTGGTTGCCCGGGTCACAGAGGTAAAAGTCCCGCGATTCTCAGTGATTGACGCGCATAATCACCTGGGAGAGGAATTTGGCGGTAGCTGGTACAAGCGTCCTGTATCTGAGTTTACGGATTTGCTGGATGCGGCTCACATCACCCATTTCGTCGATCTTGATGGCGGCTGGGGAGAGCATATCCTGGAACACCGCCTGGACAAGTTCAAAGCAGCAATACCGGATCGCTACCTCGTTTTCGGCGGCGTCGATTGGTCAGAATGGCCCCAACATGGCGAGGCATTTGGAGAATGGGCGGCCGGAGAGTTTAGACGGCAGATCGGCCGCGGCGCCCAGGGGTTGAAGATATGGAAAAACTTTGGCCTCCAGGTGCGCGACCAACATAACCGGCTGGTGCCGGTCGACGATGCCCGGTTAATACCGCTCTGGGAAACGGCGGCCGAGTTGCGCGTGCCCGTGCTCATCCATGTCGCCGATCCGGTTGCCTTCTTCGATCCGCTGGACCAGCATAACGAGCGCTGGGAGGAACTATACGCCCATCTAGATTGGCAGTTCCCCAGCCCTCCTTTTCCGACCTTTGAGACTATCTTGGACCAGTTCGCCCATCTTGTGGCGCGTCATCCGCGCGCGACCTTTATCGGAGCTCATGTTGGTTGTTATGCCGAAAATCTGGATTGGGTGAGCAAATTGTTGGATCAGTGCCCCAACCTCTACGTAGACTTCGCGGCCCGTATTGCCGAATTAGGTCGCCAGCCCTATTCGGCGCGCCGCTTCTTCCTAAAGTATGCCGACCGCATTGTCTTCGGCACAGATTTGCCGGCTAGTGTGGATTGGTACCGGCTCCATTACCGTTTCCTGGAAACGGATGATGAATATTTCAATTATGACTTGAAGCCCATCCCTTCCCAGGGCCGTTGGCGCATTCACGGGCTTCATTTACCGGATGATGTCTTGGAAAAAGTATATCAACTCAATGCGCGCCGGATTCTTAATCTGGCTTGATGCGTACACAGGAAAGGAGGTGACCTTGGTCTCAGGTTACAGAGCATAAGACAGTTTATTTCGTCACAAGTTACTTTACTAGTTTACTAAAGAAGGAGAAGGATTGCGTCATGTTTAACAAAAATCGTTACTTGCTGATTTTATTCTTGTTACTTGCCGCTTTGATGGTTGCCTGCGGCGGTGATGAAGAAGCCACGCCTGTCGAAGAAGCGGAAGCGCCGGCCGAAGAGGCGGAAACACCGGCCGAAGAAGCCGAAACACCGGCCGAAGAAGCCGAAGCACCGGCCGAAGAGGCCGAAGCTGGACCGGTTGAACTCGTCTACTGGTCCATGTGGAACGAGAATGAAGCGCAGGCCGAGGTCATCCAAGGTTGGATCGATGCCTTCGAGGCTGAGAATCCCAACATCACCATCGAAGCTGTCTGGAACGGGCGCCAGAACCAGACTCTCGTCCGGACTGCGATGGAAGGCGGTACTAAGATCGATTTTGTCGATCAGGATAGTGATCCCTTAGCCGGTGGCCTGATGCTGGAAGGACAGGCCTATCCCCTGGACGAGTTCCTGGACACCCCGGCGCTAGATGAGGATGTGGCCATCCGTGACGTCTTCACACCCGGTGTCCTTGAACTGTTTACCGGTCAGGATGGTACCATCTACCAGTGGCCCTACGTCTACAACACGGTCCAGTTCTGGTACAACCAAGGCTTGTTCGATGAAGTTGGCGTTGAGCCGCCCACCACATGGGATGAATTCTTGGCCGTCAACGACACCATCCTGGAAGCCGGCTACGCTCCCCTTGCGGTAGAAAGCGACATCGCCTTCTACCAGATTGATTTCCTCACCTACTATGTAGAACGCGCCAAGGGACCTGGCTTCTTGCTGTCCGCCATCGAAGACGAAACCGGTGAGATGTGGAACGATCCCATCTTCCTGGAAGCGGCTCAGGCTACCCGCGAGTTGTGGGATCGGGGACACATTCCTGAAGAGAGTGTTGGTTACCTATGGCCGGCCGGCCAGCAGACGCTGGGCTTTGGCGAAGCGGCTATGGAGCTGGTCGGCTCCTGGCTGCCTATTGAATTGGCCGACATCGTCGAAGAAGGCCATGAATGGGGCGCCTTTAACTTCCCGGCCGTGGAAGGCGGCGCCGGCTCGCAAGACGACCTGCAGGTTGCTTTGCTGGCTTTCATGATTTTGAAGGACAGCGATCATCCCGCAGAAGCTTTTGAGTTCCTGCGCTTTATGATGACCCAAGAGAATATGCAAAAGATGGCCGACGAGGCGTTGGTGGGCGTTACCCGCCAGGGTGTAGAGTGGGCTGATGCCATTGCCGACGGGGCCGAAGCGGCCGCCAATGCCAACAACGTCATGGGCTTGAGTGATGGTTCCGTCGCTCTCTATCCCGAGTACGTGAACAACATCCTCTATCTCAACTGGCGGGACCTGTTCTTAGGCGAAATAACACCGGAAGAGTACGTAGCGGAGATGGCCAGCGACTCGGCCGATCATTGGGCCGGCCGCGAACCTGCTCCGGCTGAAGAAGCGGCCGCGGAGTACCCTGATGTAACCGATGAGCCAGTTGAGCTTGTTTTCTGGTCCATGTGGAATGAAAATGAGGCCCAGGCCCAGGTCATTCAGAGCTGGATCGATGCCTTTGAAGCAGAACATTCCAACATCAGCATCGAAGCTGTTTGGAACGGTCGACAGAATCAGACCCTGGTCCGGACCGCCCTGGAGGGCGGCACCAAGATCGACTTCGTCGATCAGGACTCGGATCCTCTGGCAGGTGGCCTCATGCTCGAAGGTCAGGCCTATCCACTGGATGATTACCTGGGAATGCCGGCGCTAGATGATGATGCCGCAGTCCGTGACGTCTTTACGCCCGGCGTTTTGGAACTGTTTGCCGGCCAGGATGGCGCTATCTACCAGTGGCCATACGTCTATAACACTGTTCAATTCTGGTACAACAAGGGTTTGTTCGATGAAGTTGGCGTTGAACCGCCTACCACCTGGAATGAATTCCTGGCTATCAACGACGCTATCCTGGATGCCGGCTATGCCCCCATCGCGGTAGAAAGTGATATCGCCTTCTACCAGATTGATTTCCTGACCTACTATGTAGAACGGGCCAAGGGGCCTGGCTTCCTGAAGGCGGCTGTTGAGGACAAGACCGGTGAGATGTGGAAAGATCCCATCTTCCTAGAAGCGGCCCAGGCTACCCGGGAACTATGGGATCTGGGACACATTCCTTCAGACAGCGTTGGTTACTTATGGCCAGCCGGACAGCAGACATTGGGCTTTGGCGAGTCGGCTATGGAACTGGTCGGCTCCTGGCTACCCATTGAACTGGCCGACATCGTCGAAGATGACCATGAATGGGGCGCTTTTAACTTCCCGGCTGTGGAAGGCGGCGCCGGCTCGCAAGATGACCTGCAGGTCGCTTTGTTGGCCTTCATGATTCTGAAGGACACAGAGCACCCACGGGAAGCGTTTGAGTTTTTACGCTTCATGATGACCCAAGAGAATATGCAGAAGATGGCTGACGAAGCACTAGTCGGCGTTACCCGCCAGGGCGTACAGTGGGCTGATGCCATTGCCGACGGCGCGGAAGCGGCCGCCAATGCCAACAACGTCATGGGCTTGAGTGATGGCACTGTGGCCCTCTATCCTGAGTTTGTCAACAACATCCTTTATCTCAACTGGCGCGATCTGTTCTTAGGCGAACTCACGCCGGAAGAGTACGTAGAGAAAATGGCATCTGATGCCGCAGATCACTGGGCCGGTCAATAGTTAATAACAAATAAAGTAGCCACAGGGACACAGAGTTGTTAAGATCTTCTCCGTGTCTCTGTGGTATATTTAGGTATCTCAAGCATCTCTCTATACTCATGAGGACACGACTATGAAAGTTAGTCGAGGTTTTATCGCTGCAATGCTCCTCCCGGCCAGCCTCCTGTACCTGGTCTTTTTCCTTATCCCGACGTCCCAGACCCTTTACTTCAGTTTCTTTGACTTTTCCGGTTTCAGTGATAGCAGGGTCTTCATAGGCTTCGACAATTTCGCCGAGCTAGTGAGCGACGATCTCTTCCTGCAGAGTATGATGAATACGCTAATCATCCTGCTGATTGGCGGCGTGTTGATCTTTGGCCTAGCCTTCATGTTTACGGCTATGCTTAATTCGGAGCTCCGGGGGCGGCGCTTTTTTCGGGCCATCATTTTTATACCTAATGTGATCGCTACCATTGCCCTGACGACCTTGTGGGGCTATATCTACAATCCACGATTTGGCCTGTTAAATGGCGGATTACAGCTGTTAGGCTTTGAGGAATTGGGCAGCACCACCTGGACTGATCCGAGCAAGATATTTTGGGCCATGCTCGTGGCACTTATCTGGATTTTTGTTGGTTTTTACATGATATTGTTGCTGGCTGGCACCGATAAAATTCCCATGGAATTATACGAAGCGGCTAAGCTGGATGGCGCCAACCAGGTGCAGATGTTCTTTCGGATTACGGTGCCGTTGTTGTGGGATGTGATAACCGTAGCGGTGGTGATGTGGAGCATCGCCGCGCTGAAGATTTTTGAATTTCCCTTTGCCTTTACCAGCCTGGAACCGGTGCCGGAGACGTATACCTCAGCCGTTTACCTGTACATCATGGGGTTTGGGCAGCGGACTCCCATCTACCGCATGGGGTACGCCTCTGCTATTGGCGTCTGGATGCTGATTGCCGTCATCATTGTTATTATCTTTTTACGTCGCGCTATGCGCCGCGATGTTGTCCAATATTAAGCACGGGAAGGAGAAGTTGTTATGAGTGAACGAACACTGCTCAATCCATATCCTCGCAACAGGATGACCACCAAAGCAAGAGGTTGGGGTGGGCGGGCAGCAACCTATCTGATCCTGATCGGATGGTCCCTGTTCACCATTTTTGCTTTGAGCTGGATCGTTTTAGCCTCTTTTAAGACCAGCCGAGAAATTTTCCGGGAGCCATTTAAGTTACCGGCCGAAATACAGTGGGAAAATTACGTCAACGCCTGGAACAGCGTACGCCTGGGAGAATACTTCTTGAATAGCGTCATCGTCGTTACCATATCCCTGATCCTGCTGCTGGCTGTATCAGCCCCGGCCGCTTATGCTCTGAGCCGTTTCAAATTTCGAGGCGTGGCCATCATTACCACAGTCTACATAGTTGGTATAGGCATACCCTATCCTTTGTTATTCATTCCCCTGTTTGGTCTGCTCGCCGCCTTACGAGTAATCAATACGTTGCCCGGCCTTATTCTGGTGTACGTTGCTCTGTCTATTCCGTTTACGGTGTTTCTATTGACAGGGTTTTTTGCCACACTGCCCCGGGAACTGGAAGAAGCTGCCTTGATTGATGGTTGCTCCAATTGGCAAACATTCCGGAAGGTGATGCTGCCGCTGGCGGCGCCGGGTTTGTTGACGGCGGCGATTTTTAATGGCATTGGCCTGTGGAATGAATATCAATTGGCCCTTGTTTTTGTCAATAACCCGGACAACCGTACCCTTTCCCTGGGGCTGTACTCCATGCAAAACGCCATGCAGTACACCGGAGATTGGCCGGGGTTGTTTGCCGGCGTGGTCATTGTGATGGTTCCAACCATCCTTCTCTTCATTATACTCTCGGAACGAATGATTTCGGGTATTACCATGGGAGCAGTTAAGTGAAAAATAATCACCTCAAAAACGATGAATCGGCAACTTACAAAGAGATCCTCACTCAGACAATAGCCTGGGAAGGGGCAATTAGTAATGTTATGAGCCAGGCGGCCGCGCTGCGAGCCTTGTGGGATAATGGCCAGTTCAACCAGGTCGTTTTCAGCGGCTGTGGTTCTACCTATTATTTATCCCTGGCTGCGGCCGCGCTGTGGCAATCATTGATTGACGTGCCGGCCAAAGGCGCGCCGGGCGGCGAATTATATCTCTATCCCGAGGCTACTTATTCTCCAGCAGAGACCGGACGAACCCTCCTGGTAGCCGTTAGCCGCTCTGGCACGACTTCGGAAACAGTCGCGGCAACAAAAAGATTCAAGGCGGATAACCGTGGCCAGGTAGTGGTTATTAGTAACTATGGCGACACGCCCCTAGCTCAGCTGGGGGATGTGGTCATAGATCTGCCTGAAGGTCAGGAGGAGAGCGTTGCCCAAACACGCTCATTCGCCTCCATGTATGTGGCCGTGACGGCGGTGACGGCCCTGTTGGCCGGGCGAGATGAGTTGTTGGCGGCCATGCACCGGATACCTGATGCCGGGCGGCAATTGTTGACCGCTTATGAAACCGAGGCCCGATCGGTAGGGGAAAACCTGGCGCTGGATCGTTTTTATTTCTTGGGTAGCGGACCTCGTTATGGCCTGGCCTGTGAAGTGAACTTAAAGATGAAGGAAATGTCGCTGACCCATAGCGAGCCTTTTCACTTTATGGAGTTCCGCCACGGCCCCATGTCCATGGTCAATGAACGAGCGCTTATTGTTGGCCTGCTCTCGGGCAAGAACCGGGCTTATGAGCAGGCTGTTCTTGAGGAGATGAAGGACCTGGGTGGTCGCGTCCTCACCGTAGGACCGGCCGGCGCGGACATCTCTTTTGATGATCAGCTCCCGGCCGCCATTAGTAATGTGCTGTATTTACCGGCCTTGCAGTTGCTGGCTTACTATCGTGCTGTAGCCAAAGGTTTGAATCCCGATCGGCCCACTAACCTGACGGCCGTTATCGAATTGGATCTGGCTTAATCTGAAAGGCGGATGGCGCCGGACCAGGGGGCAAGTACTCTCCTGATAGCGCTATTTAACGACCCTGACTATGAGCGAACTGCGATACGAAACCTGGTCCATACCGGCTGCCAACCTGGGATCTGAGAATCCCTTGCCTCCATTGGGTAGTGGCGTCGATTTGCACACCGTCCACAAGGTTGCTGGTGACATTCCGGCCGATATGAAACGCAACCTGGCTTATGGGCAACTGCCTAACATCATGCCCTATACGTTGCAGGACGGCTATCGTAGAGATTTGCAGGTGCGGGATTTTCGTGTTGCCGTACTGGAAAACAATATTCTACGGGCGACGTTCTTGTTGGAATTAGGCGGCCGTCTTTGGTCACTCATCCACAAACCGACCGGCCGCGAGCTACTCGCGGTCAATCCCACCGTTCAACTGGCGAACCTGGCATTGCGAAATGCCTGGTTCAGCGGGGGCGTAGAATGGAACATTGGCACCATCGGGCATACGCCGTTCACCTGCTCGCCTCTCTTCTCAGCCCATGTGGTAGGGCCAAACGGTCTGCCCGTGCTGCGTATGTACGAATGGGAACGCATCCGGGGTACGCCTTATCAGATTGATGCCTACCTGCCCGATGGTTCTCCGGTGCTCTTTGTGAGGGTACGCATTATCAACCCCCACGACCAAGCGGTGCCCATGTATTGGTGGTCGAATATGGCCGTGCCCGAAACGCCCGACACTCGCGTACTCATCCCGGCTGAGTCGGCATATCGCTTCAATTACAGTACTTTGGACATCATTCCTGTGCCCCGCGCTGAGGGCCTGGATATTTCCTACGCCAGCCAGATCCCGCATTCGGCGGACTTCTTCTACCATATCCCCGAAGGCCGCCGGCCCTGGATTACGGCGCTTGATGGCACCGGGCAGGGCTTGGTTCAAGTTTCAACGGAGCGACTCAAGGGGCGCAAGTTGTTCGTCTGGGGCACGGGCAGCGGCGGGCGGCAGTGGCAAAAATTCCTCTCGACTACAGGCCAACCTTACATCGAAATCCAGGCCGGACTGGCGAGGACCCAATTGGAGCACGTACCAATGCCTCCTGGCGAATGGGCCTGGCTTGAGGCCTATGGCCTGTTAGCGACCAGTCCCGCGGCTGCTCACGGCGACGATTGGGCGCAAGCGCAGCTGGCGGTGGAACATTCACTGGAGCAACTGATCCCCATCGAAGATTTGCAGGCTGAATTTGCCCGAAGTGCAGTCTTGGCCGATTTGCCCCCGGCCGAGATTTGGCAGCGTGGCTCTGGCTGGGGCGCCCTGGAGCGCCAACGCCGTGCGGCCGATGCAGAGCAACCATTCGCTCCGGCTAGTCTACCCTTCGATGATGATTCACTGGGCGAGGCACAGAAACCCTGGATTCACCTGCTTCAGGAAAGCGCCTTTCCCCAGGTGTCGCCTCAGGAACCACCACGCAGTTTCATGACCCAGGCAGCCTGGCGCGAAAAGTTGGAATTGGCCGTTTTACCATCCGAGGGAATTTGCCCGGCCAAATCAGCCAATTGGTTCAGCTGGTATCACCTGGGCGTCATGCGCTACTATGCCGGTGAACGGGATGCCGCTCGCGACGCCTGGGAGACGTCGTTGGCCTGCGATCGAACACCGTGGGCGCTACGTAACCTGGCACTCACCGCCAGCGAAGATGGCGAACCCGGAAGAGCAGCGGATCTTTTCCTGGCGGCCGTCAGAATGGCGCCGCACCTTCTGCCTCTGTCGATAGAAGCCGGTCGTTTCCTGGTCGACGCCCAGCGGCCAGGCCAATGGCTGGAACTTCTAGCGGATTTGCCAGCCGAAATCCGCGTCGCCGGCCGCGTGCGGCTGTTGGAGGTACAGGCCGCCCTGGCGGTGGGTCAGTTGCAGCGGGTGGCCGATTTCTTTACCGATGCCGTTGTTATACCCGATTTACGCGAGGGGGATTTGTCCCTCTCTGAGTTATGGAACGACTGGCAGCTCCGGCGCCTCTCTCAGCTGGAAAATGTGCCCATCGACGACGAACTACGAGCTCGTGTCCGCCAGGAGTGTCCGGTGCCGGCCGGTTTCGATTTCAGCATGACTGGGGACTAAGGGAAGAGGAACAAATACCCCATGAGTATCTCCCTATTAAACAGCGTCTCCAAAGGCTGGCTGCACGAAGACGGTGGCTTTACTTTTGGCGAGCGATATTATTTGGACCCGCTTTACCGGCGGGAATGTGACATTAAGATCGACCAGTACCTCCGGCAGCGATTCCCTGGCTACGCCATCTACAACATGGAATCGAACCTGGCGCAGGTCGATCATTGGCAGCCTGACTACGTTTACGTCGGTGGCATCCAGCCCAATCTCATCGTGGGGGTTTGTGTTGGGGCCGAGATGGCCTGGTATGAAGACAAAGATAATGATTTCGTCGACATCAACCCCCTAGGTCACGTTACCTCGGCCGGCGAACTGCCCGCTCCGCAAGAGGTCCTGGCGCACCCCTTCATCAAGGGTTTCGATCGGCAGATCAAGGAGCTTCAAGAAACGTGCCCTGAGCTCATAGTCATCCCCCCTTTCTTTTGGGACACATCCGGCCGGGCCTCCATTCACGGCTTCATCACCACTTCGATGAAATTCTACGGCGAACAAATATTCATCAAGATGTTTGAAGATCCTGACTTTGTGTGCGCTTTTCACGACTGGCTAGTCGATGTAAATATCGCCCTCATCCGGCATTATTCAGCCTTGGGAAACATCCCTGTCGATTCAGTCCATATCGGCGAGTGCACCGGCACAATGATCCGGGATACGCAGTACAAGCGATTTATCATCCCCTATATAAATAAAATAGCCGATGCTCTGGGTCCTATCCGTTTGCATTCTTGTGGCCTTTCCAACCACCTATTGGCCGCGATGGGCCATATCCATGACCTTCAGGTGCTGGACACCGGATCAAATACTTCGGTGGCGGCGGTGCGGGCTTACTTAGGTTACGATTTGCTGCTTGATCTGGCCCTACCACTGGAACTCTTGCGTAAAGGTGCGGACAAGAAAGTTTTGCTTGAATGGCTGGACGAGGTTCTGATTGAAAATGGTGCCGGCCCGCTCCAATTAGGTTACCATCTCGAACCGGGGGACTCTCTTGACAATTGCCTGGTTATTCACGACGAACTCTACCGTAGAGGCCTGGTCGGAAAGGGACGACAATAGACGGCATCTCTGTTGTTCGGGGTCTGTTACAATCGCTCTGGCCTGTCTGCTTATGGTTTTAGGAGAATAAGCCACTTGAAAAAGCAAAAATTTGAGCAAATCGTTAAATTCTTTCAATTCCAGGGTGAATTTCTTGATGTGCAACCTTATGGCTTTGGACACATTAATGACACTTATGACATCTGCTTCCGGCAGAAAGACGGCCGGATAAAAAACTACATCCTACAACGTATTAACCACCAGATTTTTAAACGACCCGAAGAGGTGATGGCAAACATTGAACAGGTGACCACTCACTTGCGCCAGAAGATCCAGGAAGCGGGTGAAGATCCGGAACGGGGCACGATCAACCTGGTTCCCACAGTCGATGGGCAGATGTTTTATCGCACCATCGAGGGGGATTACTGGCGTGCCCACTTAATGATTGAAGGCGCCCAAAGCTACCAGACGGCGAGGGATCAAGATCACTACTACAATGCCTCGAAGGCATTTGGTACTTTCCTGAGGTTATTGGGCGATTTTCCGGCCGATCAACTGTACGTGACCATTCCTGATTTTCATCACACCGGCAAACGTTTTGAGACTTTTCTTCAGGCTGCGGAACGAGACGTCGCCAACCGGGCTCAATCGGCCAAGAAGGAAATCGATTTTGTTCTCGAAAGAGCTGACGAGACGAAAACCTTGATCGATTTAGCAGCCCAGGGCTTGATGCCAGAACGCGTTACTCACAACGATACCAAGTTTGATAATGTCATGATAGACGACGAAACTGGCGAAGGGATATGCGTCATCGATCTGGATACTGTCATGCCTGGTTTAGCGGTATTTGACTT
>PVMS01164630.1_pt1 | contig 14473 bp, 10 predicted proteins | sample 1853461 | NCBI WGS metagenome assembly PVMS01 (sample SAMN08582032, study PRJNA380276) | Marine sediment metagenome, whole genome shotgun sequencing project. | isolation source: ocean sediment barecode stripped | collected 2017 | reverse complement strand
GCCAGCCAAGCGGCATACCGTCCAGCGGGGTATTTGGTTGAACCGCACGTGGATCATTTGGCGGCTTGGCACAGGGTGGGATTGGTCGCGGAAAAGGCGCCTTGTGACGGAAGCCACCAGGCCGGTCAAACCGAATACACCGCTGGATGGCATGCCACTCGGCTGGCCTGCGGACCCTGATGACCTGTTTGTCAATGACGATGGCAGCCCTGTGCGTATCGACAAGGCTTTTTCCTGGGAATATCCGTTATCGGTGCATGGCCTGATGCACAACACCATCACCAACGCCTGGCGCGGTGACCCGTATAAGATCGACACGCTGATGCTGTTTATGGCCAATATGGCCTGGAATTCGAGCATGAATACATCCGAGGTGCGCAAGATGCTCAATGACAAGGACGAGAATGGTGAGTACAAGATTCCGTTCCTGATCGTGGCTGATGCGTTTCAGTCGGAGACAGTGGCCGTTGCCGACCTGGTTTTACCCGACACCACCTATCTTGAACGTCATGATGTGATGTCGATGCTGGATCGGCCGATATCCGAGTTCGAAGGCCCGGTGGATTCTGTACGTATTCCGGTATTGCCACCAACCGGCGAGTGCAAGCCATTTCAGGAAGTCATCATAGAACTGGGCTCAAGACTCGGTTTGCCAGCTTTCACCAATGCCGATGGCAGTCGCAAATACAAGGATTACCCGGATTTTGTGGTTAATTATGAGACATCCCCCGGCTCCGGCATCGGCTTTTTAGCCGGTTGGCGAGGCAAGGGCGGTGAAAAATTCATGAAGGGTGAACCGAACCCCAGGCAATGGGAGATGTACGAGAAAAACAATTGTGTTTTCCAGTACGAATTACCCAAGTCCTACCAATATATGCGCAACTGGAACCAGGGTTACCTGGAGTGGGCCAAGCGCCATGCACTGTTGCGTTACACCGAGCCTATCAATATTCATATCTACTCTGAGGTATTGCAGAAGTTCCGCCTGGCGGCACAGGGCAAGTCGGATACCAAGCAACCACCGGATCATCTGCGCAAACGCGTGGAAACACATTTTGACCCACTGCCGTTTTACTCGCAACCGCTGGAAGAGCAGCAATCGGATCTGCATAAATACCCACTCAATGCCATCACCCAGCGGCCGATGGCGATGTACCACTCATGGGATTCCCAGAACGCCTGGTTGCGGCAAATTCATACTTATAATTTTATGAATGTGAACAGCAAGACAGCGCGCGAGGCAGGCATCGAAGACGGTGGCTGGATGTGGGTCGAGTCGATGCACGGTAAGGTCCGCTGTCTTTGCCGTTATACCGAAGCGGTTGAACCCGGCACGATCTGGACCTGGAACGCGATTGGCAAGGCCTCCGGCAGTTGGGGTCTGGATGGTGATGCCAACGAGGCGAAGCAGGGGTTCTTGCTTAACCACCTGATCGCCGAGGAGCTACCAGCCTCACAAGATGGTGAGCACCTTTCAAATTCGGATCCGATTACAGGGCAGGCCGGTTGGTATGACGTACGGGTGCGGATATATCCGGCGGATGCGGGTGAAGCCCAGGTCAGCGAGCCGCAGTTTGAAACCATGCCGCCGCTACCCGGACAGATGATCGAAGGCAGAAAAGGCCGCTGGTTAAGATATTTTGCCGGTAAAAGGACTAAATTATGAGGCAACCGGCATGAGGCAACTGGCATGACGCAACTGGCGCTGGTGATTGATCTGAATGTCTGCGTCGGCTGCCATGCCTGTGTGACCTCCTGCAAGGAGTGGAACACCTCGGGTACAGCAGGTTACATGGCCGATATGAATCCCTATGCCAAGGACCCAACCGGCACCTTTTTCAACCGTGTACAAACCTTCGAAGTGGGTCAATTCCCAAATACCGAAACCGTACATTTCCCCAAAAGCTGTCTGCACTGCGAAGATCCACCCTGTGTGCCTGTCTGCCCGACCGGTGCCAGTTACAAGCGCGAGTCGGATGGCATCGTGCTGGTCGATAGTGAGAAGTGTATCGGCTGCAACTACTGTTCCTGGGCCTGTCCATACGGTGCGCGCGAGTTGGACGATGAGCAGAAAATCATGAAGAAGTGCACGCTGTGCGTGGATCGTATCTATGATGAAAGCCTGCCGGAAGCAGAGCGTCAACCAGCCTGTGTGATGGCCTGTCCAACCAATGCACGCATATTTGGTGATGTGAATGATCCGGACTCGGAGGTTTCCACTGCTATCCGTGAAAGCGGCGGTTACCAACTGATGCCGGAATGGGGAACCAAACCGGCCAACCACTACTTGCCGCGACGCAAGGCCAGCATCACCATTCATGAGGACGAATTGATCCGTGCGGATAATCCGCTCAAGAAAGAACGCCTGAAACCAATGCCGGCCGAAGGCGATCCGACCCTTGACGAGACCACCAGCTGGTAAGGAGAGGAAACGTATATGCATCCCGCATTCTCAGTAATCTTCTTGACGACCTTGATCGGTGCCGGGCAGGGCTTGTTTCTCGCACTCTATAGCGGGCAGCTGTATTCGGTTTTCAAGTTATTGCCTGAGCAGGATTCGGTACAGTTCTACGCCATCGGCAGTTTGATTGTTCTGGTGCTACTGATGGCAGGTTTGATTAGTTCGTTCTTTCACCTTGGCCGCCCGGAGCGTGCCTGGCGTTCAGCCGCCCGCTGGCGGACTTCCTGGTTGTCGCGGGAGGTGATTGTTTTGCCCGCGTTTATGGCGTCGGTGAGCGCCTGGGGCCTGATTCACTTTCTTGGCTGGAACCCGGTACTGGTGATCTTTAATCAAACAACGGTGATTGACCTGGCACTGCTGACAGGCGCGATTGCGACCGTACTTTGTTTTGCGCTATTTCTGTGCACCGGCATGATTTATGCCTGTATCAAGATGTTGCAGGAATGGGCTACGCCATTAACGGTGATCAATTACACACTGCTGGGTGGTGCCTCCGGTTTTATGCTGGCAACTGCTTTTGCCGCCTGGCAGGGTTCCGGAATGACTTACTTTTTTGGCGGTTGGGCGCTTATTTTGACGGTTCTGGCATTCATTACCCGCTCTGCCAGCCTGTTCCGAAATGCGCGTCTCAAACCCAAATCGACAATGGAGACTGCCATCGGTATCCGCCACACGCATATTGAACAGAAGTCCCAGGGTGCGATGGCAGGTTCGTTCAATACCCGTGAATTCTTCCATGGCGCTTCACCGCGTAAATACAAGTCGGTGAAATGGGCTTTTCTGGTGATGGTTTTTCCCTTGCCACTGGTGTTACTTTCTATCGGCTTGGGCGCACATCTATTTGCCCTGCTTGCTGCCGCATTTCTCACGCAGTATGTCGGTTTGCTAATGGAGCGTTGGTTTTTCTTCGCCCAGGCCAACCATCCGCAGAACCTGTATTACCAGACGGTTTAATAACAATCAATGAATAGCAAATTTGTCATGGCGGCTTTGGTGGGTCTGATGCTTTTTGTTGCCTTCCTTTATTTCGCACAACCTGAAGAAGAAATAACTTTAGCCGAAGCAGAGCCTGAAGTAGAACTGCTGCTGCCCGAGTTGAGTGAAGCGGATTATGCCTGGATCGCGTCGCGCATTTTTCAAAACGAGACTGGTGGTGAGACGCGCTTCCTGACCTACTGGGGTGCCGGCGAGGATTTCCCTTCATTTGGTATTGGTCACTTTATCTGGTTTCCCACCGGTGTTGATGCTCCTTTTGATGAGACCTTTCCCGCCATGGCTGAGTTTGTAGCGGAACTGGGTGCTCAATTACCGGTATGGATGCAGGGCATGCAGCCATTTGACGCGCCATGGAACAACAAACATGATTTCGATCAGTCCTGGTCATCGTCTGAAATGGTTGAATTACGTGCCTGGTTAGAACAAACAGGGCATTTGCAGGCACGTTTTATCGTTTCAGCTTTTGAACAGCGCTGGCAGGCTCTGGAATTGCCTGCACAACAAAAATCACGCCTCACAGGTTTGCTGCAACAAATGGTCGGAACCGCGCAGGGTTTGTTCGCGGTGGTGGATTACTTCAACTTCAAAGGGCTGGGGAACAATCCACGTGAGCGTTATCAGCAGCAAGGCTGGGGCCTGGTGCAGGTGCTTGAAGCCTTGCCACCACTGCCCACAGACGAGAATAATCTGGTCGGCCTATTCAGAGATGCTGCAGCCTATCGTTTGAGCAAGCGTGTTGAGCTGTCCCCGCCGGAGCGCAATGAAACCCGTTGGCTGGAAGGTTGGTTGGTCCGGCTGGATGGTTATCTCGCCAATCCAATGCCTGCGGTGGCAATGACCGTTTCCGGATTCCGGGTACAACCGTATCTGCAGCACCCATCCGAAACTGCCATTACCCTGATCTGGTTCAGTCATGAAAATCAAGCGGGGCAACTAATGCTGTGGGATTCTGGAGCTGCTGATGATGAAAATGGCAATCTGCTTGAATCAAGCCCGATTCAGGCAGACTCCCTGGAGTACCATCCTGCGGAAAAATGTGGTGCGGGCGACTGCACCATGCCAGCACTCCCGTACCAGCATGAAATACGCATAAAAGGTCTTGAGGCAGGCAAATCCTATCGCTATCAGGTAGTTCAGGGTGGGGACCGTGCCGAAGGCATCTTCCAAACCCCGGGCAACAGCAGCGAACCTCTGCGTTTCATTGTTTACGCCGACAGTGAAACCGAACCGGAATCCACCGGCAAGCACGCAGCCTGGCCGGGGATAGACATGGCAACACGGAATCGGAAATACCCGGTTGACCAGACCGTTGGCTATGCACAGAACCTGAAAGTCATTCAACAAAGAAAGCCTGCGTTTGTAGCCATCGCAGGCGATCTGGTCCAGTCGGGCGGTGAGCAACGTGACTGGGACGAATTCTGGTCCCACAATGAAGTTTTGGCAGCCTCAACTTTCATTATTCCGGCACTTGGTAACCACGAGTATTTCGGTGGTCCCGGGGTCATGGGTAAATATGAGACCCGTGACTCTGAGCGCGGGGTGCAGAAATACAGAACCTATTTTGATGTCCCGCCCAATGATTCGACCAATCCCGCACACTACGAAAGGTATTACGCTCTCAAATATGGCGCTTTGACCTTGCTGGTTCTGGATACTACCGATGGTTTTCCACATCGCAGTGATCAGGATGCCAATTGGAGACTCAAAGGTGAAAATGATGGCGGTGTTGCACCTGACTGGCATCCGGGATCTGAACAATACCGCTGGTTGAAAAAAGAACTGAAAAAAGCGCAGGGAAGCAGCCTGTTTACCTTTGTCATGTTCCATGGAGCACCTTATACATCCGGCGTGCACGGCAAGATACCGGGTGATGGCCCAAATCGTGATATTTTGTCCGCTCGCCCAATCCAGGCCTTAACGCCCCTGTTTCTCCGTTATGGGGTGGATGCCGTTTTTAGCGGCCACGATGAAATGTATGAACATTCAGTTGTGAGAGGTGAACTTGAATCCCCAGATGGCAGAAAACGCAGCCACGAAATACATTTTTACGATATCGGCATTGGTGGCGATGGATTACGCGGACCAATTGAAGATGTGCCGAATCCGGAGCAGACCTATCTGGCCCATACTGATGCACCGGAAGTCTATGCTGATGGGGTGTTGTTGAGCGGTGGAAAACATTACGGTCACCTGGAGATCAATATTAGTGAGAATTTCAAGGGGCAATGGCAGGCAACAATCGATGCAGTTCATATTTTCCCGCTAATGGATGCCAGCGGCCAGCCTCAAGGATTTGAAAGACGTCTTTACGATGATTCCATAACATTGAAAGCTGAGTGAATAAATAATTCCTATCCAGACCATCAATCTGCTATGTTAGCTAAGGAAATCAGACTACTTACTGGGAAACAAGCCATATGTCCTGTCTTGTGAAAATGCGGACAGTCCGGGAAGAGTTGTCAGCCAATGAAAAAAAAATCGCTGACTACATCCTGGAAAACTCCGCACTGATCAGAGATTATTCATCGCAAAACCTCGCGATATCCGTGGGCGTGAGCCAATCCAGTATTATCAAATTCAGCCAGAAACTGAATTACACCGGTTTTACAGATTTAAAATTGGCCATCCACGAATCGGTGGTCAAAAGCGGTGAAGAAGAGCAGTCTGCAATAAACGGCGCCGGCGCTGATGAAAAGCCGGATTCCCTTCAAAAACAACTCTACAAGATCAAGAGTGAAGCCCTGCTGACCACCATGGAATTGAATGACGAGAAACGTATTCTTTCTGCGGTCAAGGTGTTGGGAAAAAGTAAACGAATACAAATTATCGCACTGGGCGCCGGTTCACTGGTGGCCAGGAATTTTGCCAGTATGCTGATACAAATCGGCAAATCCGTGATTGCCGAAGTGGATACCTATATCCAGTTATCGAGTATCGCGACATTGGGAAAAGGTGATGCCGTTCTTGTCATCTCATTTTCCGGTCAGTCAGAGAAAATGATCCGACTGACGAAACAGGCAAAAAAAGCCGGCGTATCGATCATCTCATTGACCAGTTACAGTGCCAACCCCATTCGCTCGCTGGCCGACGTGCAGTTGTTTTCAGTCAACCGGCAGGGTAGCTTTGAAGTTCCGCAAATCATTTCCAGCGCCTCACAGCAACATGTCGTGGATGTGCTGTTCAGCACTATGTTGAAGCGAGACAGAAAGGCCAAGGCATTGCTTGCCCTGAGCCGTAAAGCTGTGGAAAGTCTATAGTCGTGAAGTTGCGGTACGAACACGCAATCAAAGCATTGACAGAATGGTTTCCGTTAAATTGTAGTAAATTGCCCCAGGGTCATTCCGGGATATCATTATGAAAATCGATCAAGAATATCTCAGGGAAATACTGAACACGTTCACAGAGTCCACGCGATCATTTATTTGGGTTAAGGATATAGTGGAAAAAGGAATTGAAGTAGATGACAAGTTTCTGTTTCACATTCAAATACTGGAAGATCAGCACTTCATAGAATGCCTGGATAAAAGAAGTGATATAGGCTATGAAATCACACTGGGTGGTGACTTCGAGTGGAAAAGCAGGCCGTTGAGATTAACCGCTTCAGGCCATGAGTTTAGCGAGGCAATTAATCGCCCGGAAATATGGGAAATACTGAAAGATGAATTCAGAGATGCCTCTCTCTCAACATTGAAATCGGCCGCCACCAGTCTTCTTACCGCATTCGCAAAGAAACAAATAAACAAGTATCTGGAACTGTAGCAGTTTTTACAGAAAAAATTATTTGCGCTGAATGACGGTCAGTTTCGATTGGCAGAATTCACGTTTTTTCTTGCCAGGTTTCCAGGTAGTGATTTTGGTCATCTGGCGAGCTGAACCTTATCCATATACGCGGCTGTTTGTTCGATTTCTGCCCATACCCGCAACAGATTGCCACCCCAGATTTTTTCAATCTGGTCTTCATCGTAGCCCCGGGAAAGCAATTCCCGGGTGATGTTTAACGACTCGGAGGCGTCGCTCCAATCGCGCAGCTCTCCGCCACCATCGAAATCTGAGCTGATGCCAACATGGTTGATGCCCATGAGTTTGATTGCGTACTCGACCTGATCGATGAAATCAGAGACGCTCGCCAGGGGGTAGTCGAGATTGATGTGTGCCACGCCGGATTGGTAGCTGGGTGTATGTTCATGCAATTTGTAGCTGAATTCATCCGCGCCAAATTCCAGCCGGACTTTTTCTTCCAATGCGGTAAACGCTGCATCGCGGGCCGGATCCGGTTTGATGAAACCGGTGTAGGCCACCAGTTGTAATACACCACCACTTTCAGCTAAGGCAGTCATTTGCGCATCTGTCAGGTTACGCGAAGAGTCGGCCATGGCCCGTACGCCTGAATGCGAGGCAATGACCGGTGCCTTTGATAATTTGATTGCCTGCAGCATGCAGTCTTTTGAGGAATGGGATACATCGACCATCATGCCGAGTTGATTCATGCGAGCAATCACTTCGCGGCCGAATGGGCTCACTCCGCCATGCTCGCTGGGCTTGTCACCCAATTTGGATGAAGCGCTGGAACTGTCACAAATATCGTTGTGACCGGAATGGGTCAGGCCAAGGTAGCGGGCGCCCCATTGAAAATAATCGTCGAGTCGTTCCAGCGATTCGGCATCGTGGCCGATTACAAATCCGTTTTCAATACCGATAACTGCGACTTTTTTCCCCTCTGCAGCGATGCGCGTGACATCTGCCGGGCGATAGGCGAGGGCGATTCTGTCGCTGTGGACTTCAGCCATCTTGTGAATGGCGCGGATTTTCTTATCCGCAGCGGCTTTGGCTGCGGCATATCCTTCTTCAGTTCTGGGGCCCTGGGCCACATAAACGATCAAAAACACCGTATCGAGTCCGCCTTGCTCCATTTTATCAAGGTCGACTTTCATGCTGGTGGTCAGACCCGGGTCAAATTCGGGCTTCAGCATGTATTCGCGGGCGATATCGACATGGCTGTCCAGCGTCAGAACCCTTGTGTGGATAGCCTTTGCATTGTCTTGTGCATCGTTTGCCTGAACGCTAAAACAGCACACTGTCAGTAGAATCAGTATCGCCTGTGAAAATCTCATCATTATTAAACCCTTGAATTAGTCTGTGCTATCCAGCTTGATCATCTCTTCGTAGTCCGGTCGTTTGCGAATGACGGTAAAATTTTCGCCATCTACCAGCACTTCCGGCACCAGTGGCCGTGTATTGTAGGTGGAGGACATCACGGCACCGTAGGCGCCGGAATTCATGATTGCTACCAGGTCGCCATTTTTCATGACCGGTAGTTCGCGGTCACGGGCGAAGGTGTCTCCGGTCTCGCAAATTGGGCCGACAACCTGGTACGGAAGTTTTTCCGTGCCACTGGGTAGGACTGGCAGAATTTCATGAAACGCATCGTACATGCTCGGTCGCAAAAGATCGTTCATGCCAGCGTCGATAATCAGGAACCTGTCCAGCTCACCCTGTTTAATGTAGATCACTTCTGATAATAAAATCCCTGTATCACCGACCATCGAACGCCCGGGCTCAACCAGGATACGACATCCCAACTCACCCAATATGTCGTAGGCCAGTGCTGCGTAGTCAGCCAAATCGGGAGGCTGGGGACCATTGTCATCATATGAGATACCCAAGCCACCACCAATATCGACGATGGAAATATCATGACCCTGTTGCCGCAGGTCAGCAATCAGTTCAGCAAGGCATTGATACGCCTCTTTAAATGGCTCCAGTTCGGTGAGCTGTGAGCCGATATGTATATCGATGCCTTGTACCCGAATACCAGGTAGCTCTGCCGCACGTGCATAGGCTTCGCGTGCACGTGTCCACGAAATACCAAATTTGTTGCTGGCCTTACCGGTTGAAATCTTGGCTTGTGTTCTGGCATCAATGTCCGGGTTGATCCGAAATGCAATCGCTGCCAGTTTTCCTTCAGACAGTGCAAGCTGATTCAGTATTTCCAGTTCCTGTTCGGATTCAACATTGAATTGCAGAATGTCCTGCTGCAAGGCAAAACGCATTTCACTGGCTGTTTTGGCAACCCCGGAATAGACAATTTTATTGCACGGAATCCCGGCTAGTAATACTCGTCTGAGTTCGCCCTCTGAAACAACATCTGCACCCGCGCCTAACTTACCCAGCAAGCGGATCACAGATTGATTGGAGTTGGCCTTGACGGCGTAACAGATCAGTGAGTTCTCTGAATTGAAGTGCGTAGCATAAGATTGATAGTTGTGTCTGATTGCAGCTGCGGAATAGCAATACACCGGTGTCTGAATTTGTTCTGCAATCTTGTCGACGGGTACACTTTCAGCGTAAAGTTGGCCGTCGTGGTAATCAAAAAACGCCATCGGTATTTTCTCGTAGTTACTATCAAAAATAATATATTATTATATGCAGTGTGTTGTTGGAATATTTAATTACTAATTGGGTTTTGATTTACTGCTCCCGGAGAGATTATAAGAAATATGTCTGCTGACTGGTTGTCTGTTTTACCTCCAATTGTCGCTATCGCCGTGGTTTTGTGGAAGCGTGAAGTCATACTCGCACTTTTTATGTCGGTGTTCACCTCAGAGCTGCTGCAACAAACATTATCCCTCGGGAGTATTCCGATGGCAGGTTTGGAAACCCTGGAACAGATCATTGCCGTTTTTGAGGACAAGGATAACGCCCGAATTCTCATATTCAGCTTGATGATCGGGGCCTTGCTGGCCTATATCCGTCAATCGGGCGGGGTGACGGGAACGGTGAGCTCAATCATCAACCGCGGTATTGCACGCAATGGACGCCAGGCAGCTTTGCTAACCACCGGTGTTGGTGCGGCCGTGTTTGTAGAGTCAAATCTCAGTGTTCTGACTGCCGGCATCCTGTCACGCGGAATATTTGACCGATTCGGGCTGAGCAGGGCAAAGCTGGCTTATATTATCGACAGTACCTCGGCACCGATATGCATCCTGATCTTATTGAACGCATGGGGTGCGTATATCCTGGTTTTACTTGGCAACTACGAATTTGAAGGTACTGCCGCACAGGTTTTGTGGGGTACGGTCCCGCTAAATTTTTATGCACTGGTGACACTTGTTATCGTGGTGGCCACTGCCTGGAGCGGCAAGTATTTTGGGCCGCTGGCGACCAGTCCGCTAACAAAACACGAAGATACCAATGAGGATCTGGAAATAAAAGAATCACATCCGTTTTACATGCTGGTGCCATTATTTGTGATGGTGGCAGGCATGGTTGGGTTCATGTTCTGGACCGGTGATGGGGTGATGGCCAATGGCAGTGGTTCGAAGTCAGTGCTTTATTCGGTGTCGCTGGCTTGTCTGGTCGCCTATGTGATGATGCTGAAAGGTGAAAAATTCACCCATATTAAGCTGGTAAAGATTGCTTTTGAAGGCATGGGTGAGCTACTGCCACTGGTGACCATTGTGCTGTTCTCATTGGCACTCGGCGCCAGCCTGAAAGACCTCGGCACCGGGATATTCATTGCCGGCCTGGTGGGCGAATACCTGCCGGTGTTTCTGATTGTGCCGATGCTGTTTTTAGCCGGCGCTTTGATTTCATTTTCCACCGGCACCTCCTGGGGAACATTTGCCATCCTGATTCCGATCGGAATGCCCCTGATTGCGGCATTTGGATTGCCCCCATCGCTGGTGCTGGCCGCCATTCTGGGCGGTGGTATATTTGGCGATCACTGCTCACCCATATCCGATACCACGGCCGTGTCTGCCATTGCATCGGGTTGTGACCTGCTGGAGCATGTCCGAACACAGTTGCCATACGCGCTCGTGGCGGGTGGAATTACCCTGGTGATGTATGTGGTGGTTAGTCTTGTCTATCTGTAGAACACGCCATTTGGCGCACCTCGTATGTGCATTACTGCTGATTTATTCAGTATCAACCGTAGCAGATGAACGTGAAGGAATTAGTGATTCGGCGATAGCGGAGCTAGCCGGTCACGCAATGCAGCAGTTCCAGATTCCTGGAATGGCGATCGCTATCGTCAGAGGAAATCAGACTGTCTACGCCAGAGGGTTTGGGGTTCGTGAGGTGGGTCTGCCCGGGCAGGTGGACACCGACACGATGTTCAAGATCGCATCGAATTCGAAAGCGTTTACAACTGCCGCATTGGCGATACTCGTCGATGAAGGAAAAATTGCATGGGACGGCAAGATTGAGTCATATATTCCTGAATTTAAAATGTACGACCCATGGGTCAGCGCACAATTTACAGTTACTGATCTTCTAACCCATCGAAGTGGCTTGTCCAAGGGCTCCGGGGATTTGATGTTATGGCCAGAGCCGAATGATTTCACCCCGGCAGATATCATCCATGCATTGCGTTATTTTGCACCCAGCAGCAATTTCCGCACCGAATATGCCTATGACAACTCCCTGTATATCGTTGCCGGTGAGCTTATTCCACATGTCACAGGTCAGAGTTGGGGGCAGTTCGTACAAGACCGGATCATGCGACCACTCGGTATGAAGCGCTGTTTTGCCGATGATATTCCGAGCAGTGAAATGCATAACCTGGCTGTCCCGCATGGCGTGGTAGACGGAAAAATGAAGGTGATCGAACGTGGGCGTATTCCCGCAAAACCACCGGTGTCAGCCGCCGCGGGCGGGATCATTTGTAGTCTTGACGATATGTTGCCCTGGGTTAAAACCCAGTTGAATCGGGGTACATCACCTGAGGGTTTGGAGTTATTCAGCCTGGCGCAGAGCCAGGCGATGTGGCGACCGGAAACGATCCGTGAGGTCAGTGAGCGTGATTACAAGCTCAACCGCACGCATTTCAAAGCCTATGCATTGGGCTGGCGTATTGCTGATGTGCACGGTTTTAATGAGGTTTCACACACTGGCAGCCTGGCCGGTATGCGATCCTATGTCGTGCTGATTCCGGAACTCGAATTGGGTGTGGTGGTGCTGATGCACGGCTCCAGTTCGGCCGCCAGAGTTGCGGTGATGAACACCATCGTTCGCTCGTTCATGCCGGTTGAACAGTTTGACTGGGTACAGATGATGGCGGATGAAATTGAGATCTGGAAACAGGAACAAAAGGCGGAGGCTACCAGCAGCGAAACATCGAATGACGTTTCGACAGTATTTGAAGCTGCGAACTTGGCAGATTACACAGGTACCTACACTGATCCATGGTTTGGTGATGTGACATTGATGCTTGAGAACGGAACACTGGTATTTGCAGCCGCCAAGTCACCCAAGCTGACCGGCCCAATGGAACAGACCGGGGAACACCAGTTTGTGGTTCGCTGGCTCGATCGCAGTGTGGATGCCGATGCGATTGTCCAGTTTGGACTGGGTGAGGCTGGCAAGGCGTCTACCATGACCATGCAAGCGGAATCAGAATTCGCGGATTTCAGTTTTGATTTCCAGGATCTCAACTTTTCAAGACAGAAATAGTGCTTTTGGCCATTTCCGCAGTTAACATTTTCCAATGAGACCGACAAAAGCCACCGTTAACTTGAGCGTCATTGCAGAGAATCTTAAAACTGCACAGCGCCTGGCGCCGCAATCCAAAATCATGGCAGTGATCAAGGCCAACGCCTATGGCCATGGTGTAGTGGAGGTTGCACGTGAATTACAATCCAGCGTTCCAGCGTTTGCGGTGGCTTTTTTTGACGAGGCCGTACAACTCAGGGATGCAGGCATTACCAGGCCGATCCTGATTTTGCAAGGCACAACAAGCGAATCCGACGTAGCTGAAGCATCGGCCAAAGACTTTTGGCTGATGATGCATTCACAACAGCAGGTCGAGCGGGTTTTGCATGTTGACTTAAGTAAACCAGTGCAAGTCTGGATCAAGGTGAATACGGGCATGAACCGCCTGGGTTTGAGTGAGACCGGGTTGGAGGATGTCTTTGAATCGCTGTCAGCATCGGGAAATGTCCATCAGGACATGGTTTTGTGCTCGCATCTGGCCTGCGCTGACGAATTGAACAACCCAATGACAATGCACCAGGTCAACCAGTCCCGCACCTACGCCAAAAAATACGGATTGCCATTAAGTATTGCCAATTCGGCAGGCATCATGGGTTGGCCACAATCGCATGCAGCGTGGAACCGCCCGGGCTACATGCTGTATGGCAATACACCTTTTGAGACCGCGGAAGAAACAAGGCCTGATCTGATTCCAGCCATGAGCATGGATTCAGAGATCATCAGTATCAGGCATCTCAAGCGCGGAGATGGTATTGGCTATGGTCAGAACTGGGTGGCAAAACAAGCATCAAGGATCGGTACGATTCCCATCGGTTATGGCGATGGGTATCCCAGGCACGCCAAAAATGGCACACCGGTGCTGGTCAATGGCCGTCGCGTGCCATTGGCGGGCAGGGTGTCCATGGACATGATTTCAGTTGATATCAGTAAGCTTGATCAGGTGGAATTGGGTGATCCCGTTGAACTGTGGGGTGAAAATATCAGTGTCAATGAGGTCGCCAAATGTGCTGGAACGATCGGCTATGAAATCCTGGCGGGACTGACTGGCCGGGTTCCTGTTATCTATACACTTTGAATTGCCAGAATTTTAAGGGATAGCAAGTGTATTCTCAAAGCGCAGACCCTGTTGTATGTATTGGTGGACTGCGAAAAAACTGTCATTTATGTCGTATACTTAATAGTAGGAGAGGGTTAATACTTCCCTGATCCGGTAAAGACAAATCTATTGAGACGAACCTTTACTCCCCTCAACAGAATTGTCTGCAGAAGTGGATAAAGTGATTGCGCCAAAAACAGTTTGGCATGGCCAATTTATCTCCTTGATCAATGAACCAAGGAACGCAAAGTATTACGCGTGGCAGTTGCCTATCTGATCGTTGCATGGATTGTTATGCAGGTGGGTGAAGTCACCTTTGAAGCACTAAAACTACCAGGAGACTTTGAGACCAGTCAGGTAGTTTTAGTGCTTCAAAGGTGACTTCACCCACCTGCATAACAATCCATGCAACGATCAGATAGGCAACT
>PVMS01137435.1_pt1 | contig 14473 bp, 12 predicted proteins | sample 1853461 | NCBI WGS metagenome assembly PVMS01 (sample SAMN08582032, study PRJNA380276) | Marine sediment metagenome, whole genome shotgun sequencing project. | isolation source: ocean sediment barecode stripped | collected 2017 | reverse complement strand
TATAACTTTTTTTGCATTTTTAGCTATAAATTGAGCTATAGTACCAGTTCCCGTATATAAATCAAATACGATTTCATTTCCTTTTAAATTGGCAAAATCGCGCGTTATTTTATACAATTCATATGCTTGTGCAGAATTTGTCTGGTAGAATGATTTTGGACCAATTTTAAATTTAAGCCCTTCCATTTCTTCAAAAATATGATCTTGTCCTTTGAATAGAATAATATCTTGGTCGTACAACGTATCGTTTCCTTTACTGTTGATAACATATTGGAGAGATGTAATTTGAGGAAATTCATTGGCAACCGCATTTAAAAGGGCCTCTCTCTTTTCAATAGCTTCTTTAAAAAACTGAAGTACAAGCATAATTTCTCCAGTAGATGAAATACGAAGCATCAGCGTACGCAAAAAACCAGATTGTTCTCTTGGATTGTAAAATTCCAAACCATTTTCAATTCCATATTCTTTAATAAAATTTCTAATACTATTTGAAGGATCTTCTTGTAAATGACAGGTTGATATATCTAAAATTTTGTCCCACATTCCTGAAATGTGAAACCCACAAGCATTTCTGTTATCGATTATTTCTTTAGAATTTATTTCTTCAAGAGTTAGCCATCGGCTATTCGAAAAAGAAAACTCCATTTTATTTCTATAAAAATAGATATTATCACAACCTATTATTGGACTGATCTCTGGTAATTCCAGATGTCCGATGCGGGTCAAATTATTTAATACCTCTTTTTCTTTATAGGCCAACTGGTGTTCATAACCCATATGTTGCCATTTACAACCACCACAGTGTTCAAAATGTTGGCATTTTGGCTCGGTTCTTTTGTCGGAATATTTGTGAAATTTTATAGCAGTACCTTCGTAATAGGCCTTTCTTTTCCTTCCTGTTTTAATGTCAACAATATCTCCCGGAACTGTATTTGTTAAAAATATAACACGCCCATCCGGTGCTTTGGCAACAGTTTTCCCTCTTGCTCCTGCATCAATTACTTCAATATTTTCGAATACTTGTTGCTTATTTCTTCTAGCCATTTTGCAAATGTACCATTTTAGCATAAAAAAAGCACCCCAATTTGCGGGATGCTTTGATAAGATATTAAACTTGTTTATTTTATGCTTGCCATATAAGCTGCTAATGCGGCTATTTCTTCATTAGACAGGTCTTTTACAAATCCATCTAAGTTCGCCTTCATTATAGCTACCTGACCAGGATCTGTATCAACGATGGCCTCAGATTCTCCATTCAAAAAGCTTACAATGTTACCATTTTGTTCAGAGTATATTTTATTGATATCTATTATTGATGGACCAATAACTTTGGCATCTGGAAGGTGACATGTTGCACATGTTTTAGAAGTAAAAAGTTCTTTTCCTAATACTATATTAGCGTTAGGACCTTTAACTTCTTTCTCTACAGTTTCAATTGTAGTTTCAACTTCTTTTTTTACTTCATCTTTCTTTTTTTCACCACAACTTGTAAAAAATATTGCAGCAATTCCTAATACTAATACCGATTTTTTCATTTATTCCATTTTTAGTTACTGAATTAGCAAATTTATCTATTTTATTTAAATAGTAGTGTAATTTATATGACAAAGTTAGTTTTTTTTAAATAATTCCTAAGAGACGCAATTTTAGTATAATTAATCGTTAAAACTATCATTAGTGAGAATGAAATATTTCGTAATTTGCGCATTCGAAACGGATGATTCCTCTCCGAAAGAAGGAATTGAGATTATTAAATTTTAAACTTATTTTACAATGATGGTATCTGAAACAATTTCATCACAACAAGCAATTGATTTAGAAAATAATTACGGGGCACATAATTATCATCCATTGCCGGTTGTTTTAAATAAAGGAGAGGGTGTTTATGTTTGGGATATAGACGGTAAGCGGTATTATGATTTTTTATCGGCTTACTCGGCTGTAAATCAAGGGCATTGTCATCCTGAAATTGTAGCTGCACTAACTAAACAAGCAGGTAAATTGACTTTAACGTCAAGAGCTTTTTATAATGACATGTTGGGTAAATACGAGAAATTCGTTACTGATTTTTTTGGTTTTGATAAGGTTTTGCCCATGAATACAGGTGCTGAGGCTGTTGAAACAGCAATAAAACTTTGTCGAAAATATGCATATGAAAAGAAAGCTATTCCTGAAAATGAAGCAGAAATAATTGTTTGCAAAAATAATTTCCACGGGCGTACAACCACTATCATTTCATTTTCTAATGATGAAGATGCACGAAAAAACTTTGGTCCTTTTACTGAAGGATTTATAAAAATTGAATACGATAATTTGCAAGCTTTAGAAAAAGAATTAAATTCAAGTAGAACAATTGCCGGATTTTTGGTGGAACCTATCCAGGGTGAAGCTGGTGTTTATGTTCCATCGGATGGATATTTGGCAAAAGCAAAAGAATTATGTGAAAAATACGATGTATTATTTATTGCTGACGAAGTTCAGACAGGTATTGCAAGAACGGGTAAATTATTGGCAGTGAACCATGAAAATGTGAAACCGGATATTTTAATTTTAGGAAAAGCCTTAAGCGGAGGTGTATATCCTGTATCTGCAGTTTTAGCAGATAATTCCATTATGGATGTTATAAAACCGGGCCAGCATGGTTCAACATTTGGGGGCAACCCTTTAGCTTGCGCTGTAGCAATAGCTGCTCTTGATGTTGTTAAGAATGAATCATTGGCTGAAAATGCTGAAAAATTAGGATCGCTTTTTAGAAGTGAACTTCAGAAATTTGCTGAGACTGATGAATTGGTAGAACTTGTACGTGGAAAGGGCCTTCTAAATGCCATTGTAATAAATGATTCTGAAGATAGTTCTACAGCATGGAACATCTGTTTAAAACTTCGTGATAACGGTTTGTTGGCAAAACCCACACATGGAAATATCATAAGATTTGCACCCCCTTTGGTAATGAACGAGGAGCAGTTATTGGATTGTGTTTCAATTATTAAAAAGACAATTACGGAGTTTCAACAATAAAAAAAAGCGGCTATAGCCGCTTTTTTTTATTTTTTTCGTTTTCTTCTTTTGGCACCTTTATCTGAACCAAATGCACTTTTTCCATCACTGCGTTTTCTCCCGAATCCGCTGAAATCTCCTCCTGTTTTTCCATCTCTTCTTTTTCTACGTTTTCCACTGCTACTTCTTTGGCTATCTCTTTTGCCTCCAAAATCTCTTCTTCCTCCACCTCCTCTGGCCGAACGTTTCTTGGTTGTAATTTCTACATTTACACCTCTTCCTTCAAAATCAATATCATTTTCTTCAAAAGCCTTAATAGTTTCGTTGGAGTAATTTTTATCTAACTCAAAAAATGAAAAAGTATCTAATATTTCAATCTGTCCGATATCAATATTATCAGCAATTTGTTGTTCATTAATTAAGCCAATTAATCGGGCTGGGTTCAATTTATCTTTGCGCCCAATATTGATAAAGAAACGGGTCATATTTTCATCGTTTCTACCTTTTCCTCTACTGTCAGCCCCTTTCATATGCTCACTGTCATTTAAGTCAGGAGCATTTTCGTAGTACGATAAAAAAGTATTGAATTCTAAAGAAACAAATCGTTTTATCAAATCTTCTCGGTCTAATCCTTCTAACTTTTCATATATGGAAGGTAAAAATTCGTTAATTTCCGCATCATTTATTTTGATATCATGGACCTTGTCGATTAGTTTAAATAACTGATTTTGACAAATTTCTTTACCTGTTGGGACAGGAGTTTTAACAAATTTCTTTCCAATTAGTCTTTCAATTGGATGTAATTTTCCTTTTTCACGTCCTGTAACAATTGCAATTGAAATTCCATCTTTACCTGCTCGTCCTGTTCTACCACTTCTATGAGTATAAGATTCTATTTGATCTGGTAACTTATGATTGATAACATGTGTTAGATCTGTAACGTCTAAACCTCTTGCAGCAACATCTGTCGCTACTAATAATTGTAAATGTCTTTTTCGAAATTTTTGCATTACACTATCGCGTTGTGCTTGAGATAAATCTCCGTGAAGTGCATCAGCATTGTATCCGTCTTTAATTAATTTATCGGCAATTTCCTGCGTTTCTCTTCGGGTTCTGCAAAAAATGATACTATAAATATTAGGGTTAACATCAGCTATTCTTTTCAAAGCTGCATATCGATTTCTTTCAGAAACTACATAATATTGATGCGATACCTGATCGGCCCCTATATTTTTTTTACCTGCGGTAAGTTCAATTGGATTGAACATATAGTTTTTAGCTATACTTTCAACTTCTTTTGGAAAGGTTGCAGAAAATAGCATTGTTTGTTTTTCTTTTGGAGTAACTGCAAGAATTTTATCCAACTCATCCTTAAATCCCATATTTAGCATTTCGTCAGCTTCATCTAAAACAAGCCATTGAATGTTTGCTAGTTTTAATTGTTTTCGGTTTATTAAATCGACAGTTCTTCCCGGGGTTCCAACTACAATTTGTACTCCTTTCTTTAATTTTCTAATTTGCTCATCGATATTTGTCCCTCCGTAAACGGCAATTGTTCTAAGACCTTCAATGTGATTTGAAAATTCACTAATGTTTTTTGCTATTTGAATTGCTAACTCCCTTGTGGGAGATAGTATTATAGCTTGAGTGCTTTTACTTTCTACATCAATTTGTTCTAAAATTGGCAAGCTGAAAGCAGCGGTTTTTCCTGTTCCTGTTTGTGCAAAGGCTTTTAAATCTTTGTTAGAAGATAAAACTTGCGGAATCGCTTTTAATTGAATTTCTGTAGGATTTTCGTACCCTAAATCGGTTAAGGCCTTAATAATATTCTTATTAAGCCCTAGCTCTATAAATGTCGACATTCTGTATAAATTATTGATCTACAGACGCCCATCTATAAATCGGATTAAAAATCGGGCAAAGGTACATTTAAATTTTACTTTAGAGGAAAAAAATTAGTTTAATTCTAATTTTTTTAATTCAGATCTAAGTTTTTTAGTGTTCAACATAGCAAAACCATTTATTACAATGCCTTCACTATTGACGATAATTGTGCGAGGGTAATTGCTTTTTATATAATTATGTGCGAAACTTTCAGGAGTTAATTTAAACTGATTACTTATATCTAATTTTTTAAGATTTGGTTCATTTGCAATATCTTCGCTTGTACTTGCATGTTGAATATTAATACCAATGAACTCAATATTAGGGTATTCATTTTCTAATTCATGAACTCTACGAACCAAATAATCAGAAGCCATATGGTCTGTAGTCCAGAAGTATATTACTGAATTTTTGTTTTTTATAACATTGCTAATGTCTAATTTTTCATTGTCATAAGTAACAATTTCAAAATTATGCAAGGGTTGATTCCCTTGCACATATTCTGTATCATTTACCAAATTTTTAACTTGGTTTGTTAATTTATCATTTTTGCAATATTCTAAAAAAACAGTTAAAACATTTTCATCTATCGTACACGTTGAAGCGTTATTTAAAAAATTCTCAACTACAACCTTTTGTTGAATTGAATTTTTAAAACTTTCCAATTCAATTTTTTCTTCAGCAAAATTTAAAATGTTAATGGTTAAATTATTCTTGGACGAATCGTTCTCCATAAGAGAAAAACCTAAATTATACATATAACTAACAATATAATTTTGATAAGGATAAAAGGCCACTAAATCAGCCTCATTCATATTTATATCTTTTCTGAAATTATAAAAATCAGATGAAATTTCCGGAAATTTTTCAGCTTTATGAGCGATTTTATAATAATAAGGATAAATTTCTTTCAGTCTATAGAGTGGATAATGTATTCCAATATTCGTTAGTTTTTTAAATCCTTCTGAAATTTCAATTTCATTTTCTGAAAACTCATCATAAAGCAATTCACGCTCTTTAACGAGTAAATCTAATTCATATTGAAAGTCTTCTTCATTCAAACTAAAATTTTGATACATTGCTTTTTCTTCCTTTTCATTTTGCAAGAATAAATTTATTAAATATTCATTTTTACCACTTCCTTGACCACTAAATACCAATGATTCATCAAAATCCCATGTATTGAGCCTCACCAAAATACTATCGGTTGGCTGTAAATAAATATACTGAAACTCGTTTCCATGCTTGAACGTATACAATCCTTCTTCGAAATCCTTATAATCAATAATGAATCGGTTATTTTCATCAAGAATTAATTTATCAATAACCTCATTATCCTTTAAAAAGAGTACAAAGTCAGATTTTGGATTGATAATTTGACCTCCAAAATAGGTAATTGCTTCTTCCTTAGTTGTTTTACAACTAATGGTTAAAAGTACTAATATAACAGTAATGAAGTGTTTCATGGAGATTGAATTCGAACAAAAATACATACAACTGGGCTGATTGCTTGTTAATGAAAGGTTAAATATATTTCAGGTATGTTAAAATGGATAAAAATTAACATTAAATTAAATATTTTTTAGTGAATCTAATTTATTACTTTTGCCAAAAATTAAAAATATTATAAAATGCTTTCAGTATCAAATTTATCAGTACAATTCGGTAAGCGAGTTTTATTTGATGAAGTTAACACAAAATTTGTAATTGGCAATTGTTATGGCATAATAGGCGCTAATGGATCAGGTAAATCAACTTTTTTAAAAATTATTTCCGGAGAAATAGATCCTACTTCCGGTCAAGTTCATCTGGAACCGGGGAAGCGTATGTCTGTCTTGTCGCAAGACCACTTTGCTTTTGACCAAATTCAAGTGCTTGATGCTGTAATGATGGGAAACCAAAAATTATATGATTTAAAGAAAGAGATGGATGCAATTTATGCAAAAGAAGATTTTTCTGAAGAAGATGGTATCAAAGCCGGTGAATTGGGTGTTGATTTTGAAGAAATGGGGGGGTGGAATGCCGAAAGTGATGCAGCGACATTACTGTCATCATTAGGAATAAAGGAAGAAATGCATTACACTTTAATGAGTGAATTGGATGGTAAGGCTAAAGTACGGGTACTGTTAGCACAGGCATTGTTTGGTAACCCCGATGTATTAATTATGGATGAACCAACGAATGATCTGGATTTTGAAACTATTGGTTGGTTGGAAAACTTTTTAGCTAATTACGATAATACTGTGATAGTTGTTTCGCATGACCGTCACTTTTTAGATGCGGTTTGCACACATGTGTCGGATATTGACTTTGGAAAAATTAACCACTATTCGGGAAACTATACTTTCTGGTATGAGTCCAGTCAATTAGCTGCTAAACAGCGTGCTCAGCAAAGTAAAAAAGCTGAAGATAAAAAGAAAGAACTGGAAGAATTTATACGTCGTTTTTCTGCAAACGTTGCAAAATCAAAGCAAGCCACTAGTCGGAAAAAGATGATTGAAAAATTGAATATTGGTGACATAAAACCTTCAAGCAGAAGGTATCCTGCAATCATATTTGAAAGAGAAAGAGTAGCGGGAGATCAAATTTTAAATATTGAGCATCTTTCAAAATCGACTCAGGAAGAAGTGTTTTTTAACGATATTCATTTTAATTTGAACAGAGGTGATAAAGTAGCTTTAATTTCAAGAAATTCAAGAGCGGTTTCAGCATTTTATGAAATTTTAAATGGAAATACTCAGGCTGATTCTGGAAAATTTCAGTGGGGTGTAACAACCACCCAAGCCTATTTACCTTTAGATAATTCTGAATTTTTTCTAGATGCCAAATTAAATTTGGTCGACTGGTTGCGTCAATATGCAAAAACTGAAGAAGAGCGAGAAGAAGTATATTTAAGAGGATTCTTAGGGAAAATGATCTTTAGCGGAGAAGAAGCACTTAAAAAATGCAATGTACTTTCAGGTGGTGAAAAAGTGAGGTGTATGCTATCTAGAATGATGATGATTAGAGCAAATGTTCTCATGCTTGATGAGCCTACAAATCACCTGGACCTAGAATCAATTCAAGCATTCAACAATTCATTAAAGAACTTTAAGGGAACCGTTATCTTTTCAACGCATGATCATGAATTTGCTCATACCGTGGCCAACAGAATTATTGAAATTACACCAAAGGGAGTTATTGACAGATATACAACATTTGATGAATATTTAGAAAACCCTAAAATCAAAGAGTTAAGAAAAAAAATGTATCCATAAGGGAAGCAAATTGCTTCCTTTTTTATTGGCCTTGTCGTCTTTTTCTTCTTCCAAATTCTTGTAATATTTGCCGATTAAAATCGCGTTCTGCTTTTTGAAGTTTATAATTTTTTTTGAAGAAATTATTTTTGAAAGCTCTTTTATCCTTTTGGTTTTATTATCGCCAATCTGTTGCTCAAATTGGAGCATTTGATCCAATGTATTTTTAGCTTCAGTTTCAGACATATTATCAATACCCCCTGATAATTTTATGGTATGCTGTATTTCAACATCAAGGGAACGTTTTAAACTTTGAATTTTATCAGTGTATAAATTATATACGGGCCAAAATTTTTCAGCTTCCTGTGGTGTTAAATTTAGTGCATCTGTTATAAATGAGGTTTTTAACAATTTAATCTTTTGCCGATTCATTTTTTGTGCTTCAACTGAGTTTGTTGCGAGCATTATAATGGCCAATACAAATAATATGTTTTTCATTTTAATAGTTTTTAATTGTCATAGATTATTTCATCTATATCTTCACTTTCCAAATATTCTAAAACTTCATTATCAGAAAGTGAAGAATTTAAGTTGTCAATATCCAATTCAACATCTGAATAAATTGATGCTATACTCAGTGCATCAATATCGGCATACCCGTTGTCGATCCAATTCTCAATTTCCAATGTTGCTATTGATTCAAAAGTAGGTGTCTCGGAGTCGCTATTCAATACAAAAATAAGAAGTAGCGATGCTGCAATTGCAAAAGGAGCAAGGTAATGAGTGATACTTCTTTTAAGAGAAAATATTGTTGGATTTTCTTTAATTTTATTTAAAACTGTATTTTCAAGAGTGTCGAAATAATTTTCTGAGAGAGCCGAGGTATTACTAGTTTGAAGAGCTTCAACTTTAAGTTTTGCGAGCACCAGATCTTCTACAGTATCGAAGTAATACAGAGGAATTTCGAATGTACTTTCATCTTGTTTATTTGTAAAATTTTCAGCGATAAATTTTGCTGAAATCTCATTTTCTATAGTTTCAAAATAGTCTCCCGGAACTACAAATCCAGTATTTTCAGGTGAGATTTCACTTAATAAGGGTGCTATTTTATGTAATGTCGATTTCTTCATTAGTATTTGTTAGACAACATTATAGGACATAGGTTTAATGTGATTTCAAGATTTTTTTCAATTTTTTTTACTGCATGAAAATAAGAAGCTTTTAAAGCTCCTACTGATGTTTCCAATATTTCTGAAATATCTGAATATTTCATTCCATCAAAATACTTCATATTAAAAACCAATTGTTGTTTTTGGGGTAGGGTAACAATTGCTTTTTGTAATAATTGTTGAATTTCATCACCGGAATAATAAACGTCATTGTGTAGATTATCAACCATTGTGTGTTGTAATTCACTTAAATCAACTTTTTTTATTGCAGCCTTTTTATTGATAAATGTAATTGCCTCGTTGGTTGCAATGCGATACATCCATGAATATAGTTTACTTTCTTCCTTAAATGAATGAATATTTTTAAAAATTTTGATAAATGTATTTTGAAGAACATCGTCAGTGTCATCATGTGAAAGTACAATTTTACGGATATGCCAGTACAATCTCTTTTTATATATGGACATTAACTGTCTAAACGCTTCTTCTTGCGTATCTTTTTGTTTGAGTCGGGCAACTAAATGTGAATCGTCAATCACAGAAATGATTTTGTTATTAGACAAATAAATATATAAAAGGTTTAAGTGATAAGCAAAAAAAAATTATTTTAGATTGGCAAATTTTCTTTTTGAATAGCCAAACAATTTTTCATCTTTAATAGTTTCAGAAATCCCTCTAGGCAACATTTCTTCCCAACCCTCTTCACCATTGGCAATCATATTCAAGACGGTTTTTGAGAAAATTTCTAAAATATCAGCATCGAAATCTTTAATGTCAACAACTTTCCCATTGTATTTAAAGAATTTATACAACTCTTTCATACGTGGGTGAACTTTTAAATTTTCGCTGGTTTTAATTTCACCGGTTTGTCGATCTTTAAGGGGATATAAATATACTTTCAAATCTTTAAAGAATAATTTACCAAACGCTTCTAAAATTCCACCACTCAGATCTCTGTAGTATTTTTCATCAAAGATTTGAACAAAACTATGCACACCCATTGCCAGGCCAATACGAGATTTTGTGAATTCAGAAAAATATTCAACCAGCTTGTAATATTCCTGATAATTGGTAATCATTACATGCCGACCGAGAGAGCATAACAATTCTGCTCTATCTAAAAAATCCCTTTCGTCAATTTCGCCTTCAGCACTTAAATTGGTCAATGTAATTTCAAAAATAATTTTAGTATTTTCTTTGTCAACTTTATTCTCATTTAAAAATAATTTTTCAGCCAGTTTGTACATATCCATGTTTACCTTGGTAACCGGTCTGAAACTTCCTCTTAAAGCCAATATATTTGCATTGAAAAGCTGTTGTGCAGGTAATAAGTTATTCCCATCAGGACCAAACATAACGGCATTCGTCATACCATTTCTTACGAGTAATAAACTCATAAGTCTGTTATCAACATAGGAGAAACGCGGACCTGAGAAATTGACCATGTCAATTTCTAACTGAATTTTATGTAAGTTATCATATAGAGATTTTAGCAATACTTTTGGTTCATTGTTAAGATAAAAGGCACCATAAATTAAGTTTACACCAAGTGTTCCAAGTGTTTCTTGCTGCAATTTTGCATCGGTTTCTTTAAAACGAACATGTAAAATTATTTCATTATAAGCCTCTAATGGATCCAATTGAAATTTGATTCCAACCCAACCATGTCCTTTAAATTTTTTTGCAAAATCAATTGTTGCTACAGTATTGGCATATGAAAAGAATATTTTATCTGGATGTTTTTTTCTACTCAACATTTCTTCGGTTATTTCAATTTCATTCGATAACATTTTTTTAAGACGATTTTCTGTAACATAACGCATATCGTCTTCAATCCCATAAATCCCGTCAGAAAAATCTTTGTCATAAGCACTCAATGCTTTGGCAATGGTCCCCGATGCACCTCCCGCTCTAAAAAAATTCCGTACTGTTTCTTGTCCGGCACCTATTTCTGCAAAAGTTCCATAGATGTGGTTGTTTAAATTTACTTTCAATGCCTTTGCTTTGCTTGAAGGGACAAGATTAATTTCAGTATCTCCTTTTAGTTGTAGTGTCATTTCGCTTTTTTAGTTATTGCTAAAGTACTAAATTCTGATAATTTAAATAGTTAACAATAAAAAAGGGGAAAGTTACCTTCCCCCTTTATATAGACTATATAAGTTAATTATTACATATTCTTAAGTTCAGTTACCAATTTAGACAAAGCATCTTTTGCGTCACCAAACAGCATGGATGTTTTTTGATGATAGAACAATTCATTATCAATACCTGCGTAACCAACATTCATACTTCGTTTATTTACAATAATATGCTTCGCATTTTCAACATCTAAAATAGGCATACCATAAATTGGACTTGAAGGATCGTTGTGTGCGGCTGGGTTTACAACATCATTCGCTCCAACCACTAATACTACATCTGTATTTGGAAATTGAGGATTGATATCGTCCATTTCTACAAGTTTATCATATGCAACATTACTCTCCGCCAATAGCACATTCATATGTCCGGGCATACGACCGGCAACAGGGTGGATCGCATATTTTACATTCACACCTCTTTTTGTAAGCAGTTCTTCTAATTCATGAATTACATGCTGAGCTTGAGCTACAGCCAAACCATATCCAGGAACAATAACAACATTAGTTGCATAATTTAACATTACAGCAGAATCACTTGCTGTTGTCTTTTTGACATGTCCTCCTGTTTTTCCCGAACTGCCTTCACCAATTACTTCACCACTACCGCCAAAGGCACCAAAAATCACATTTGAAAGAGATCGGTTCATGGCTTTACACATGGCAAAGGTTAAAATCAGTCCAGCTGAACCAACGAGAATACCTCCAACTAACATAACCATATTTCCATACAAAATACCTGTTATTGCAGCAGCAATTCCGGTTAGCGAGTTCAACAGAGAAATTACCACAGGCATATCTGCTCCTCCAATTGGAATTACAAATAAAATACCATAGATTAAGGAAGCTATAAGTAACACATAGATTAAAAGTAAACTATCAGTATTCATAGTAACTATATAAACTACAAAAGCTACAAGACCCAGAAACAAAACATTGTTAATTAGGTTGTATTTAGGGAGTCTTATGTCATTCATAGAGCCATTTAATTTTGCCCATGCAATCAAACTTCCTGTGAAAGTGATACTTCCAATAACAATTGCGGCCATAATTGTTATTAAAATTGCAGAAGAAGCCTTCATAGAGTCTTCTATACCAATATTTTTACTAATTTCAACCAATCCGATTAACATGGCACTTGCCCCACCGAAACCATTGAATAATGATACCAACTCAGGCATTTTTGTCATTTCAATTTTTACTGCAATAATCCAGCCGATTATACCACCAACTAATATGGCAGCACCAATTAACAGGTATATAAATAATGGTACTTCAACTTCATTTATAAAAATTGTACCAACAATAGCAAGTCCCATACCAGCTGCAGCGGTCAAATTACCTCTTTTAGCAGTCTCAGGATGCCCTAACATTTTTAAACCAACAACAAATGTAATTGTTGCTATCAAATAGATAATACTTAATGTTATACTCATTATTTTTTCTTTTTAAACATTTGTAACATTCTGTCAGTAACTGCAAAACCACCAACAACATTAATAATTCCAAGTACTACCGCCACAAAACCTAAACCCAATGCTAAATAATTGCTTGGATCTGACTGTAGCATAACTAAAATTGCTCCAATAATTACAACACCACTAAGGGCATTGGCACCAGACATAAGAGGCGTATGTAAAACGGTTGGTACATTTTTAATTAATTCTACTCCAATAAATATCGCCAAAATGAGGATATATATTAACTGGAGGTTTTCACTAATAAATTCTATTATATAATTCATCTGTATTCAGTTTTTTAGTTTATTCTAATTTTTCCGTCTTTTACGATTAGAGTTTCGTTAGTGATTTGATCTTCCAAATCCCACTTGAATTCTTTATCTTCAACCAAATGATTGATAAAATTATACATGTTCTTTGCATATAAATCACTTGCGTTCGTAGAGACACTTTCCGGAGCCATGGTTGTACCTATAATTTTAACACCATCGAGAATAACAGTCTTACCCATTTTACTTGGTTCACAATTACCTCCTTGTGCCGCTGCTAAATCTATGATAACAGCACCATTCTTCATTTGCTTAATTTGATTACTAGAGATTAATATTGGTGACCGTCTACCGGGAACCATCGCCGTTGTAATTACCAAATCTGCTTTAAAAAGTGATGCATTTACAGCTTCTTTTTGTCGTTTTGCATAATCTTCAGACGCCTCTTTTGCATATCCACCTTCTGAGGTTTCACCTTCTGAGGTTTCACCATTTGCTTCAACAGTGATAAATTTAGCACCTAAAGATTCTGTTTGTTCTTTTGTCTCTAACCTAATATCTGTTGCTTCAACAATAGCCCCAAGGCGTTTTGCAGTTGCAATTGCCTGTAATCCAGCAACTCCTACACCGTAAATCAACACTCTTGATGGTGTTATTGTACCAGCTGCAGTCATCATTAAAGGAAATATCTTTGTCATTTCATATGCCCCTTTAATCACAGCTTTATAACCTGCTAAATTATTTTGAGAACTCAGTACATCCATATCCTGTGCTCTGGTGATTCTTGGCATGGCATCCATTGAAAAAGCAGTTGCACCCCGAGAAGCTATCAGGTCCATATCATTTGGATGAGATTTGTGGAAAAGTTGTGCCATAATAATTTGACCTTTTTTTAATTTTTCCAATTCGTCATTATCAAAAGGATTGATTTTGATCAATATGTCGGCAGTTTTGAAAATATCATTTTTACTGTTAATTATTACACCGGCTTTACTGTAGTCAGAATTTTTAAACGATGACGAAAGACCGGCATTTTCTTGAACCATGCATTCAAAGCCAATTTCAATGAGCTTTTTAGCAACAGTAGGAGAAATTGCAACTCTCTTATCGTTTTTTATTGTTTCTTTTAATATACCTATTTTCATATATAGATGGTTTTGTTATTTAAATTATTATATAACATATTCAAATGTTTGATTTGAATGAAGTTTCGAGTTGTTAGAAAAAAAAGAAAACCAGCAATAAAGCTAGTTTCAGGAGCACAAATGTTACGAAATAATATGCATACATACAAAGAACTCGTAGCAACAATAAACACAT
>PVMS01109326.1_pt1 | contig 14475 bp, 25 predicted proteins | sample 1853461 | NCBI WGS metagenome assembly PVMS01 (sample SAMN08582032, study PRJNA380276) | Marine sediment metagenome, whole genome shotgun sequencing project. | isolation source: ocean sediment barecode stripped | collected 2017 | reverse complement strand
GCTCGATCACGGCAAGGATCGGATTCCATCCAACGATTGCAGTGACACTGCATGGTGGAGGTTCGATTGCAGCATTCATTGGTAGGCCACACTTCCTGCGACCGGGAGGAAAAGCCAATCCGCGACACATCGGTGGTTCCGTTAACCCCAACTCCACATCAGGTAAGGCACACTCCAGTAACGCAGGAGGTAGGGCCGTGTCAGGCAGCACAAGCGGACGGGCTAAATGGTGAAGCGTAGCTATTGGCTCGGAGGCTTCTTTGCCCTTATCGTTCTGATTGTCATTGTTGACAGTGCAAAGGATTGGATCGTTGTCTCATATCAGTTCGATGTGTGGCGTATGGACCTTGACGACTTTGTTGCTAACGTCGGCATATTCCTTGCGGGTGTCGCAGCTGTATGGACAGTAAAGCTTCGCAACGATGAGACTCGCAGGAAACTTGATGCGTTGGAGCACAAGCTCAATGGTGAGGTGAAACAGGCAGCACATGACCATCTACAAGAGAACGAAATCATTGCCACGATGAACCACCGACTTGACAAGATGGAAGTCCAAAGGGATGAGTGCACCGACGCACTCTCAAAATTACGGAGTAGGATTGATGCACTATGACACGAGCAGCTGAGCAGTGCAGGGAGTACACCGAGGACAAGTACCCCGGTGTCCGCATAGGTAGGCAGGCATGTAGGGACACAGTTGGTGGCAGCATCAGTCAGCACTCTGCCTACACAGCTGGTCAGTACGACTCCAATGCCCTCGACATCATGGGTGGCTCAACTCCCGGCTCTAATGTGAAATGGACACGGGCAGAGAACATCGTGCTCATCCAAACGATTGTCGATGACCTCACCACCAACCTCACAGCATGGTCGATTCGTAAAATCTTGTGGAAGGTACCCGACCACTACGGCCACGCTCACATAGATTTCTACCCGATGTGTGACACACGACAATGGTGTGCAGGGACACAACCTGAGGCTGTGTGGATTTACTCTGATGGCCGACACATACGTTCCGATGACCCACCACCAGAGAACGGCGACTACGATGGAGATGACATGAGTTTCATTGATTTCAGAACAGAAGAGTTCGACATGTGGAGTGACGCCAATGTCGTCGCTGCCTACGACCGTGATCGTTTCGAGAGTGGTGACCGCAACGGATTCATCAGCTACTGGTGCTTCGAGTATTTCGTTGACCGAGGCGGCAACTATCAGGCACCCAAGGACTCAGGCAACCAGACCGGGGGGCGTGTCAACCGTACCCCGGCTGAGAAGGCCCGCTTCATGACAGACTTCTACTCATCCGGTACCCCCTAGACAGGAGACACACATGAAGTTCTACGTCAAAGCTCTCTACGCAGCAGCAATCGGCGGGCTTGGTTCCCTCTCGGGTGCGCTCGCTGTCCTCGATGGCACGGCTATCTCTGACCTACCCGACGCAGTGTGGGTAACCGTTGCCCTGTTCAGCCTCGCTGGGTTCGGCGGAACGTTGGGCTGGCAGGTAGCGCCCGCCTCGGTATCAGCCTCAGTGCGCTCATCTCAGGAGTAACCTATGCCGCAACAGACAACATCTCTGGGTCCCGTTGAGTACGCACTCTATGACACGGCTCCACCCCTAAGCGCTCAACTCGTGGACGGGAACGATATTCCGATAGACCTGACAGGTGCCACTGTTGTTATCAACATCTCCCCAACCCAATCGACGTATGGAACATCAGACCCGACCCGTCTTGTGAGTCTTTCACCTTGTGTTGTTGACCCAGATCAGCTGGACTTCCCCGGCTGGGTGTCATGGACGCCGAGCCCGACATCGCTGGATAGGTGGGGGTCATTCTCCTACAATTTCGAGGTGACGTACCCCGATGACACGAGGCAGACGATATCCCCCAAAGCAGAGAATGTGTTGATCGTGCGGTTCCCCGTTGGGGGCACAAAGTACGGGACACCCACTACCCCATAGGAGGGGCATATGACAACCGTAGGTGCCGTCATCGACCGTCTGTTTCTACAGACACTGACCCCTCCTAACGCTCAGCCGGTCTTGGTCTCCTTGGTCGGAGCTATCTCTGCGTCGGACACCACCCTGACCATGGGGACGTTCGCTGTACCGGAGGATGCAGCCCTTCTACGCCAAGGGGTGGTGCTCGACGTGGGGTTGGAATCCATGCGTGTCACAAGCTATGTCCTTGGTGCGTCAACGATGGACGTTGAGCGTGGCATCTACTCCACAACCAAGGTTGCCCATGAGGATGGTGACCCGATCATCATGTCACCCGTGTTTGCACGAAGCACCGTCTTTCAGGCAGTGGCGGACAACATCACCACCCTCTACCCGTCACTGGCAAGTACCGATACCGAACAGTTCGTATCTGTTGGTGCTGGCATCTTCCCCGTTGAGGACGGCCTTGCTGTTGAGGTGATTGAGATTTGGGACAGTGGCATGGCAGAGGACCTCATCCCTGTTGATGGGCGGTTCGTGTCGTACCACCCTCTCGTTGGTACCCGTGCACTGCTCGCCAATACCTCATCAGGCATTGTCTGGTGCAGATATCGGAAGCGTATGGGTGTTGCAACGGACGAGACCGATGTGATTGCTGACCTCGGAGTTGATGACAGGTGGGTGAACATCATCCTTGCTGGTGCTGCCGCGGATTTGATGTCGGGCAAGGATGTCCCCGAGACTCACACCGAGTGGGTATCAGCCACCCTTGAGGCAGAGAACATCAAGGTGGGCACTCGTATGTCCATCGCGGGTGGTCTACGCCAGTACCGCAACATCCTTCTGAGTGATGCCTCCAATGAGATGATTGCCGAGGACAGCCAGAAGATCAAGGTACACATGAATGTCCCAGCGATGGGTGGCGGATTGTACTGATGGGTACCGTTTCGACCAACGCCAAGATTCCGATAGCAGAGGGGTATGAGCTTCGTGTTGATACCAACTACTACCGCCTTGCACCCTCACCTGACTACCCATTGACGATTGCCTCACGAGATTCCCTCGCTCAGAGACAGGATGACAAGGGTTCAACAGAAGAGAACGTACTCGACATCGGGTATGCATGGGCGAGAACGGACTACTCAGGTGGAGAAGGGTTCGACTGGGACCCACCCGAGATACCTGTTGCGTCTGCCCTTGCGTCTGAGAACCCACGCAAGTATTGGGATTCGGAGAACGTGGACATCTCACGTCCTGCTGCTGGCAGGAGGTATGAGCTCAGGCTTGCACCTTTGTTCGAGGAGTTCAACCCATCCCTTACACCTGTTGTGAGCCTGACAGCCTCATCCATCTTCTTCTATGCCACCGATGGCGACACCATACGTTGGTACGACTCGTTCGATAACACTGTGGAGGAGGGCTCGGACATCCCTGTTGGCGGCACTGACATCATCAAGATCGTGGCTACCCCCGATGACAGGGTTGTGGTGTTGCTGACTGATGGGGACCTATGGGCCAAGGATGCAGGCTCTGGTACGTTCGCTCTGATCTATGACCACACCACAGACCCCGCACACGGTGTCATATCCAACCTCTGGTATGCCAAAGGACGGTTCTTGGCTCAGGACGAGCAGGATTTCAAGGAGATACTCTTCGATGGTTCAACGCCCGTCTCGATAGAGCTTGTCGATGTGGCCTTGACCATTCATTCGGTTGTGGAGTCAGGGCCAGCGATTGTGGCAGCCTTCTCGGATGGAACAATCCGCACCTACAACACCACCTCCTCAGGTGGAGTGACGATACTGGAACCAGCCAGCCGTATCAACATGCCCGAAGGTGAGACCCCATACCTGCTCGGCTCGAACTCAGGAAGGCTGTTGATCCTCACCTATATCGACACTGGTGTGTCAGTGAAAGCGATACGCCTGTATCAGGCTGAGGTTCTCGATGAACGATTCGCCTTTGTGGTTGGTCAGATGCAGCTGCGCCGTGAGTGGTTCGATACAACAGAAGCAATCAACATCGGCTCGAACATCTACAACAACCGTGACACGATGATCTTCTCCCTTGATGAACAGGGTGGGTCAGCTGTCTGGACATATGACCTTGTGACCAGTGGGCTGTCACGGTTGGCGCGGCCATTCACGAGTGGTGAGACCTATGCCATCATCGACTTCGATGATCGCATCGCTCTACTCTCCACCGATACTGACACCATCTACGCAGCATCGGCAACCAAGTTCGCAACACTGGGCTGGATAATTTCACCGAACATATCCTTCGGACTCAACACCGACATTGCTTGGTTGGCCACCGTGCTTGAAGCATCGAACCTCTCGATTGCTGGTGTCAAGGTGGAGATGTACTACAGCACGAACCCCGAAGCCATTCTCGACTGGCAGCATGCGAGTTGGATGCTACACCAGCGGCTGTCCAGTCAAGGGTCGTCAGGCCTTGAGATTGAGTTCCCTCGTGCTGTGTCGTCGAGGACGATTGCGATACAGCTTCGCCTGTCTGCATCGACCCTTGACACGACATCACCTATTGTCTCTCGCTCCGCTGTGCGGGGTATCCCCTCACATAGAGACAGGGTGCTTGTTGTGCCCGTCAACGTATCAGACATCATCTCTGCCCCCGGACGTAGGCCGGTACGTGTACCCAACTACGGCAAGGAGATTCAGCAGGAGCTACAGCTGTTGGTCGGAGAGAATGTCGAGTTCGAGTTGCTGCGTATGAACAGCTTCTATAGAGGAATCATCAACAACGTATCGGAACCGATCACGCTCTACAGTGACCGTGGTTCACCAACAGTTATCATGAACGTCGAGTTCAGAGGCTCCGTAGCAAGGACAGTTGCAGTCACAGGTAGCTCAGGTGTTGGCTTTGGCCAGATTGGCCTTGCTAGTATTGGTCTCGGACAGTCAGGAGCAGCATGAGTAGCCGCACCCAAACATGGAATGCCTTTGAGACATCACTGGACTCAATCCTCAACCCCGGCGTATTGTTCGTGGACTTTGTTTCGGTTGCAAACCTCAGCTTCCCGCTGTATGTCACCCTTGCCCCCGAGAATCCAGCGCAGCTTGAGTACCTCAAGATCATCAACATCGTTGGTAGCACCGTTGAGTTCGAGGCACGTAACCTTGACGGTTCAGCTGGTGATGGGACCCATGCCCCCGGAACAATCGTTCGCCTCACATGGACGAGCCAGTTGCAGGACGACATCTTCAATGACATCGAGGCTCTGAGGCTGAGGACGTAACCCTTGCAGCCGTGGACGCAGCACACGCAGCAGCTAGTGACCCTCACGTTGACTACATCAATGATGCTGAGCTCTCCACTGCGCTCGCTGACTACCTGTTGGAAGCAGTAGCTGCTGCTACCTATCTGCCTTTAGCTGGTGGCACACTGACTGGTGCCCTCGTGTTGGATGGTCCTCCGGGTGATGATCTTGAAGCAGCAACGAGGCTGTATGTGGACAGTGTTGCTGGTGGTGTTGGGTTGCCCTCAGGCACACGCATGATCTTCGATCAGGACTCTGCGCCTGTCGGCTGGACGAGGGACACCTCGACAGTTGATGACAAGATGATCATGATCGTGACGGGTACTCGTGGTGTCGATGACGGTGACTGGCAACAGCCGAACCACTCACACGGCAACGTTGATACGGACAGTGCTGGCAGTCACGTTCACACAACACCAACCCACGTTCACCAAGCCCCATCTCACAATCACAACATTCCGTCACATGCACACACCAACCCGAACACAGGTGTGGTTATTGGTGGCGGTACCGCAGTTGATAATGTTGGTGCAGGGGCCACGTTCGAGTACGCCGTTGCAGGGCACTCCCATACTCAGACTGGTACCGGCACCGAAGGAGCACATAACTCAGGGGCAGGCGGTCAGTCGAATACAACCAGTGTGTCAGGCGGTAACACTGGAAGCGGTCCCACTCACACACATGGTATGAGCGATACGCAGGACGCAGCTACCGTCGATACGTGGCGTCCGTTGCACCGTGACATGATCATCGCAGTCAAGGACTGATTCGTAGATCACAGGTCCAGCATTGTATGTGATGCTTGCGCCACCATAGGAACCCTGTATAGGTGATGACCAACGAGTGCCTATTCATCTATGCGCTTCTTCGCAATGATGTGACCCAGCATGTTGACTTGGTTCGCTGCCTTGTCATGGCCAGCCGTCACCCTTGCTGTCTCGACCAGTGTCTCCTTGGCGAGGTGAACGTTCCAAACGATGGCACATGTCTCATCAAGGACAGGTTCACCATCAGGGGGTTGCCCCCATATCCCTATCCAGAACATGCAGGCACCCTCGATGCAGCCACGTTGAATCAGAGGACAGAACAGCGCATCAGGCCTGCTTACTGAGGGAGGACCCTTAGCCACGGTTCACCGTCGCCTCTGCGATGATGGGGATGGTGATCTTCGCTACCCCATTCACGTTCTCAAGCTGACAGTTGATGACATCCACATACAGGTCATCATTGAGGTTCTTGTCGAGTGCGAACAGTACCTCATCAGTTCCCTTCTCCACGAAGTTGACAACGATGCGTCGTCCCTCTCGCTTCTCTGTCTCGACTCCTTCGATACCGATTCTTTCCATGGTTACTCCTTGTTGTAGGTGCTGAGTGGGCAATCATCCAAATGTCCCAACTCAGCCAAGACTTTGGAAGGACAGGAGCACACCTCATCGTTGTCCTCCTGTGTGAGAGCATCCAACAGGGCGTGCAGCGTTTTAGCTGGGTCGGAGAAGGCAGTTTCACCCAATGCAGTGGCGTGGACTTGTTTCCATGCGTCTGCGATGGCTTGCAACCTTGTGTCAGGGACTACAAATGTCAGCGTTCCTCCGCATTGACGACATTGGGAACCTTTGCCAGAAGCATCATTGAGCCATCTGATTTGTGTGTGAGAACATGTGTCATCGGTTCGGTAGGTTGTCAGGTCACTCATATCAACTCTATCCCTTCCTTATCCAAGAACACCAAGTCCATCTGCTTGCCGTTGACCTTCATGATTGCCTTGATGTTGTCAAACAGGAAGGCAAGGGCCTCGACATCATCGTCCCACCCCATCAAACAGACGCCGTTCATCTCGTGGTCTGTGAGCATCACGATGGCACTGATGTCCTCGGTGAACTCCTCGTCATCCTCAAGCCTATTAATCATGCGATTAGCCATGTAGGTCAGCTTGCCCATTGGTTCCTCTGCTCTGATTGGGTCACTCATAGTTCTCCTCCTCCGCATTGGTTAGGTCGATGACCTCGGTACCGGGACGCACCAGATCAGGGTGTTTGTCGTACAGCCTCTCCTTCTTGGCGATGTTGACCGCTACATCAGACGCATCGAGCCAGTGCTCAGGATGTACGATCTGTTCGAGGTGAACGACGGTCGCTTCGAGTGCCCGTATTTGTGTCTTGAGTGTCTGGTTGAGCTCGTGCCAGTTGTTGAAAGCCACACTAAAGAATCCGAACCAGATGGCTGACGCCATGATGAATCCGAATCCTGCCCATGCTGTTTCACTCATGTCATTATCTCCTTTACTGCCCACATCACCATCAGAAAGAGCCAGATGACTCCTACAAGGATGAGGAACTCGTTCATGTTCATCGTTCGTAGTTGCCCTTCATCTCACCAGCATTGTCGAGCATCCACGTCAACGCCTCGTGACATGCCTTCCTGTACGTCGTAGCATTTGGCCTGACCCGTGCATCACCGTTAGGACCGAACCGGAACTCGATGGTTCCATCCTGACCCTCGGCTATGAGTACCCTCTCACCCTTGTGGACGATGTGTACTGTTCTACCTCCCGGCATCTTCAACTCCTCCTACTAGCATCATGGTGTGGCCCTTGGCCTCCATGAACTCACCCAACAAGGTGATAGATGTTTCGAGTGGCTTCGGATTGCTGTATGCCCAAGCCACCTTGTCGTTCATCCATGACTCGACAGCCTCCTCGGGGAAATCCACGGGGTCCTCCCACTTCAAGGTCCCATCGTCGGTGACGTGGTACTCATGCATCATGGCTGCGATTGTCTGTCCGTCCTTCCACTCGTAGGCAAGGATGACATCGACAGCCTTCGGGTCTTGCGATGGCTTCACGAAGTTCTCATCATCGAACTCCACGTCGATGGGGTACTTGCTCATGTGAGCGTCGATGAGGAGTCTGATGGTGTCACACCCCAAGCTGCGTGCTGCGTACAGGCACTGGGTCCAAGACTCATGCTTCTCATCGTTGGTCTCGAACGCTGACATGCCGATGATGCCAATAAGGGCATCATTACGCACCAACTCAACGATGGGTATCATCGAGTCACCGGCAGTGTGTGAATACTCCTTGAGTTTTCCTGCCTGTAGCAGGGAGTCGTGTAGTTCTGTCCGTTCCATTGGTTCCTTCTCTCATAGATATACATTCGGCTGTTTGGTTTTGATCTTGCGCCACCCCGTACCGAGACATGCCGAACAGTCAACGGTGGGGTACAGGCACCAAGGCCCTGCGTACAGGGCGTACCTGTCCCTGTCAGGGTCGGGCTTCCCAAGCCTGATGGCAAGAGAGCCCTCTCCCGAGCAGCGACCACATCGCTCGTACTCAGCCGTCATCGGTTGTGTGGGTAGCCGACGATGGTGTTGTGAATGCGGCACCTTGCAGTCGTTCTGCCATCAGTACATATTGCTTGGAAGCAGGGTGGGCACATCCTTGCTAGGTTGCCCACCCCCTTCGTTATACCACAGCACTCACATCTGAGCTTAGAAGAAGCCACCATCTGGCTCTTCTCTCTGAGGCGTGGTGGTCTTTGCGCCACGGTAGGTACCGTTCTCCGCCCAGAACTTGGGGTCACGCTTGACGTTACCGCCATCATCAGGCACGAGGATGGTGGTGAACCCGTGGTACTTCCGCTTGGCACCCTGCACCTTGCCGTCATACCTGATGACCATGTGCTGGCCAACGGCTGGCTTCTCCTCCACCAGCTGGTTCAGCAACACCGTCTTGCAGTAGATGCGTATGGTCTCATCGCTGTCGAACAGCTTGAAGATGAGGTACAGCTGAGCCTCGTAATCACCACCGTCATACCACCCCACCTTCTGGATGGCACCATCCACCTTCTCCCCATCCTTGGGGTCCCACTTCTCCGCGCCTATCTCCTCATCGTTGGTTGCCTTCTTCTCGTCGAGTAGCTTGTCAATGTCTGACTTCGCCATGTTTCATCCTCCTCGATTAGCGTCGCTAATCCGTTGCACATGAATCAAAGAGTTCATGCTGTGCGTATGGCCTGTTACACACGCTGCACTTAAGTAGCCCAGTTCCCCTGTCGGGTGTGTATCGGTAGCAATAACGGTTGTATCCCTCGCGCGTACAATGTCGCCTACGGCAGGGCTTTAGTTGCGGTGGCTTGATCTTGATGGTTCCTTTCCTGAGGTATTACCCCATTTTACCACACCAAAGCAGATTGTCCTTGTTAGAACGTTCGTACTTTGCGCTCTCCTTCCGCCATCCAGTCCGCCCACTCCTCTCTAAGGACCTCGGTGTCAGGCAACGGTCGACCGTCCGACCACACAGGTTCCATGAATCCAAGGCAGGTCTTGCACGCCCATCGTTTCCCCGGCACGTTGTTGCTTCCAATGACGCCCAGTTGATCACCCTCCTCCTCCGTACACCGCCCAATGGCATACCAGAGCGGTCCCGGTGATGGGTTGCCTGCATCAGTCGGGACATGAAGCCATTCGCTTCTTAATTTTGCGACGAGCGCCTTGTAGGCGTCGAAGTGTGGGTAGTTAGGACCTGTCACCTGTCACCTGTCTGTCTATATACACTGAAAGTGTGACATATAGCGCCGACCTGTCACGACCTGTCACTACTGTCATCACCCTGTAACCCTTGGTATCATTGGGTTTCTCCTTCCTCGTCACTACTGTCGGGGGTACCTGTCACCCCACCTGTCAGGCATAATCGGAGGGGTATATCCGTCTTGTCCTTTCCGAAGCTCGGGGTCGTATGCTTGGCGTCCCTTGACACCACCAATTGGACTGCGTTCTTGCTCACACCCAGTTCCTCTGCAATCTCATCGTATGTGAGCGGTCCCCTACCCAACAGCATCATGATTCTCTGATGGGTGGACACTGACTCACGCACCATCCCGAAGTCATCGGACACTGTTATCTCTATGTGTCTGGGCACACCCCTCTCATCGTTGATGTACTTCACCTCGATCATTCGTGACTTCTGCCTGCTCACATGGTTGGCCTTGGTGTTCTTCGCATACATGGAGATGGTGTTCGCATCCGGCGTGTGCGAACGTGTCAGGTGCCATGCCAATCGAGCCGAGTTCATGGTGTAGATGGAGCCGTATGCATCGACAACACCTCCGTCCTTGTTCTTCTTGGACTCCTTGCTCACGTGGTCGATGGCAAGGAAGGGCACTCCGATGCTGCGTAGTGCACGGAACAGACGAATGGTGTCCTCTGCTGCCACCGCACTACCGCCCCTACCCATGCCAACAGAGTCGAGGACACCGAGCACGGCACCGTACTCCTGCACCTTCTTGGTCATCATCCGTTTGGATGTGTTCACCTTCCCTATGAGCGGTACGTGGTACACCAGCACATCGGTTGGACTGATACCGAACGTGCGACAGATGGCTTGGAGCCTCAGGTCATGCACGATGGGGTCATCCTCGTAGTCGAAGTAGCACACTGGTCCGATGACCGTGGGTTCCTGTCCGAAGATGGGTACCCCTGTGCTCACACTGATGGACATTGCGAGCGCAACAAGGGACTTCGAGAGGCCGCCCTCTCCATACATGACCGTGGTACCACCCGATGAGATGAACGGATCGAGCACGAAGGGTCGTTCTCCTTCCCTCACCGTAGCACCCAAGCGCACAGCGTCATCGCCCTGCTTGAACCACTCCATCTCATCATGTACTGCCATTGTCATGGCACCCTCGATGTCTATGCCGGGGAGCCGCTTGCTCAATTCTCGTGGTATCGACCTCCATCCTGTTGAATGTGAGCTATTAAGCTTGAGGGTGGTAGTTGGCTGGACTGGACGTGCTGCAATAGGCTGATCCAAGAGGTACCACGCAGTGATGTCTCCGTAGATGGCCCCGTCCTTCTCGTGGGTGTCCTCGACCCTGACCTTGAAGATCGGTTCTCCCTCTGGACTTGACCAGATATAGGTTCGAGAATCCGATTCGCTCTCAACAACAGGCTCCCCAAATGTGATGAGCTCATCGGGCACCATGCACCGATATCTCTACCGTGAATCCTTCCGGTTCATCTGTCTCAGGAATGGTGACGCTGTATTCATCCAAGAGAAACAGCCTTTCTTTCAAGGTGGTGAACTCATCAGCAAACGTCGTGCCATGCCACGCAGGGTCCTGTTGTCGTGCGAGCTCTATCATCGCGAGCCTGTCGAGTAGTTCGATAAGTATTGCCTTCATGTTGGATGCACCAACTCGGGGTCCTTTCGGTAGTAGATGCCTGCCCTCGTGTTGTTGCCGCAGAAGCAACAGGTCTGCATCTCGTCGTCCTTCAAGGTCGCAGGTATACGTCCCGGCTCCTCACGGTGGTAGCAGGCGTGACAGATGTTGTGTGTCCACTTGCTGTCGTTATGTGGGTAGATCATCGGTTGACCACCCGCCTGATGACGTAGACCACCGAGTAGTCGCGAGCGTTCATCCCCACGACATGGGTTGCGTACACTTCCCATGCGTTCTCATCATCGAACAGGTAGTCATGGAGTCGGTCGCGGTTCTTCCCTCCTCTGGTTGTCTCGATGTGGTGGTACTCATAGATGTTCATCGTGTCTCCCAAGTATGTCCTCCTCGACCAGTTTGATGGCTAGTTCGTGTCCGTTCAGTGCCTGTTTCTCGGTTGCGTACCTCCACTGTCGTTGGTCTACGGTTTCGTCTGTCGAGAAAATCATGGTCTCGAAGATGATGGGTATGTGGTCCTCTGCCCTGCCGAGCAGCGCGAATGAATGGTCAAGCCCAAGGTAGACGGTCGAGACCTTGACGATGTGGTCTCCATGGACGAACGTGTCCTGCTTCATGAACCTGCTCTCCTGCCCGTACAGGTGACTCCACTCCTTCATGGAGATGGGGTTGCCCTCCCAGTCGTAGTACATGCTCACCTCCTCGGGATGGCGCTGTCCGTTGACAGCAGGTTGACTCGATGTGACCTGTTCAGTTCAAGCAGGAACCTGAGCAGCCTGTCCTCTAGTTCCTTCCAGTTGTGCTCGCTTGGCTCGTATATGTCCTCGCACCACAGACGTAGGTATGTCTGTCTGGTCACAAGGTCCATCTCCTTGAGCGACTGCTCGATGTCGAGGGTGTCGTTGTCGAGCATCCCTGAGCGGTAGGCGGAGTCAATGACACGGAACACAGCCTCCAGCCGTTGGGTGGAGGACATGCCAAGGGGCAGTAACCCGAGCAGCTTGAGCACGGATGGCTCCTCCCACACTGGTCGTGTAAGGGTGGCGAACTTCCATCCTCTCCCGTCCTTGAAGAAGGCGGATGGGGACACACCTATGGAGTCGGCTATGTATCCAAGGGAGCAGTGCTGCGCGAAGCAGTGCACAATGAGGTTGCCCGTACTCTCCGAGATACGGAACACGAGACCGGGATTGTTCTGGTCATCATGTGCAGGGCACAGCCCTCTGTTCTCACGGTCAGGGTTTGGGTAGCGACATCCTGCGGCGTCGGCAAGGGTGTCGAAGGTTCCTTCTACTGTCATTTCGTGTTACTCTTTCGGTGTCGATGTCTGTTCGACCATCATAGCTGGACGGGGTGAGGGTCTTTAGGAGAGATTGGTTCCTTTCTTACCTCACCCCGTCAGCTTGAATTAGCGTCGCTAATCAGGGCAGTGCATTCACCTGTTCATCCACAATGGACTGCTTGATGGCACCAAACAATTCAGCAATGGTGTCATCATCACTGAGTTCGTACCCATTGACGAGCGAGGCCACCTCCATGAGGATGCGTGCCTTGGGGATGGTTCTCGTCTGCTTCTTCGGTGTTGTTGTTTTCTTGTCAGTCATTCAGTCTCCGTAACTATCTTCGTGGCCGTAGCCTTGGTCGATTGCTTCTTCCTTTGCACTGAGGACATCAACAACGGTGGCCTCAGCTATGTCCATCTCGGTGATGTGAACCACGTCGGCGTTGTCCATCAGTTCCTCGGGCATGAGCATGCCTGTTGTCACATCAGGGAAGGCGAGCTTGGCTGCTCGTGACACTGCCCTCCAGTACAGCATGTCCTTCGGGTACTCCTCGTAGGTGTCCTGTTGTTCGAGCCCAGCCTGCACTGCGTCATCCCATGTGAACTCGAACACACCCACCTCGATGAGTGCATGGTTGTATGGGTCACGACGCATGGCCTTGACCGCACCGCGGGTGTTCGACATCTCATCCATGATGAGGATGTGTCCTGCCCTGTGGATGAGCGCAGCCAACGCCTTGCCATCGGCAGCCAGTGCACCGTTAATCATGTAGAGCCGTTGCAATGACTCCATCGGTGCGAGCCCAAGCTCCAGCCCATACATGACACCAGCCACCGCATCCGATAGCGTTTTCCATCTCTTCGGGATGGTGGGCGTACCCATGAACTTCTTGAGCGTGTTGACCGACACTCTCTGATCGGACAACGCAATGTCATCACCACTCAACTGTGTATCTGGCATAAAGGACACCCATTCCTGTCTCTTGATCTATCTGTGAGCGAAACTCGAAGCCCGGATACAGGTGCTTGAGCCTGCTGCTGGCCTCTCGTGCTGATTGGATACGCTCGAACCACTGCACCTCAGCCCACTTGGTGGGGTTCAGGTGCTGGTCGGCACGTACCTCAGCAAGCAGGACCTTGTACTTTGTACGTCGTACCTCTGGTGTCTGGTCACTCCATTCCATATGTCTCCTCTCGTTGCGGACGCGGGGCGGCAGCGCACGCCGAGCTCGGGGGGGAGGCTCGGGTGCGCTGCCTGATCTGTCACAGTGCCTCGAAGTACAGCCTTCCAAGGGTGCCGTCACCCTTCATCACGATGGGGCTACCACCCAACGTGTACCCGATGAGGGTGAGGTCGTTGTACCACTGCTCGGTGGATGACCGGCTGCCATCGAACTTCTTCTGTGTTGTGGTGGGAGGCGTGGCCTTTGACCGTGATGTCTCCCGTGATGTCACCGAGGCCTGTTTGTCCCTTATGTTCATGCCCTTGCCACCCTTGTAGATGTAGGTGGCTGGGACACCGGCATGTACGAGGTTCACCTTGCCCGAGTAGGCAGCGTTGGACACGGCATGCCTGACCTTCTTCAGCACAGCCTCATGTGAACCGTATGCCTTCGACCATCTACTCTTCTGCTCGTGGGTGAACAGACCCCATACCATCGTGGCATTGAATCGTGACCCAACGTTGAAGTTGCTGATGATGGCCGTAATGGTCTTGATCTGTTCACCCACGAGCAGAAGAGTAGATGGACACGGCATGCCTGACCTTCTTCAGCACAGCCTCATGTGAACCGTATGC
>PVMS01166079.1_pt1 | contig 14477 bp, 13 predicted proteins | sample 1853461 | NCBI WGS metagenome assembly PVMS01 (sample SAMN08582032, study PRJNA380276) | Marine sediment metagenome, whole genome shotgun sequencing project. | isolation source: ocean sediment barecode stripped | collected 2017 | reverse complement strand
CCAGCGCCCGCCGTAACAACTCCTCGATCTGCTCTGCCCCCAGCGACTCCAGCCGGAACACCCGCGACCGCGATAGAAGTGCCGCACGTCGAGGACGGAATCGTGACGATGATCGGCGCGACGACGGAGAACCCATCGTTCGAGGTAATTTCGGCACTTCTATCGCGGTCGCGGGTGTTCCGGCTGGAGTCGCTGGGGGCAGAGCAGATCGAGGAGTTGTTACGGCGGGCGCTGGCTGACGAAGAGCGCGGCATCGCCTCGATGAAAGTGACGGTGGAGGACGACACACTGGCGACGCTGGCGGCGGTCTCGGGCGGGGACGCCCGCATCGCCCTGAACGCGCTGGAGCTGGCGGCGCAGACGGCGACGCCGGACGCGAAGGGTGCGCGCAAGGTGACCTTGGAGCACGTCGAGGGGGCGTTGCAGCAGCGGGCGGCGTTGTACGACCGCGCCGGCGACTGGCACTACGACATGGCCTCGGCGTTGATCAAGTCGCTGCGGGGATCAGACCCGGACGGGGCGCTGTACTGGCTGGCGCGAATCCTGGAGGGCGGCGAGGATCCGTTGTTCGTGGCGCGGCGGCTGGTCATCCTGGCGTCGGAGGACGTTGGGCTGGCTGACCCGGCGGCGCTGCAGGTGGCTGTGGCGGCGCAGCAGGCGGTGCACTTCATCGGCATGCCGGAGGGGTTCTATCCGCTGGCGGAAGCGACGATCTACCTAGCGGCGGCGCCGAAGTCGAACTCGGTGAAGTCGGCGTACGGACGGGCGCTGCAGGACGCGCAGGCGACGCTATCGGAGCCGGTGCCGTTGCACCTGCGCAACGCGGTGACGCCGCTGATGAAGGGGATGGGCTACGGCGCGGACTACCAGTACGATCACGACGCAGAAGACCACTACAGCGGGCAGGAGCACCTGCCAGAGTCGCTAGCGGGGCGGCGCTACTACACGCCGACAGAGCAGGGCGCGGAAGCGCGGATCAAGGAGTGGCTAGAGAAGCTGCGGAAGCGGGGCGAGGCCTAGCGCGCAGCCGCCACGCCCGCGCCTTCGCGAGCCCCGTTCTGGGAGAGGTTGCCGAGGATGGTGCGCAGGGTGACGCCGCTGATCGTCGGGTGCTTGAACGGACCTTCGAGGTTGACTCGATAGCGGTTGCGGCGGCCGTCCTTGCGAGTCTCGATCATGCCCGCGCGGCGCAGGCCACCGATGTTGCCCCAAACGGCTCGCTCAGTGAGGCCGAGGCCGGCAGCGATGTCCTGAACGGTGGTGTCCGGACTGAGGGCGATGTAGAGAAGCACTGAGCCTTGCCGGGACCAGAGGTTCCAGCGCCTCTCGCCGTTCTTATTCAATGGTCCTCCCTGGACCCCAAGGAAAGCCCCTCGCAAGTAGAAGCGCGCCGATTTTCTCGATCATCCGGGGGTGCGGCGATGAGATCCCGTACGCGCAAAACTATTGTAGGTCGGCGAGGCGGAAGACACGGTTAAGAGAGGGTTAGACGCGGGTGAAATGTGGGTTAGTTCAAACTGTGCCACGGAGCGCTGGCGGTGGGACTCATGCTGCGCTATGTTCGCGATGAGATGCCGTTTCACGGCAGGTGCCGGGACTGGAGCAGACGGAGGGCGACAGCGTGAGCCTGAAGCCGGGCTCGTTGCCAGCGGCAGAGGCGACGGCGGCCGGACGGTTGCCGCGGGTTGTCGAGCCGATGATGCCGGCGGTGGCGCCGGAGCCGTTTGACTCGCCGGCGCACATCTTCGAGGTGATCTGGGACGGCCTGCGGGCGATCGTCTTCGTCGAGGGCGGCGAGGTGCGCGTGCAGGACCGGTTCGGACGCGACGTGACGCATCGTTTTCCGGAGCTGGGCTCGATCGCCGGGCGCGTAACGGCAACGGCGCTAGCGTTCGACGGCGTGATCGTAGCGCTGGACCGCGACGGTCGCCCCGACCTCCGCCGGCTGGCGCCGCGGCTGGCGGTGGACGACCCCGCGCTGGCGGTGGCGATGGCGGACGACACGCCGGCGACGTTCGAGGCTTTCGACCTCCTGTACCGCGAAGGGCAGCCGTTGACCGGATGGACGCTGCGCCGCCGTAAGGAGATGCTGCGGTCGCTGGTGCGACCCTCGGCGGCGATCGTCGTGCCGGACTGGGTGAGTGGGGAGGGCATGGCGTTCTTCGAGGCAGCCCGTGAGCATGAGCTGGAGGGCATCGTCGCGAAGGAGCTGGATAGCCGCTACTTGCCGGGGCAGCGTAGCCGATCGTGGCTGGCCGTAAAGGTGCATCAGCGCGACGAGTTTGTGATCGCCGGCTATACGTTCGGCGGACGATGGAACCCTCACAAGCCGTCGCGGCCGGCGCGCGAGCCGCTGCACTCGCTGATACTGGGCGCCTACGACGACAACGACCGGCTGCAGTACGCCGGCGAGGCGACAGGCGGCTTCACGCGCGACGCGGCAGCCGACCTGGCAGCGCAGCTGGAGCCGCTGGCGGCGCGGGAGTGTCCGTTGGCGACAGAGCCGCCGTTAGAGAGGCTCGTGTTCTGGTGCCGGCCGGAGATCTGCGCGACGGTGCGCTTCGGCGGCTGGACGGCGGACCAGACGCTGAGCTTCCCGCTCTTCGAGGCGGCGCGCCCGGATGTGCCGGCCGTGAGCTGCGTACTGCCGAGCGCTGCTGGCTAAGAGCCGAGATCAGTCTTCCGGGTCGCCGGCGGCATCGAGCATCGCGCCGAGGTCGTGCTTCTCATTGAGGATGTTCGCCCAGAGGTCGCCGACTTCGGCGAGCCGGCCCGGAGCGTTGAGGATCGTAAAGTCGGTGGGATAGACGTCGCGAAGCTCTTCCCAGCGCAGCGGCATCGAGACGCCGGCCCAGGGTAGCGGGCGCGGCGAGTAGATCGAGGCCAGCGTCTTGCCCTTGGTGTTCTGGTTGTGGTCGAAGAAGATCTTGCCCTTCCGCTTCACCGTCGACCACTCCATCGTGATGACGCGTGGGTGCGCACGCAGAAGGAACTTGCCGATCGTATCGGCGGCGGCGCGAACGACATCGTAGTCGAGGTGACGGAGAATCGGCACGTAAATGTGAAGGCCGGTCTTGCCAGTGGTCTTGACGAACGAGGACAGGGAGAGCGAGTCCAGCAGCTCCTTGAGCCAGAGCGCCACTTCGACAGTCTTCTTGAATGCCTTACGGTTTAGCTCCGGCTCGTCGCCCTTGGCCTCTTCACCGGAATAGATATAGGGGTCGAGGTCAGCGACGATGAAGTCGGGGAAGTTGAGACGGGACTGGTCGAACTGCTGATCGGAGCCGGCGTAGGTCTCCGGCAGGTGCGCGCCGTCCGGGTCGGGGCTGACGCGGGAGTACCACGTGTGTAGTTCGATGTCAGCGATCTGACCGAGCCAGAGGAGCGTCGGCAGGTTGTTGCATAGGAGGTAGGTGCCGTCCTTGGCGTTGCCGCCGGACCAGAGCGTGACCGAATCGACGAACGCGGGAAGCTTGCCCTCCCAGTGCTTCTGGTAGAAGTGGCTCTCGGCTATGCCGTTGGGATAGCGGGTGAGCGTGAGCGGCCGGTCGCGCATATGCGGCAGGATGTAGGGCGAGACGCGCGCGAGGTAGGTGAGCAGGTCGCGCTTGGTGAGAGCGCGTTGGTCCTGCCAGGCGGGCCACAGCTCCTTATCGAGATTCGTGACCGGCACCTTTTCGCCCGCGACCTTGAGGGTCAGCTTCGCCTTCTTCTGGTCGAGCTGTTCGAGGACGGACTCCACGCTGGCGTCGGCGGCGACCGAGGCCACGGGCGAGGCGGCGACCGGGGGTGCAGCGGCCGTCTCGCGGTGGACGTCGGCCGGGGCCTTGTCGTCGCGCAGACCGAGGAAGCTGGGGGCGCGCAGGTGACCGTCGGTGGTCCACTCGCTGAACTTGACCGCGGCGACGAGGTCGGGGCGCACCCAGGTGACGGGGACGTCCTTCGGGCGGCCGAAGCGCATGGAGCCCGGCTCCATCACGTCGAACGGCGATTCGTCCGTAGCGAGCGCATCCAGGCGCTTCCTGAGCGAGGAGAGCGTTCGATCGTCGAAGCCGGTGCCGACGTTGGCAGCGTAGACGAGGCGGCCTTCGTCGTCGTACTGGCCGACGAGGAGCGCGCCGAACGTCTTCGCACGGCCGCCGGCGCCGCCGCTGAAGCCGCCGACGACGAAGTCATCCTCGAGTGTGGCCTTCACCTTGAGCCAGCTCTTGGAGCGGCGACCGGATTCGTATGTGCTATCGCGACGCTTGGCGAGGACGCCCTCCAGTCCGTGCTCGACGGCGGCGCGGTAGGCTGCCTCGCCGTCGGCCTCGAAGTGGTCGAGGAGGCTGACGGCGTCGTCGGGCAGGAGGATCTGAGCCAGCAGCATCTTGCGGTCGCGGAGGCGGCCGGCGCGCAGGTCGTACCCGCCGGCCCAAAGCAGATCGAAGACGTAGTAGTAGACCGGGAGTTCGGCCTCCATGCGCTCGATCTCTGACTTACGCGTCAGGCCGAGGCGCTGCTGGATCGCCTGAAACGAGGGCACGCCGCGCACGTCTAAGGCAACGATCTCGCCGTCGAGGACGAGGCGCTCGGTTTGGCCCCGCAGGGACTCGACGATGGCGGGATACTGCTTCGTCTGGTCGATGCCGCGGCGGGAGATCAGACGCACCTTGTCGCCGTCGACGAAGGCGAGGGAGCGCACGCCGTCCATCTTCGGCTCGAAGTACCAGTCGGGCGAAGAGAAGGCGTTCTCGGTGAGGGTTGCCTGCATCGGGTCGATCGACTTTGGGAGAGCGATCCTCTTCGCGCCCTCGATGTCAGCGGGGCTGACGATCAGGCGGCTTTGCGCGGGATCCGGCAGGCGACCGGCGGTCAGATCGGCGATGGTGAGGCCGGAGATCACGGAGCGGTCTTCGAGCGTGACGTCACGCTCTGTGTCGTCGAAGCGGTCCCTGTGCTTGATCATCAGCCAGTCGGTCTTCGTCTTGACGAACGTCCACGATCCTCTGAGCTTGGCGCCCTGGAAAAAGACCGAGAGCTTGCCTTTCTCGATCCCCTCGCGCATCTGGCGCTCGGCCTCGCCGCGATCGTGGAAGAGAAGGCCGTGCTCGTCCGGGGAGTATGTGCCGGCGTCCCAGACGATGACCGGGCCCGCACCGTACTCGCCCTTGGGGATCACGCCCTCGTAGCTGGCGTAGCTCATGGGGTGATCCTCGGTCATGACGGCGAGGCGTTTGTCTGCGGGGTCAAGAGAAGGGCCTCGGGGTACGGGGAACGACTTGAGGACACCGTCGACCTCGAAGCGGACGTCGTAGTGGAGTCGGCTGGCATCGTGCTTCTGGACGATGAAGATCAGCCGCCCGTCGCCGGTGGCCGGCGGCTGCGGCGGCGGCTCTGAGGTAAGTTCGAAGTCGCGCTTTTTCTTGTAGTCTTCGAGCACGTGTCTATTATGGCCGCTGCGCGGTACGCCGTGGCGCGATGTGGGTGCTCTGCTCGCCCCCTTCGACTGTCCGCAGCGGCGGACGCTCAGGGCAGGCTTCGAGAGCCTCAGGGTGAGCGGGTGAGGGACGTTGAGTGCCGGGGTACTAGCCGGTGGCGGCCTTCTTGCGGCGTGCTGGGCGCTCTTCTTCGTCATCTTCGTCGTCGCGTGTCTTCTTGGCGGCGGCGACGCTGGCCTTGAGCGCTGACATGAGGTCGGTGACTTTGGCGGGGCGGGCGACTTCCGGCGACGCGATCTCGATTCCGTCGAGCTTGGCGTCGATAATCTGCTGGAGCGCCGAGCGGTACTCGTCTTCGAACTGCGACGGGTCGAAATCCTGTTCGAGGAGGTCGATCAGGGCGTGCGCCATCTTCATCTCGGCCTTCGTGAACTTCTGCTCCGGGATTTCGAAGGGCACTTCGCGAATCTCGTCAGGGTAGTAGAGCGTCTCGAGGACGAGCGAGCCATCCATCGTGCGCAGGGCGCAGAGCTGCTCCTTGTTGCGGACGGCGATCTTGGCGATGCCTGTGAGGTCCTTGTCCTCCAGGGCCTTCATTAGCAGCGCGTACGGCTTCACGCCCTTCTCGTCGGGCTCCAGGTAGTAGGTCTTCTGGTAGTAGATGGGGTCGATCTGGTCGGCCTTGACGAAAGCGGCGAGTTCCACGGTCTGCTTGCTCGGCAACGGCAGCTTCTCGAAGTCTTCCTCTTCCATTACGACGTACTCATCCTTGGCGTACTCGAAGCCGCGCGCGACCTCGTTCCACTCGACTGCACGCTCGTGCTCGGGGCACCAACGGAGCTGCTTGAGTCGCACGCCGTCTTCCTTGTGCAGTTGGCGGAAGCTGATGTCTTTGTCTTCGGTGGCGGTGTACAGCTTGACGGGGATGCTTACCATCCCGAAGCTGATGACGCCGTTCCAAATCGATCTAGGCATAACGGATCTCCTCGTGCTCAGCCGACCAGGCGATTGACCGAGCATTAGATATGTTACCGCAGGATTAAGCACACGAAAACAGGACGAGTTATCTTGAGTTCTCGCGACAACGCTATGATTACCGGCGAAGGGAGTGCGATATGAGGCGGGACGAGGCGTGGGAAATCCTCTGCGAGTACACGAAGGGCGAGCGGCTGCGCAAGCACGGTATAGCGGTGGAGGCGGCGATGCGCGCCTACGCCGGCAAGTACGGCGAGGACGAGGAGACGTGGGGCTGCGTCGGCCTGCTCCACGACTTCGACTTCGAGATGCACCCGACCGAGGACGAGCACCCGTCGAAGGGGGCGCCGATCCTGCGCGAGAAGGGCGTGCCGGAGGAGATCGTGCACGCGGTGCTGTGCCACGCTTCGTACCTAGAGAAGCTGGGCGTGGAGCGCGAGAACATGATGGACCGCGCGATCTTCGCGGTCGATGAGTTGTCGGGGTTCATAGTGGCGGTGGCGCTGGTGCGGCCGAACAAGAGCATTCACGAGGTCAAAGTGAAGTCGGTCAAGAAGAAGATTAAGGACAAAGGCTTCGCGCGGACCGTGCGCCGAGAGGACATCACGGGCGGCGCGGAGGTGCTAGGCGTGGAGCTGGACGAGCACATCCAGTTCGTGATCGACTCGCTAAAGCCCGTGGCGGACGAGCTGGGGATCGCGGGAACGGATCAGGGAGATGGCGGTCGGGTGACCTAGGGCCAGTAGGCAGCTTTGACGGCGAGAACCGTCGAGGCGTAGTCGGCGGTGCCGGCGTAGTAGACGCCGGCTTCGGTCGGCGAGAGGCCCTGGTAGTAGGCGGCGACGGCGTCGTAGTGGTCTCCGCCCGTCGCGTTGAGAAGGATGCGTAGGTAGCGTGCACCAAGGCGAACGTTATCCCAGGCGCTCCCCCGCTCGTTTAAGTCGAAGCCGAAGATATCTTCCTCGAGCCAGAGGGCTGTGCCCGGCATAATCTGCATGATTCCGATGGCGCCTGCGTAGCTGATCGCCCCCTGGTTCCAGGCGCTTTCGACGGTAGCGACGGCCTTGACGAGGCCAGGATCGACGCCTTCAAGCCGGGCGATGTCGTCGATCATCGCCTCGAGACTCGGGTCCCTGGGCCGGGGCGGAAAGACGAGCGTTGGAGTCGCGGGTTCTGAGAAGGCCGAGGGGATCGTCAGCACCTGGCCGATGTAGATGAAGTCCGCGTCGCTGATGTCGTTAGCGGACTGCAGCGCGTCGGTAGCGATGCTGTGTGCCCAGGCGATGCCGCTGAGCGTGTCTCCCGGCTGGACGACGTACCCCCCGCCATTGGAGCTGGGGCCCTGGCCGGGGATGTCGAGCTTCTGGCCGGGGTAGATGAGGTCCGGGTTGGCGAGGCCGTTGTGGCTGGCGATCTCGTCCACAGTCTTGTCGTAGATGAGGGAGATGTAGGAAAGCGTGTCGCCGGGCGAAACGGTGTGGACAGCGGCTGATACCGCCGAAACGAATACGAACGGCATCAACAGGCCGAACAGCACGGGCAGTAGCAAGCGTCGCAATATCATGGGCAATACGCCTTCATCGGCGCACTAATTACGACGGCGGGGTGAGAGGAATGTTACGTCTGGCTGTTACTGAGGCAGTTCGTATTCGATGACGGCTACCGCCGCGCCGCCCGCCACGACCGTGATGGGAAGAGCGAGGTCGACCTCGTCGATGAGGCAGACCGCCTCTTCACCCTCGCGGCAGTAGTAGATCTCGCCTGTGGCGCTGAGGATGGCCTGACCGCTTGCAGCATCGGCACCGACCTGGAGCTCGACGGCAACGTCGCTGACCTGGAACGTGAGGGCGTCCTCGGACGGGTTGAAGGCGTCGGCGTTGGACGTCGCTAGCGTGAGGTGGGACTCGATGAGGTCGTTGAGTTTGTAGCCTGCGGGGGCGCTGAGCCGCAGCTCGACCGTATCGGCGTCGGGACTGATCTCCTGGCCGGGCAGCGAGACCTTGATCGTGCGGCCCTGCGCGTTGCCGACGGCGACGCCGAGGTTGGTGAGCACCAGAGTGGAGACGTCGCCGGAGGCAAGGTCGACGATGCGAACGGCGTGGTTGTTGGTATCGGCGGCGTAGAGGGCTCCGGCGGCGGAGGCGAGGCCTCCGGGCTCGGCGAAGGCGGCGCTGATACCGGCACCGTCCGTCAGGCTGGAGAGGCCCGAGCCGGCGAAGGTGACGACGTCTCCCGTCTCCGGATCGACGCTGCGGATCTTGTGGTTGTAGGTGTCGGCGACGTAGAGGAGGCCGTTGGCGTAGGCGATTCCCTGAGGATGCTCAAGCAGAGCGACGTCCGGCGGCCCGTCGGCGTCGCCGAAGTCGAAGAGTCCTGTGCCGACGAGGGTCTCGATGTCGCCGTCCCCGTCGAGGGGCATCTTACGGACGGCGCTGGACTCGGGATCAACCCAGAAGAGGGACGTTCCGTCGGTCGCCAGGCCGTTGGGCTGGGCGAGTGTGGCGGTGAGAGGCGGGCCGTCGTCGATGCCCTCGCGTCCACTGCCTGCGAAGACGGTGAGAGTCTCGGCGGCAAGGTCGATCGTCCAGATCTGATGGGTGCCGGCCATGCCCATGTACAGCGTGTCGCCGACGAGCAGCAGTCCCCAAGGCGAGGCGAGTGCGTTGTCCTTCGCCGGCGAGCCGCTCACGGGGTAGACGTTGGCGCGCGTGCCGTCGCCGGCGAGCGTCGTCACAGCACCGCTGGCGAGATCGACCGCGCGCAGGGCGTGGTTACGAGTGTCGGCGACGTAGAGCGTTTCGCCGTCGGCGGAGAGTTCGAGGCCGTGCGGCTGATTGAACTGGGCCTCGTCAGCGAAGCCGTCGCGCAGGCCCTGCTCACCGTCCCCGATGGCGCGATCAAGGCGGCCGTCGAGATCCGCGATGAGGATGCGGTTGTTCCCGGAGTCGGCGATGAAGAGACGCCCGCCGTCCTCGTCGACGAGGACGGCTCCGGGGTGACTGAGGAAGGCGGTGGCGATGGGCTCGGCCTCGAGGTCAAGCGCGATGGGAGTGAGGTCGATCTGGTCACTGAACTCGTCGAGGAGTTGAGCGACAACTGGTTGAACGACGGGATAGACGCCCTCGCCGGAGCGGCTGCCGACGACGTTGCCCGCGGGATCGATGACGACGGTGGTGGGCCAAGCGTTGGCGCCATAGAGGTTCCAGATCGCGAAGTCCGGGTCGTTGACCACGGCGTGGGCGAGTCCGAGGCGGAGAACGGCCTCGCGAATGCTGTCGTCGTCATGTTCGCGGTCGTACTTGCCAGAGTGAACGCCGATGACGACGAGGGCATCGCCGAACTCCTCTTCCAGCTGCTCAAGGTCGGGCACGATGTGCTGACAGTTGATGCAGCCGAGCGTCCAGAAATCGAGCACGACGACCTTGCCGCGCAGGCCCGCGACCGTGAGCGGCTCGCTGACGTTGAACCAGGTGTGGCCGCCGGGGAACTCGGGAGCGGCGACGGTGCCGGCGAGTGACTCGCCGTCCAGACCGTCCTCGTCGGACGAACCAGAACCGCCCCCGCAGGCAACGGCCGCAAGCGCGACCGCCGCGATGAGGAAGAGCGTCGCAGGCGGCCACTTCGTTCGCAGGCGCATCAGGATGTTCACGCTTACCATTTCAGCATATGGTACGCCGAAGGGTCTTACGTAGATTACAGGCCGCCGCGGTGGCGGACGCGCTGAGCATCTTCGCCGGAGGTCCGCTCGGCCTCGGGAGCCTCAGGACGAGCGGGCGGAAGTCAGTAAGTGGCGCGGAAGTCGCTGTGGGCGCTGGTTGGCGTGCGCCAATCGGTCTCGACGGCGGAGATGTGGGCGCTGGACGGGCCTTTCCGCAGGTAGTCGGCGAGACGTTCGAGGTCCTGCCGCGCGCCTTCAGCCACGACTTCTACTGAGCGGCCATCGGGGAGGTTGCGCACGTAGCCGGTGAGACCGAGCGATCGGGCCCGCGTCTCGACGTAGTCGCGGAAGCCGACACCCTGAACGCGGCCACGGACGACGGCGCGCATAGCGTCTGACGGCCGATCGGTCATCGCTCAGTCCAGGACGGAGTCGAGAGCCGACGCGACCACGTTGTCGGGGACGTCGTCATGGAGGACGGGGCGGCCGATGCCTTCGAGGAGCACCCAGCGCACCTTCTTGTCCCGCACCTTCTTGTCGAGAGCGACGGCGTCGAGGAGGCGCGTGCGGTCGAGGCCGACGGCGCTCGTCGGCAGGCCGTAGCGTTCAAGCAGCGCGCGCTGGCGGTCGAGCACGTCGGGGGCGAGGAGTCCCATCGCCACGCTCATGCGGCCGGCGGCCATCATGCCGATGCCGTCCGCCTCACCGTGGCGGAAACGGCTGTAGCCGGTGGTGGACTCGATGGCGTGGGCGAGCGTGTGTCCGTAGTTGAGGACGGCGCGACGGCCGGTCGTTTCGAACTCGTCTTCGGAGACGACGGCGGCCTTGAAGCAGACGCTGCGGCGGACGGCCTCGACGGTGGCGTCACGGTCGAGCTTGAGGATCGCATCGGCGTTGTCCTCAAGGAAGTCGACGTGATCTTCGGAGTCGAGCAACGACATCTTGATCGCCTCTGCCAGTCCGGAGCGGATTTCACGCTCCGGCAGGGTGCGCATGACAGCCGCGTCGGCGAGGACGAAGCGCGGCTGCTGGAAGACGCCGATCATGTTCTTGGCGCGCGGATGGTTGACGGCGACCTTGCCGCCGATGGCCGCGTCCACCTGGCCGAGCATGCTCGTGGGGACGTGGACCAGCGGAATGCCGCGCGCGAAGGTGGCGGCGACGTAACCGCCAAGGTCGGTGACTACACCGCCGCCGACGGCGACGATGGTGTGACCGCGCTCAGCGCGATGGTCAATCAGCCAGTCGTAAAGGGCGGAGGCGGCGTCGAGGGTCTTGCTGGCCTCGCCGGGCGGGACGGTGTAGGAGTCGAAGCCGATGCCGGCGGCGCGCAGAGACGCCTCGACCTCATCGCCGAGGTGGTGCCACACGGTCTCGTCGCTGATCACGTAGGCGAAGCGATCGATGCCGGCGTCACGCAGCAGCCCGCCGAGGCCCGAGAGCGTGCCCCAGCCGACGAAGACCGGATACTCGCCCGATGCGGCGCCAACCATGCAGGCCGCACCCTCCGGGACCGCGTGCAGAGTCTTCGTCGGCGCGGGTGCCGCAGGAGCGGTCATCGCCTCGACGCGACCGGCGGTTGTAAGGATCTCGGCGGCTCGTTCGTCGTGAGCGCGGATGACTTCGACGGCGACCTGTTCCGGCGTGAGTCCGTCGGTGTGAACTGCCCAGTCGCAGAGGGCATAGAGGTGCTGGCGCGCGGCCTTGAGTTCCGTGATGCGCGAGAGCGGGTCGCCGGAGGCGAGGAGAGGACGGTCGAGCTGCTCCGTGTTGCCACGGGAGGTTAGCCGCGCGAGGATCGTCTCCGGGCGCGCCTCGAGGCAGACGACGAAGGCAGCCTGAGCCAGCGTCTGACGGTTGTCCGTCCGGAGGACCGCGCCGCCGCCGGCCGAGATGATGACGTTGTCACGCGCGCAGGCGTCGGCGATCGCAGTGGATTCGAGGTCACGGAAGGCGTCCTCGCCCGCGTCGCGGAAGATGTCGAGGATCGGCTTGCCCTCGCGCTCTTCGACGAGCCGATCGGTGTCGACGACGTCCCAACCGAAGTGCTCGGCGAGAAGTGGCGCGACCGCGGACTTGCCGGTGCCGGAGAAGCCCGTGAGGACGATCCGCGAAGGTACGCTCACGACGCGGACTTCTGGTAGATGGCGGGATCGCCGCGCTCCATCCAGCGCTCTGGCTTGTCGACGTCCGTGAAGCCGAACTGGCGGTAGAGGCCGTGCGCGTCGGCGGTGCCCAGCATAATGCGGCGCAGGTTCTGTAGGTCGGGATGCGAGGTAACGGCCTCCATGATCAGCTTGCCGAGGCCTTTGCCACGGTGGCCCTCGTCGACGAAGACGTCGGCGATGTAGGCGTACCAGGCACGGTCGGTGATCGCCCGGGCGAAGCCGACTTGCTGCTCCTCTTCGAAGAGGCCGAAGTTGAGCGAGTTCTCGATCGCGCGGGCGACGACGGCGCGGGGGATGTCACGCGCCCAGTAGCTCCCGGTAAGGAAGGCGTGGATGTAGTCGATGTCGAGCCGCGAGGCGTCGGTGGTTACGACGTAGCCGCCTCGGCTGAGTTCGTAAGTCATCGACCTATCCGGACTGGCCGCGGGGGCCGATGGTGTCCTGGTAGGCGGCGTAGGCGCGGCGGGTCTCGTCGAGGGAGTCACCGCCGAACTTCTCGAGCATGGCGCGGGCGATGACGATGGCGATCATGGCCTCGCCGACTACGCCGGCGGCGGGAACGGTGCAGACATCGGAGCGCTCGTAGTGCGCCTGGATCTCCTCGCCGCTGAGCAGATCGACCGAGGGCAGCGGCTTGGAGAGCGTCGAGATCGGCTTGAGGGCGCCGCGCACGACAACCGGCTCGCCGTTCGTCATGCCACCTTCGAGGCCACCGGCGCGGTTGGTCTCGCGGCGCCACTGGCGACCGTCCCACTTGTCGGGCGGCATGATCACGTCGTGGGCCTGGGAGCCGGGGCCGGCGGCGACGGCGAACCCGCCGCCGATGTCGACGCCTTTGGTGGCGTGGATGCTCATCACAGCCTGGGCGACCTGACCGTCGAGCTTACGGTCCCATTGGACGTGAGAGCCAAGGCCGATCGGCACGCCGGTGGCCCACATCTCGAAGGTGCCGCCCAGCGTGTCGCCGGCCTCACGCGCTTCGTCGATGGCGGCCACCATGCGCTCGCTCCCTTTGGCATCAGCACAGCGCACAGGCGAGGCCTCAACGGCGCCCCAGTCGGGCTCGCCATCGATCTCCGCCACGACGTCGCCGATGGAGGCGGTGTGCGAGCGGACGGCAACGCCGAACTCCTCGAGAAAGCGGCGGCAGACGGAGCCCACGGCGACACGCGCAGCGGTTTCGCGGGCGGAGGCACGTTCGAGGACATTTCGAACGTCGTCGAAGCCGTACTTCATCGCGCCAGCGAGATCAGCGTGGCCGGGGCGCAGGCGCGTGACGCGCTTGGGGTCGCCTTCGTACGGGCCGACCTGCATGACCTCTTGCCAGTCTTCCCAGACGCGGTTGGCGATGACCATGGCGATGGGGCTGCCCAGCGTGCGGCCGTGGCGAACGCCGCTGATGAGCTGAGCGTGATCCTGCTCCAGTTGCTGGCGCTTGGAACGACCGTGTCCGCCCTGACGGCGCTTCATCTCGGCGGCGATGTACTCCTCGGTGACGGGAACGCCGGCCGGGATGCCCTCCACGATGGCGACGAGCGCCTGTCCGTGCGATTCACCTGCGGTGAGGAAGCGCAGCTGCGTCACGATCGGGCCTCCGCGGCGGTCGCTTCGCTGGGTTCGTCATCTTCGTCTTCGTCCGGCGTCGGCGGCGGTTCGACGGTAATGGCCAGCGGGCGGCCGACATCGCTGAGGCAATAGCGGCCACCGAGCTCCTCGACAATCTGGTCTGATGTCCACTCGTCCCAGTCCACGGTGCGAGCGATTTCCCGCGTTGCCTCCGTCGAGAGGATGCACTCGCGGCGGGAGGCGCCGGACTCGTCGCGAAAAGCCGTGTAGACGTCGATCTGAAGACGGTCGGGGCGGTAGTGTGGCATCTCGTAGAAGAGCATCTCGGCGCAGTGGGCCGTAATGGCGATGCCCTCCTGCAGAGAGTTGCGCATCTCCAACCACTGACCGTCTACGAGCTTGTAGTCGCTCTCGGCAGTGGCTGAGACGCGCACGAAGTCGGCCTCGACGTGCACGAGCTGCATGCTCTGGACGCCGCGCCAGGCCTCGGCGGCGACAGGCTTCGGGCGCTTCTGGGTACGCCAGCCTTCGAGGCTGTCCTCCACGATGTCTCGAATGACCTTCGTGTCACCGCTGGCGGCGGCCTGGCGCCAGGCCAGGGCCGCGCGGGTGCCCTGGACGATGATGTAGGCGAGGATGAGGAAGAGGAAGAAGATGACGATGAGGGCCCACTGGATCATGACGCGTCCT
>PVMS01058701.1_pt1 | contig 14477 bp, 11 predicted proteins | sample 1853461 | NCBI WGS metagenome assembly PVMS01 (sample SAMN08582032, study PRJNA380276) | Marine sediment metagenome, whole genome shotgun sequencing project. | isolation source: ocean sediment barecode stripped | collected 2017 | reverse complement strand
CGCAAGTTCATAAAACCATGATCGTCATCACCCATGATTTTCTCGAAGCGATAAAGATGGGGGATCACACCTCGATCATGAAAGACGGTGAGATACTCCAGATCGCTACAGCAGAAGAAGTCATGGCAAATCCCATCGACGACTATGTCCGCGAATTTACCGAGGATGTGCCTCGTTACAAGGTGCTCAGCGTCGGCAAGATCATGCGCGAACCCTCAGCCGGGATACATACCGATGGCGCATGCTGCAGCGAAGGCGCCAAGCTGGATTCGCTGATCGACCTGGCGATAGAGACCCAGGGCCCGTTAGCCGTGCTCGACGAGCGTGGCAATATCGTCGGCGAAATCGACCAGTCGATGATTTTGAAAGCGATGGATAGCCGTTCCTGATATCGGCAATGCGAGCACGCGTTATACCCTTCGCACCGCCTGTTTCTATCAAGCCTGCGCGCTAACTGATATCACCCCTCGCCGGTCGATCGTCAACTGATCGCCACTGCGAATTCGTTTCATCGCTGACAGAGAAACTTCAAGCACCGGAATCTCGAGATCGTATAGCCGGTTAGCCACCAGTGTGCCAACACTGATATTGACATCGCGCTCAGCGAGCACGAATGCGAGCGGTCCGCTGCCATTACGCAGGGTTTCGGCAATTCCGCCAGGAGTCCCGGCAGAACCCCTGCTACCTGGAATGCACAATATTCTACCCCCGACCAGTTGCTGGTATTGAGGGTGATGAATATCGATGATTTCACCGTTTACCGGGTTGAATCCGCCCCAGAAACTTAATGTATCATCGAGTACCAGTGCCGGGCCATCGGCGCAACCGGCGATCAAAACACTGGCCTCGATGTTACACGCTGGCTGCTTCATTCGAGCGCCCATTGATCGAGCATAACCTCGCCGCTAACGGCTGACTCGACACATTCACTCAAACTGCCGATGACAACCTCAACCGGCAGCATTCCAGGCGCGTAATAAGCCCACTTGGCTGAATTGGTCATGATCTTGCCCTGCAGACCATTTACCACGGGCGAGAAATAGGTGCAGGTGTCGGTAATGATCTTGATCCCGGCCTGCTGCAATGTATCGGTCCAGCCCTGTTGCCGAGCTTGCTGAAAGACGTGACGGCTGGTAGTCAGGTAGCAAACCAGCCCGGCATGTAGCCCGCGACCTTCGAGTAACTGGACCAGTCGTTCGAACTCGGTGTAAGAGAAATGCGGGGTCCCGAGTGCAATTCCTGCAAGCTTCTGTTCCGAGTTTTCTCCTAATTCGGCACGCGCCTGCTGCAAGTCCTCTACCTTTAATTCGATAGTTTTCTGGACTCGGCTCCCCTGAAATGCGATTTCCAGTGTTGCCGCCTCGGGGGTAATTCCGATCGCATGGAACAGCGGTACGCTACCCGATGAACTGGCAGCCGCGCTGATCGCTTTCAAATCGTCTTCGCTACAATCATCCGCAAGGCCCAGAATAGCCGGTACCCGGTTGCCGCACTTGCGTCCTATCGCGTGCCCAAGCAGGTGATAAAACAAATCGTTGCTACGCAGTGATGGCGCAATCTTGCTGACATCGAATAGCACTTGCGCGGCACGCTCCTGATCGCGATGCAGTTTACTCAGCGGCACGCGCCCAACAATCGCCGCGCAGACATCAAGGTAATCACCGTATTTGTTGGTGCGCGCCCCGATTACCGAGTTATAGAAGCTCACTGCGTTCGATTCGGAACCGACAATATGCGCACCCAGCACGGGTCGACCAGGCAACTGGTATGGCGCACAGGTCCACACCGGGTTACAGCCCAGTTTGACGTAGGCCTGCATCAATTGCCTGGCCTCGTCCATTTCACGACTCGCAAGCGGGTCGCGTACCGACAGATCGTTCAACGACACCAGGCCAGTATTGGTCCACGTAGGCACGGCCAGCGTGGCGCCATGCTCGAGCATATAGTTGACGAAATCGAGATGCGCCCGGCCATTGTAAAAACACGCGTCGATGTGCGCAAAACTGATATCGATCAGCGTATCCGCCTGGTCGATGTGTGCGGCCGTAACAATGGTTTCCATGGCGAACTGCATGGCTTTGCCCAGCTTGCCATGCAGCCGCTCCTGATCGAGTGCGTTTAGATACAAACTCTTGATTACCTGTCACCTGAGTCAGGTCATTTTAAGGCATAATCTGCGGCTTATTAATAGCTTTGCGCAGTTGATATCAACATTAGGCGTCAAAAAAACCACTGAGCAGACCCTAATTTACTGAAACAAGGCTGCAAAATAGTTGTCTGAGCATTACTATGAGCACTTGTATTTAGCCACCGCGCATCCACCTAGCATCAGTTACCAGCCGAATCATCGAAAGTGCCCTCAAAAACAACAGACAAATCCAGGCCACGTCTTTGGCTCAGGCTACTCATGGTGCTGCTGTTGCTGGCAGCCCTGGTCGGCGCCCTGGGGTATAAAAAATACCTGCAGATCCAGCAGCAAATAGCACAGGGGAGCCAGCTTCCGCCACCCATTAGCGTAACCGTGGCCACTGCCAAAAAAGAACAGTGGGAGCGCCAGGTCAAGGCAATCGGTAACCTGGTGGCTTTTCAGGGGGTAGATATTACCACCGAGGTTTCCGGTATCATCACGTCGATTAATTTTGATTCAGGTGATGACGTCACGGCCGGATCATTACTGGTCGAACTGGACAATCGCACCGAAACAGCAAACCTGAAATCGGCACGCGCCCAGTTCGAGGCTGACAACAGCCAGTATAAACGTCTAATCAAGCTGAGAGAGAAAAATTATGCCTCCGTCAACGATATCGATGTGCAGAAGTCACTGGTTAATATCTCCAGGGCTCAAATCAGTGTCGCCGAGGTTGCATTGGCCAAAAAACAAATCTACGCACCTTTCTCGGGCACACTGGGAATTCGGCAGATTGATCTAGGCCAGTATGTCGCACCGGGTACTAATATCGTCACCTTATTGTCGGTCGACAAGCTGTATCTCGATTTCACCTTACCCGAAGCCAATTTCAAGGACCTGATTGTCGATCAGGCAATCGAATTCAAGGTGCGTGCCTATCCGCAGGAGAAATTTAGCGCCAGAGTCGTGACCTGGAATCCGGAGCTGGACACCAGTACGCGCAATATCTCGATTCGAGCGCTAGTCGAGAATCGCAAACATCTGCTGGCTCCCGGCATGTTCGCTGACATGAATGTTCGCTCGCAGCGCAAAGTAGCGGTTTTGACGGTTCCTGAAACAGCCATTTTCTACAACATCTACGGTGAAGCGGTATACATACTCGAGCGCGCGGAGTCCGCTGACGGCGAGGCGGAACCTAACTACCGGCTGGCGGCACGACAGATCGATGTCACCTACCGCAGCAAAGGAGTCGCCGGCATCACCAGCGGCCTCGATGCGGGCGATATCGTAGTTACCGCCGGCCAGCTCAAGCTTTACCCGAGCTTGCCGGTAGTCATTGTAGATGATGTACCCGAATACAAAACTGAGCAGCAATAAACGCTCATGCTGACCGATTATTTCATCAAACGTCCGGTACTATCGCTGGTAATCAGCACCATGATCGTACTGCTCGGCGCGCAGGCTTTTTTCGATACCCAGGTACGCCAGTATCCGGAGCTCGAAACCTCGGTAATTACCATCACCACCGCTTACCCCGGCGCCAGTGCCGAACTGATTCAGGGTTTCATCAGCACGCCGGTGCAGCAGGTAGTGTCGAGCACCGCGGGCATCGATTTCGTGCGTTCCAGCAGCAGCAACAGTGTCTCGGTGGTGGAAGTGCACATGAAGCTGGGGATCGATGCCAATATCGCACTGACCGAAGTCAGCACCAAGGTCGGCTCGATACGCGGCGAATTACCGATAGAATCGGAAGACCCGGTCATCGCCAAGCAATCGGCGGATGGCTTCGCCCTCGCCTACTACGGCTTTTACAGTGACACCCTGTCTGACGTAGAGGTTACCGATTACCTGTTGCGCACGATTCAACCGGCATTGTCCACCGTAAAAGGGGTCGCGCAAGCTGAAATTCTGGGCGGCAAGACCTACTCGATGCGGGTGTGGATGGACCCGGTCAGAATGTCCGCACACAAGGTATCCGCGGCCGAAATCGTCAAGGCTATCAGTGCCGAAAACTACCAGTCGGCAGCCGGCCAGACGCGTGGACAGCTGGTACAAACCGATGTCAACGCGGTCACCGACACCGGCGACCCCGATATCTTCAGACGTTTTATTATCAAGGACGAAGGCGATAACAAGGTCCGCCTTGGTGACGTCGCCGAAATCGAGCTCGGCGCCGAAAACTATGATTCGCTAGTCATGTTCGATAACGTACCGTCGATTTACATCGGTATCAACGGCACGACCGACGGCAATCCACTGACCACGATCAAGTTGGTAACCGCCGAACTGGAAAAGCTGAAAAAATCTTTTCCACCTGGGCTCAATGCCGCCATCGCCTACGATTCCACCGAATTCATCCAGGCCTCGATCGATGAAGTAATTTTCACCCTGGCACAGGCGTCGCTTATCGTGGTGGTAGTGATTTTCCTCTTCCTGGGCTCTTTCCGCTCCACCCTGATTCCGCTGGTAACCATTCCACTGTCTATTGTCGGCGTGCTGTTTTACATGCAGATCATGGGCTACTCGATCAACCTGCTGACCTTGCTGGCGATGGTAATGGCGATCGGCTTACTGGTGGATGACGCCATCCTGGTGGTGGAAAACATTTACCGGCATATCGGCGAAGGCCTGCGCCCGATGGCGGCCTCGCTGCAAGGCGCTCGCGAAATAGCCAAACCGGTGATAGCGACCACCATCGTGCTCTGCGTGGTCTACGCGCCGATCGGTCTGCTCGGTGGACTGACCGGGGTTTTGTTCAAGGAATTCGCCTTTACGCTGGTCGGCACGGTCATCATTTCGACTATTATCGCACTGACCCTGTCACCGATGATGTGTTCGCGCGTATTAAAGCCGACTATCGCCAATAACGCTTACGCTCGCTATATCAACGACCGCTTCGAAAGACTGCACCGCGGTTATGAAAATATACTCGCCAGTTCATTGAAAACACGCTCGGTCACGGTGGTGTTCGTGATTGGCGTGGTAGCGATGCTGGTAGTAATGTTCCAGTTCATCCAGAATGAACTCGCCCCCGAAGAAGACCAGGGCGTTATCTTCACTTTTTCACAGGCACCGGATCACAGTAGCCTCGATTACCTGAATAAGTATACCGCCCCCTTCATCGATATTTTTCGCCAGTATGAAGACGAGTATGAATCTTCTTTTATGGCGAATGGCTTTGCCGGGCCAACGGTATCCTTCGCCGGTATGCTGCTCAAACCCTGGGAAGAACGCAGCCTGTCATCGATGCAGATGATTCCGCAAATCCAGATGGCGCTTAATCAGCAACCCGGATTACAGAGTTTCGCCTTCAATCCGCCATCGCTTCCCGGCGCCAGCGGCAATACCCCGGTAGAATTTATTCTCAAGACCCAACAGACCTACGACCAGCTTTACGGGGTGGTACAGCAGGTTTTGAAAAAGGCCCGCGAGAGCGGTAAATTTCACTTTATCAAGAGCGATTTCAACTTCAGCAAACCCGAAATTCGCGTCACCATCGATCGCGAACGCGCGGAATACATGGGCATCTCGATGAGCGAAATCGGCCAGACGCTGGGGGTGATCCTGGCCGAGGGTTATGTCAGCCGCTTCAACCTCGCGGGTCGCAGTTACAAAATCATTCCGCAGGCGCGCAGTGAAGAACGTCAAAATGCCGAAATCGTTGGCCAATACTATGTCTATACCGAGTCCGGTGAGCAAATCAGCCTGTCATCGCTGGTGAATATTGAATATACCTCGGTACCGCGTGAACTGGTCCAGTTCCAGCAACAAAACGCCGCTAAAATTGACGCGGTGCCGGGCATACCACTGGGTCAGGCACTACAGTTGCTGCAGCAAATAACCGAGGAAGTCGCTCCCGCTGGTTATACCGTCGACTACCAGGGACAATCCCGCCAGTTAATCCAGGAGGGTTCAGTATTAGCCCTGACCTTTGGTTTTGCGATCGTCGTCGTTTTCCTGGTACTGGCAGCACAATACGAAAGCCTGCGTGATCCGTTTATAATTCTGACCACGGTGCCGCTAGCCATGTTTGGTGCGATGATTCCGATGTTCCTGGGCCAGGTATCGATGAATATCTACAGCCAGGTGGGTCTGATTACATTGATTGGCCTGGTCAGCAAGCATGGCATTCTGATCGTCGAATTTGCCAATGAAATGCAGAAAAACGATAACCTGTCACCCGCGGAAGCCGTCATCAAGGCTGCTTCTATTCGTCTGCGCCCGATCCTGATGACTTCGTTTTCGACGATTATTGGTATTATGCCACTGGTTATTGCCAGTGGCGCCGGCGCCGCCAGCCGACAGTCGATTGGCATCACCATCGTCACCGGGTTCGCCATCGGCACCCTGTTCACGCTGTTTGTGCTGCCGGTGATTTACACTTTCTTTGCCGCCGACCACCGCCCTGAAGCAGCGGATGAAAGCCTGCTCGCCAAGCAATTAGTCTAGTGATTCGCTAGTCTGGCGATTCGCGCAAAAAGGCCGACTCGGCAAGTAACCACTCGCGAAACGCGGCCACTTTAGCAATCCGCGCCTTGTGTGGTGATGTGACCAGGTGATAGTTCATTTTCACCGGCAGGCGCGCGCTAAATGGTTGCACCAGATTGCCGGCCGCGATCTCCGGATCGGCCATCACACTGGCCACAAGAGCCACCCCCTGTCCGTCCATGGCTGCCTGGAACAGTAAATCCGACTGGCTGAAATAAATCCCGTGGTCGGAATCAACATCGTCCGCGTCGACTACCTTTAACCACATCGCCCAATCCGGCCAGCCCGCATCGAGCTCATCGTAATTACTATGTAACAGGGTAAAATTCTTCAGGTCGGATACTTTTCTCAAGCCGTTACCCTGACTCATCAGTGCAGGGCTACACACCGGGATAAGGTCGAAGGAAAACAAAAATACCGTGTCCAGTTCCGGATACACGCCGTTACCAAAACGGATTCCAACATCGATATCTTCGTGCATGAAATCGACCAGTCGGTCGGAAGTATCGATGCGCACGTCGATGTGCGGATGCAATGCCTTGAATCTGGCCAGTCTCGGAATTAACCATTTCGATACAAATGACGGCGCCGAGGTAATCGTCAACGGTCCATCGCTACGCGTTCGCTGTAGCTGACTGACCGCCTCGCTGAACTGCTTAAAGCCAGCGCTGATTATAGGCAAAAACAGTTGCCCGCTATCGGTCAGTACGATTGCCCGGTTCATGCGTTTGAAAAGTTTAATTTCGAGAAACTCCTCCAACAGGCGAATTTGTTGACTGATCGCACCGGGAGTGACATTCAACTCCCGCGCGGCTTCAGTAAAACTTAAATGTCGGCCGGCGACTTCAAAGGCCTGCAGTGATTTCAACGGCGGTAATCTATTCATGTTAGTTTTTCTAAACTGTAATCGATAATATATCGTTTGTAAGCGACCATATCAAACCCTATATTACGTAAACACCAAACGAACCCATTAACTTTTAAGATAGGATTACTAAAATGAAATTACTACAATTCGGAATCGCATCGATAGTCGATGCAAATACAGGAAACGGACTGGCACACAATGAAGGCAGAATCGACTACGCCGCGGCGGCACAGCATGGACGCACCATACGGGCAAAGTCCATTATCGCCCTGTACAACCTGATAAAAGAAAAGCTGGGAAACGCTATTTCGAGTTACCGGGAGCGAGCAAGCCTACGCCGTCAGCTTGTGGCCCTGGCGCAGCTCGAAGACCACCTATTGAAAGACATCGGGCTTTCGCGGGGAGATATATTCGCCGTGGAACTGGGCCAGATGACCCTGGAACAACTCGATGCGCAGCGCCGCAACAATTTCCAGGATGAATTACCGGCTCTGACTACAGTCGATCATATTGGACAGCAATCACTGCAACTGGATGCTGTCAACGAAGCGATTTATAACGAGGCAAAATGTGCATGAAGAAAGTAATCGCGAATCGGAGTCGACAGGACTCCGATTCCTCAATCCGGTAACACTTCCTTAACCCAGCTTTCCACCAGGTAACGCGCGATCGAATCGCGTCGCGGCAGACAGAACTGGCCGCTGTCATCACCCCACTCGCCAAACTCCTTTAACTGCTCGGCATCGAACCAGTAGGCTTCTTCGATCTCGACCCCGTCGACTACGATATCCCGGGTCAGGGCCCTGGCTCTGAAACCGAGCATGATCGACGAAGGAAAAGGCCAGGGCTGCGAAGCCTGGTACTCTACTTCCCCGACCTTGATACCACATTCCTCGAACACTTCACGTATTACGGTCTCTTCCAGACTCTCCAGTGGATCGACAAAACCCGCCAGGGTCGACATCATACGACTGGGAAAACGTGAATTACGCGCTAACAGGCAACGCGGTTTGGCAAGCTTCGGCGATCCTCAACCAGCATGATGACTGCCGGGTCGGTACGTGGAAAATGCATCCGTGCACAACTGCTGTCGCTGCAAAGACGCATGTGGCCACCGTTTTCACTCAGAGTGGGACTGCCGCAGGTACCACAAAAACGGTGATGTCGATTCCAGAAAAGCAGGCCGCGCGCATAGGCCAGTTGCGCAGCCTGCTGAGCCTCGAGTAACCAGCCGACATCGCGCAAATCGACAAATTCGTTATCGCCGATACAGGTCGCGAGCAATTCGTCGTGGTGGGCGGAAACATCCAGCGCAAACAATGGTCCGTTATGGTCCAGTCCGAGGAAAACCAGCTGCTCTGATTCACCGGCCAGGTTGGTGATTTCAGTTTGCGGGAACTGCACAACCTGGGGCGTTTCGGTTTCGCGATTACGCCAGTACATCAGGCTTTTATCGTTTTTCAAAACAAAGACGCGGCATTGCTGTCGCGTCCATTGTTGTTGCAGCCATTGTCGATCCTTGCGTGATTCGCTGGCTCGATCAAGCTTCAATTCACGGTAGTAAATCACCGCGGCAGCATAGCACGAATAACCGGCCGCCTGCGTGTAAGCATCAGATGAATTACTTACACCTCAGGACGGGTTTTGTTTACGGTAGTCCGCAATCGCCGCTTCCAGATCATCGAACTCTTCACAGCCGAAAAAACATTCCTTGTCCAGCACCTCGAGACGTTCCTCCGCCTTGTCCAGCTGCCCTATTTGCAGGTAAAGCTCACCCAGGTATTCGTTGGCGCCTCTATGTCGAGGGTCTATCTTCAACGCCTTCTGGTAGCATTCCAGCGCAATATCATATTGCTTCAGCTGGCGTTGACTGTAAGCCATCAGATTCAGTAAATCGGCATTATCCGGTTCATCTTTCAAGGCCTTGTCCAACTCGGTGATCGCCTGCTGATATTTCTGATCATCAATCAGTTTCTGGTAAGGCGCCAGCGGCGAGTCACGTCCTCCTCCTCCGCCGCCACCGTCCGCGTAGGCTGCACTAAAACTAAAACTGGTCAACGCCAGCACGATAAACAAGCGGGTTAGATTATGCATTTTTTCTCCTCAAACTTTGAACAGGCCTTGCGGCATTAAGTTCCCCATTGTTGTTTACTATACGATCACCGCGGCAGATCTGAGCGCATTCATCTGTTGTTCGTCCAGTCCCAGCAAGCCTTCAAGTACTTCACGGTTGTCCTGTCCCAGCTCGCCACCAGGCCAACGCGTACTGCCCGGGGTGCGTGAAAGTTTTGGCATGATCGCAGGAATTTTTAACGGTTGACCATCTATTTCAACCGTCTCGAACAACCCGCGCGCGTTGAAATGTTCATCGTTGAGCATATCTTCCACATTGTAAATCGGCCCGGCGGGTACCCGCGCCTGATCGAGCTGTTCAAGCAGATAGGGTGAACTATGCGCGGCACACCATTGCGTCAATATCGTATCAATTTCAGCTTCGTGTTCTACCCGACCCGGATTCGAGGCCAGTCGAGGATCCTCAGCCATCGCAGGATAACCCGCCGCGATCATCAGTCGCTGGAAAATCGAGTCTCCATTGCCGCCAATCACGATGTATTTCCCATCGCTGCAACGGTAGGTATTGGTCGGCACGATTCCAGTTACCGTACTGCCCGAGGGCTCGCGAATTACGCCATTACCATCGAACTCGGGAACCACCGCCTCCATCAGGTTGAACATTGACTCGACTAGCGCCACGTCGATCACTTGCCCCTGACCACTGCTTTGTTTTTCGAGCAGCGCCAGTGTAATTCCGAGTGCTGCGTGGATACCCGAAATGGTATCACCAATACTGAGATTTGGTCGTACCGGGGCCTCCCCTGGATGGCCGTTAACATAACGAAATCCACTCATGCCTTCGCACACCGAGGCAAACCCCGGTTTACTCGCATAAGGACCGTCCTGACCATAGCCGGATATTCGTGCGTACACCAGCCCCGGATTACTATCAGCAAAATCGTCTGGGCCAAGACCCCATTTCTCGACCACGCCGGGGCGAAAATTTTCAATCACGACATCTGCTTTTTCGATCAATTGGCGTACCAGGTCAACACCCTGCCCGGTCTTCAGATCAATCGTTACCAATTTCTTGTTGCGCGCCAGCGAGCGCCACCATAACGAGGTGTCGCCGCGCATCTCGCGCCACCGCCGAATCGGGTCGCCACCATTAGGCGGTTCGATCTTGATCACTTCGGCGCCGAAATAACCCAGCATGCAACCGGCAAAAGGACCGGCCAGTAGCTGCCCCAGTTCGATAACACGATAACCGGCAAGCGGCCCCGATAGATTCATATATACCTCAAGCTTGAATTTTTCACTGACGAAATGTTACGCAGGAATGGCCATCGTGGCCAGCCGAAACCGACAATCTGGACTTATCCTGTATTTTGCGATTCCGGTATACTGCAGCCTTTTTCGCCCACCGCCAAAGGAATTGTAATGCTGACATCCGAAATGCCCGAACAGCCCGACAACAGGGTTTCGGTGCGTGAAGTTTTTGCTATCGACAGCAACTTGCAGGTAGCGGCCTTTGCCGAGCGCAGTGATATGGTGCCGGAGGTCGATCAGGGCTACCACTTCAATGCCGAAGCGACCCTGGCGATTCTGGCCGGCTTCACCCACAACCGTCGCGTTATGTTGCAAGGTCTACACGGCACCGGCAAATCGACGCACATAGAACAGGTGGCCGCTCGACTGAACTGGCCCTGTATACGCGTTAATCTCGATGGCCATATCAGCCGGCTCGACCTGGTCGGCAAGGATACGATCGTAATTCGAGAAGATCGCCAGGTAACCGAATTCCAGGAAGGCATCGTGCCCTGGTCATTGCAACGTCCGATTGCGCTGATTTTCGATGAATACGACGCTGGCCGCCCCGATGTCATGTTTGTCATTCAACGTCTGCTCGAACGTGATGGTAAATTCACCCTGATCGACCAGAACCGGGTGTTGACACCCCATCCTTACTTTCGACTGTTTGCCACCGCGAACACGGTTGGGCTGGGCAATACCAACGGCCTGTACCACGGCACCCAGCTGCTCAATCATGGTCAGATCGACCGCTGGAACATCGTCGCGACCCTGAATTACCTTTCCAGTGACGAGGAAATGGCTATCGTGCAGGCACGTGTACCTGAATTTGGCAGCGCGCACCGACAACGCCTGCTGCAGTCGATGGTGGCGATGGCGACCATGACCCGCGAAGGTTTCGTCGTCGGTGACCTGTCTACCCTGATGTCGCCGCGAACGGTTATTTCCTGGGCTGAAAATACGCTGATATTCGATGATCATGTACTCGCCTTCAAATTATCCTTTCTGAATAAATGCGAAGAGGACGAACATCCCATAATCGCCGAGTACTTCCAGCGCTGTTTTGACGATGAACTCGACGATTCATACCTGCATGTGGTGGAGCGTGGAGCCGACTAAACCCCTCAGTCAGAAACAACAGCAACAGGTTGCCGAGCTTTGCGGCGCGTCGATCCGTGCACTAACCGGATTACGCGAGCTGCGCCATCGCGGGCGCTCATTGTTTCTCAGTGGCCAACGCGTGCATAGCGGTGCACCGCATAGCACGCCCGACCCCCTGCGCGACGGTTTCGCGGCCCATCGAGGGGCTGCCGATGGCATCGCCATGCGCTTACTGCATAGCGATACAAAACTGCATCAGCAACTGACTCCAGCAGCGCCGCTACAGCGTCTGATTTTCGACCTGCTGGAGCAGTTGCGCGTCGAAACCCTGGTCGAGGCCACGCATCCCGGAATTCGCAGCAACCTGTATCGACGTTTTCGCGACTGGTCACTGCGGTTTTATCAGGATGGCCACGCTGACAGTGACCTTGGTTTGCTGATTTATACCATCGCTCAAATTGCCTGGTCACGCCTCAGCGGATATCCTACCCTCGAACAAACCGATGACCTGATCGAAGTCACCCGGGGACGCATCACCACGGTAATCGGCGCCGAACTCGCCGGCTTGCGCCGCGACCGAAAAAATCAGACCAGCTATGCCGGGCATGCACTGAGCATCGCAAAAATTATCGATGAATCCCTGATTGAGCAACAACAACCGGGTAAGGCGAACACGCCAGCAGATAGTGAAAAAGCTTTGTCACGGATCACCCTGGCGCTCGATTTTTCAGATGACGCGGATGATTCCAATATCGCCACCATTGTCACCGGTAGCAGCAAAGTGCTGGCGGAGAAAAACCAGGCTTACCAGGTTTATAGCCGGGGTTTTGATCGCGAAATCAAGGCAGCATCCAGAATTCGCGACCTCGAGTTGCGCCAGTTTCGCGAACAGCTCGATGCGCAGATTTTTCACCAGGGCATCAATGTACCGCGACTCGCCCGGCAAATCTCGCATCTACTCGCCACGCCGCGACGCGATGGCTGGTTGTTTGGCGAGGAAGAAGGTTTGATCGATGGTCGTCGGCTAACCCAGGTTATCACTACGCCACGTGAACGGCGGTTGTTTCGCAAGGACCAGTATCGCTTCAAGAACGACTGCATGGTTTCGTTTCTGCTCGATTGTTCGGGTTCGATGAAACAATCCATCGAGTATATCGCGATGCTGGTCGATATTTTTGCGCGCGCGCTTGACCAGGCTGAAATCACGAGTGAAATTCTTGGCTTTACCACCGGTGACTGGAACGGCGGCAGAGTCTACCCGCAATGGCTGGCACAGGGTCGCCCCGCCAATCCGGGGCGTTTGAACGAGCGTAACCACCTGGTTTTCAAAACCGCTGCCGACAGCTGGCGAAAATCACGGCGCAGCATCGCCGCGTTGTTGAAGACCGCCTACTTTCGTGAAGGCTTTGACGGTGAGGCGGTAGAATGGGCCTGTAACCGAATGCTGCAACGCGACGCGGCACGACGGATCCTGTTCGTCATATCCGATGGTAGCCCGATGGACAGCGCAACCAGTCTTGCCAACGATGAGTTTTATCTCGATAACCACCTGAAAAATACGGTGGAGAAATTTGACCGCCGTAACAGCATTGAAATTTACGGTATAGGCGTTGGCCTGAACCTGACTCCATATTACCGTCACTGCCTCGCGATCGACCTCAGTGAATCGCTGAGTAACACCGTATTCACGCAAATTCTGCAGATGGTTTCCCACGCACAACGCCGTTAAGTTTTTTGATACAAATCAGGTGCAAGTTCAAGGTGATTGAATTACCATTAATCGTCGCTCTTGAGTTAGTTATATGTCACCCGTAGTAATCGCCGATTCCGGCACCGCAGCTAAAATATTTATGCTCGATACCAACGTCCTGATGCACGATCCCTCGGCTCTCTTCAGGTTCCAGGAACATCATGTCTATCTGCCGATGACGGTGCTCGAAGAACTGGATAACGCCAAACTCGGAGTTTCCGAAGTTGCACGCAACGTACGTCAGACCAATCGTTTCATTGATGAATTGCTGACCGCGCAAAAAGAAGTCGTGATCGAAGAGGGTTTGCAATTAAACAAGTTCAGCGCGGCGGAAGAACCCTACAAGTGCAGCGGACGCCTGTTTTTCCAGACCGAGGCACACGATTCCAATATACCCGAATCGCTACCTGGCAATAAGAACGACAATTCGATTCTGAATACGATCATCGCGCTCAAGGACCAGGTCAGGGATCACGAGATCATCCTGATATCGAAAGACATTAACCTGCGCATCAAGGCGACCATCCTCGGCATCAAAACCGAAGACTATGCCAATGATCGGGTAGTCGACGACCTCGACCTGCTGTTCAGCGGTTCCTGCCAACTCGCCGAAGACTTCTGGGAAGCCCATGGCAAGCAAATCGAAAGCTGGCAGGAGGAAGGCAAGGCCTACTATGAAGTCGAAAGTCTTAACGGTGAAGAATGGTATCCAAATCAGTTTATCTATATCAACGCTGAATTCGAAGCTATAGTCCGCAAGAAGAATGAAACCGGTT
>PVMS01010742.1_pt1 | contig 14478 bp, 14 predicted proteins | sample 1853461 | NCBI WGS metagenome assembly PVMS01 (sample SAMN08582032, study PRJNA380276) | Marine sediment metagenome, whole genome shotgun sequencing project. | isolation source: ocean sediment barecode stripped | collected 2017 | reverse complement strand
CCTGGCAGCACGTACGAAGTCCGCGATCAACGCCTCGATTTCGCCATCTGTCAGCGGGGGAAAATCCTCAGGGAGATTGAATAATTTGTCGACCAGTGGATGGTGGTAGAGGATTTTTGTTTTCATGTGCGTTTTTTCGTTGGGGCGGCTGAACCGCCCGGAATGGGTCAATTGCAGTTCGACGAATAGATCGTCGCTGGAGCCAAAATGGGCATTATGCTCGTCGATGAGTGCCAAGCGCAGCTTTTCTAATGCCTGCAGGTTGCCCTCATTGATCATGAGTTGATTGGGATTGGCTCGCCCATCATGGCGTACGGCGACCGCTTCACCACCCCAGATCAACTTGGCCCCGCTGCGCCCAAAATTTTTCCAGCGCCGGGTGGTTAGTTCTGAGGGCTTGCCGTCTGCTGTTCCGTCCCAGCCTTCCATGGGTGAAGTGCAGAAACGGTTTCCAATCTGACGACCGTTGGGTAACCTGTAAGGTTGTGCCAGAGGGCTGGCCTCCCCAGAAAGCAATTCTTCGTCGAAGGGCAGTTCGATGCCTAGCTGCTCAATATGCTGCCGGAAAGTTTGCGCATCGCGCAGGCGCGCCATGCGGGGATAGCTGCTGGTCATAAGGATAACTCCCAATTACATGATGGGTGATTTGTCGCCGCGTGCTTCTTTGATCCAGGCCAGTACTTTGACCACATTCTCGGTGATGCCGTCGTAGTTGAGGGCGGCAACATAGTCCTTGGTGATTAATTTGCTGCCCATGCCAACACACGCCGCCCCTGCCTCAATCCACCCACGGATGTTTTCCTCGGTGGGGGATACACCACCGGTAGGTATGATCCGCGTCCATGGCATGGGTCCGCGCACGGCCTTTACAAATCCTGCGCCCCCCATCTGGCTGCCGGGAAAGATTTTACATATCTCCACACCCAGCTCTTCGGCCTGGGATATGTCGTTTACGGAACCACAGCCTGGGGAGTAAGCTATTTTTCGGCGATTGCATATGCGCGCCATTTCAGGATTTAGCACAGGGCTGACGACGAAGTTTGTTCCCAATTGGATGTATAGTGACGTTGTACCCGAGTCGATAATCGATCCCGTACCTAGGATGACGTTCTCCTTATCGCTGAACCGCCGCACGAGTTCCTCGAAGACGATATGAGCCTGATCGCCTCTGTTTGTGAACTCAATACAGCGAGCACCGCCATTGATACAAGCCTCCACGATACGGGTGGCAACTTCTAGGTCCTGGTTGTAAAAAAGGGGCACCAGCCCGGTTTCGATCATTTGTGTCAAAACATATAAACGGCTGTACTTCGCCATAATTAATCCCTCTTTCTTTTTCTAAATACGATATGTAAAGTTCTTATCATCTATCACCGGCTAACGCGACCAGAGCTGTCACCGGCTAAAATCTTCTCGACTTCGGCTACGGAGACCAGGTTGAAGTCGCCGAAAATGGTGTGTTTAAGCGCAGAGGCAGTGGTGGCAAAATTCAATGCGCGTTGTTGATGATCGGAAAAGGTGTTCAAACCATAGATTAATCCAGCTACAAAACTGTCACCGCCGCCGACCCGGTCGACAATGTGGGTGATATCGTAGGTTGGGCCGAAGAATAAATCTCCTGCATGCCACAGCACACCACTCCAGGTATTGTGGCTGGCAGATAACGAGCCGCGCAACGTGATGGCAATGGTGTTCAGATTCGGAAATCGCTCCGCTAGCAGTTCGCAGACGTGACGATATTTTCCCGCCTCCAATTGTCCGGAGGTGACGTCCGTGTCTGGGGCGTGGATGCCAAAGACCTTGGCTGCGTCCTCTTCGTTGCCAATGGCAACATCGCTCAAGGCGACTAGATCATGCATCACTTCTTTCGGTTGTGCCCCCCATTTCCACAGCTTGGAGCGATAGTTAAGGTCGCAAGAAACGGTCAGGCCCAACTCCTTAGCGGTGCGGACTGCTTCCAGGCAGGCAGCCGCCGCGCCTTCGGAAATCGCTGGCGTGATCCCTGTCCAATGGAACCAGGTGACGTCCTTGAAGACTGTCTTCCAATTGATCATGCCTGTTTCTATTGTCGCCAGTGCGGAGCCGGCGCGGTCGTAGACGACTTTGCTGCCCCGGTGGACGGCCCCATGTTCGAGGAAGTAGATACCCAACCGCTCACCACCGCGCACGATATGGCGTGTTCCCACACCATGCTGGCGTAAAAATTGCAGGCAGGACTCGCCAATATCATGGGGTGGGAGACGGGTGACGAATTCTGTCGGTATGCCAAAGTAGGCCAATGACACAGCCACGTTTGACTCACCGCCCCCATAGATGACATCAAAAGTGCGCGCCTGCGTGAAGCGCAAATTACCCGGTGGCGATAAGCGCAGCATGATCTCGCCAAATGTGACAACTTGTGTCATCATTTACTCCTTCTCAAGTAGATCCTCAAATTCTCCGCTGGTGAATAATTAAATAATTGTTATAGGCGCGAGATGTGGAAACCACCATCTACGTTGATGATTTCTCCGGTGGAGAAGGGCAAAAGTCCTTCGGCGATGGCAATCACTGCATTCCCGATGTCTTCTGGTTGACCCCAGCGCCGGATAGGTGTGATCCCTTCCCCTAAGATCAGCCTGTCGTATTTATCCTTCACCATGGAAGTTAAATCGGTCTCAATGATCCCCGGGCGGATTTCGTATACGTTGATTCCGTACTCCGCTAAGCGGTCCGCCCATAAAAGAGTCATCATACCCATGCCAGCCTTGCTTATGCAGTATTCCGCCCGCGCCGGACTGCTGGTAAAGGCACTGATGGAACCGATGTTGATGATTTTCGGGCTTGAGATTTTTTCTTCTTTTATCAGCCGGATCATCGCGTTGGCAACCTGTTGGGTGAGGAAGAATGGTCCCTTCAGGTTGGTTGTCATGACTTCATCATAGCTTGTCTCGCCAACCTGGAGCATATCCACCCGCTGACGGGGACCCATCCCGGCGTTGTTGACCAGCAAATCAATACGACCAAACTCTTCGATTGTGGTCTGGACGATCCTCTCCCGGTCCTCTGCTTTAGCGACATCCCCTTGAATGACGATGCCGTGAGCCTGATGGGCTCTTATAGCCTCATGAGTTTCCTGCGCGGCCTGGCGATTGGCTCGATAGTTGATGACCGCATCCCAGCCTCGTTCCGCCAGGGCTAAGACGATACCCCGGCCGATGCCGCGACTGCTCCCTGTGACGATTGCTACCATTCTCGGCATACGTTTCATACCTCCAGAGACAACGCACTATCGACCGCTTCGATGAAGAAATACTCTCCCCACATCACGCTCTCGTTCACGCCAATACCTTTAGGCTGGTGGTAAATGCCATGTTTCAGGATTCCCTCCCATCCTGGTGTTTCGTTGGCCAGGTATTCTGGTCCAGTGAGCGTGTCCAGGATAGTAAGGGCTGCTGCACGGTAGCGGTTGGCGTGGGTGGGATCCTGCACAATTTTACCCAGGTTCAAGAGCCCGCTGGCGGCGATGGCTGCTGCTGAGCTTTCATAGAGGACTGGTTGGCGCGGGTCGTCGTAGTCGTTGGGCGGTACACCTGGTCCTCCGGGTGCATCCTCGTCGAAAGATGTATGTTCAAGATAGAAATCGGCACACAGACGGGCGGTCTCCAGATAGTGGTAATCCCCGGTCATATCGTAAGCGGTGCCGAATCCGTAAAGCGCCCAGGTTAAACCGCGGGCCCAGGCTGAGTCCCCGCGCCATCCCTGGTGCGTGGTTTGTCGCAGGAATTCTCCAGTTTCCAGATCGAAGATACCTTCGTGAGCGGTGCTGCCATCGCCGCGCACGATATATTTACGGGTGGTCAGGCAATGTTGGTGTGCTTTCTTTAATAATTCATCGTCCCCAGTCTGTTGGGCAGCGTAGAAGACACTACCCACGTTCATCATGATGTCGATGAAGAGGGATTCCGGGGCGACAAATGAACGCAGGTACTGGCCTCTTTCCATGAAGCGCAAGCCCATGGTCTGCCCGGCGGTGATAACGACTTCATTAATCGCCTCGTCCCCGGATAGGTCGTACCAGCGTTTCCAGGTTGACCAGAACAGGAAGCCCAGGTCGTGGACGGTGCGGTCGGTTTTACGTTCTTCAATCAAGCGGGAGAAGTGTTCAGCTTTTACGCGCCACCAGGGATCGTCTGTTCTTGTGTGGAAGATCCACATCATACCGCCCAAGAATCCTTCGCACCAATTAGTCCAGGATTCACCACCATGTACCCATTTGCCCCCCTCGGTGTACATGGGGAAGTAATCAGGGTGTGTGTCGATAAGCTGCTTGACCTGTTCCTGGGCGAAGTTGAGTGCAGTGGTTAATTTAGGATGAATTGCAGCCGGCTTGCTTTGCATAGATTCTTCTTCCTAGTCCCAATCGAGAAATAGGGGCAATTTTCCACGCTCCCTGAGCGAGCCTACAATCCCGCTGGGAAAGAAAATCAGGACCAACGCCAATATTAAGCCAGTCGCCACAATGTTCAACTCGGTAAAGCCAAGGTTAGTCACAAAGAACTCGTTGATGGCGATAAAGAGGATGGCACCCACCACTGGTCCAGCGACGGTTCCTTTTCCGCCCAAGACGGTCATTAAGACCAACTGCGCGGCAAGGATAATAAGAAGGAATATGTTTGGTTTCAGATATGTCAGATAGTATCCCCAAATTCCACCGGCCATGCCCACAAAGAGACCGCTGATGCCAAAAGCCAGGATTTTATAATAACTGGTCGGAATACCAGCTACTTCAGCCTTAATTTCGTCTTGGGAAATGGCCCGCAATCCTAAACCAAATTTAGAGTGGCGGATACGATAGGACATATAAACTGCCCCAATGGCGATGATCAGCATATAGTAGTAAAAAGGGAATTTCACCAAATCTAATGAAATATCCAATAAAGGTGGCATGGTCATGCCGTTTGTCCCACCGATATAGTCCCAGTTATCAAAGCTGATTTTGACCAGCATCACCAGGGCGATGGTGGAGATAATGAATGCCGGTCCTCGGGTGCGTAAACTGATCAGGCCGACCAATAGACCAATCGCCATGGACACCAAGCCTGCCAGGGGGGCGGTGAGAAATGGTGAAACGTCGAAGTACACCAGCAGCACGCCAGCGAAGTAACCCCCAACAGCGAAAAAGACATTATGTCCTAGAGAGGTGTACCCGGCGTAGCCGCCGATGATGTTCCAACTGGAAGCCATGGCGATATACATAAAGGTATATAGAAGCATGTGCAGCCAATAATTCAAACCACCCACCACAAACTGAAGCAAGGGGTACGAGACCAAGAGCAAGAGCAGGACAGCCAAGAATAATTTTTGGCGCCTGGAGGGCTTTTTCAGGGATTCTGTAGTTCGGATTGGTTTGACCTCATTCGATACCACCGTTTCAGACATTCAAACCTCCATCTTCTTGCCGAAGAGTCCCTGGGGTCTAACCAGAAGGACGATGAACAAAGCCAGGAAAAAGGTTATCGGTGACCAGGTAAAACCAAAGTAATGACCTATGAGGGATGAAGAAATAGCCAAGATAAAGGCTCCGGCCAAAGCACCCCCCAGGCTGCCCATGCCACCCAGGACGATCAAAGCCAACAGGATGGCAATCCATTCCCAATGTTTCCCAGGGTAAAAGGTAAAGAGAAATGACATCATCGATCCCGATGCCCCAGCCAGGGCCATACCGATCCCAAAGGCAACCATAGACATGCGCTCGACATTCACGCCAACCACTTGGGCCGCGGAAATGTTCTGCATGGTTGCCCGGATAGCATATCCTGTTCGAGAGTATTTGAGGAATGCCCATAAAAGAGCGATCAGGCTGATGCTCATAAGGGTGGCATAGAACTGACCTGCAGATAAAATATAGGGACCAAAGTGTAGGGCCTGTGTAGCGTAGGGTGGATTGGCGGAGCGATAGATATTACTAAAAAAGTATCCCAGTAAACCCTCTGTGATAAGTGCCAGGGCAAAGGTGAGTAAAACGGTTAATTCTCCAGATCGCGCGCTCCCCTCGATCCGGGCAAAAAACAGCCAGTATACAGCAATCCCCACAAAAAACATGGCTGGCATGGTGATCAAGATAGAGATGATTGGGTCAATTTTGTAGTTCGTGAAGGCGAAGTAGGCGATATATGCCGCCAAGATCATGAATATCGCATGGGCGAGATTCACAATCCTCATCACGCCAAAGACGAGCGTGAGTCCCGAGGCCATCAAGGCATAAACACCACCCAAAGTCAACCCAAATAAAAGTACCTGCACAAACTGGGTCATACCGGTATCTCCTGACGGTCTTGTTTTCGACGGCCCAAGTACAGCTCCTGGATGCGCGGGTCATTGAGGATGGTGTTTGCCGGACCTTCGAAGCGGTTAATGCCTAGATCCAGGACACACCCCCAATCCGCACACTCCAATCCCTTGCGTGCATTTTGTTCGACCAGGATGATCGTCATACCCGCGTCCTTTAATTGGGCGATATTGTCAAATATGAATTTAGCGATCTTGGGTGCTAATCCCAAGGAAGGCTCGTCGAGCATGATCACTTCCGGTCGCAGCACGAGTGCTCGTCCGATGGCTAACATTTGCTGCTGCCCGCCGGAGAGGGTCTTTGCTTGTTGCGAACCGCGCTCTTCGAGAATGGGAAACATCACCAGGACTTCTCCTATCCTGTCTTCTAATTCTGTCCGGTTCCTCAGAATATAACCGCCCATGCGTAGATTTTCCTTGACGGTCATATCAGGGAACAAGCAGCGGTCCTGTGGTACGAAGCTGATGCCCCTTCTTAAAATTTCATCGGCTCGCAATTTGTTCAAGACCTCCCCTTTGAAGGTTACATTGCCCTCTCTGGGATGCAACAGACCGCAGATCGCCCTTAAAAGTGTGGATTTTCCGGCACCGTTGGGGCCAATAATGCAATACGTCTGCCTTGCTCGATTTCCATGGACAGACCTTTGAGGATGTCGGGCCCATCTCCATAGCCGGCTCTGATGTTATCAACTTCCAGCAATGCCATCGCTATTCTCCCAGGTAAGCTTCTAACACTTCTTCATTGTTCTGGATGTCTTGCGGAGCCCCTTTGGCCAGCACGGTGCCATAAGCCATGACGATTATCGGATCGCATAGGTTCATGACCACATCCATATTGTGCTCGACGATCAAAAAAGTGATGCCGCGCTTATTGAGCAGTTGGATGCGTTCTATAATGTCTTCCAGGAGTGCCGGGTTGACCCCACCTGCAGGTTCGTCGAGAAGAATTAGTCGAGGTTCGGTCATCAAGGTGGCAGCAAATTCCATCAACTTTTTCTGACCGTAGGATAAATTTTTGGATTTTTCACCGGCCAGATGGGTGATACCCACAAAATCTAATAATTCCATGGCGTGATCTCTTTCATGCTCTAACATGCTCCCTTTGAAGAGATCGGCGATACTGGTGGTTGGCGATTGTACGATCAGGTTCTCGAGCAGAGTCATCTCTTGCAGGTCACGGCTGATCTGGAAGGTACGGCTGACACCTCTACGTGTGATCTGGTGTGGTTGCTTCCCCTCGATCCGCTCACCTATAAAAGTTATGCTCCCCGAGTCTGGCTTGAGCAACCCGCTGATCAGGTTGAAAACGGTTGTCTTCCCGGCTCCATTAGGACCGATGAGTGCGGAAATGGAACCTTCTTCGACTTCGAAAGTACAGTCGATAACAGCCTTTATCCCGCCAAAACTTTTAGATAATTCCTGAGTTTGTAATAATGCCATTAAAAATCACCTGTGCCTTGGTTATGCTTACAAACAAGGTGCTTTACGAGGTAATCAAGTTACAAGAACACTGACAGATTACAGATTATGACTGGGGCATTTAGTATCGAATGCCCCAGTCATTTAGATGAATCTTTAAACTTTTACCACTCTGGCTTGGGCCAGACTAAGTCCGATGTACCCGGGAATTCGCCAACTGGGTAGACAAATGCCAGATTGCCGTCTTGCCATTGCACCATGACAAAGTCGGCGTCTATGGGGAGACCTTTCTCATCCCAGTAGCGATCGCCGATAATGGTTTTCACGGGGTCAGCAGCAGTGCGTGCAGCCAGCCATTCTATGATGGCGGCATTGTCGGTGCTGCCGGTGGCGCGCACAGCCTGCTCAATTCCCTGGCAGAGGGCGAAGGGAATGGCCTCGTCTTCGTCGCCGTCCCGACCGAACTTGGCTTTGAAGTCGTCCTGGAAGTCCTGATTGGTATAAGGCTCACCAGCCAGCAGGCCTTCCCATTGAACGGCTGGATGCCAGGCGGCATGGATGGTGATACCATCTGCTGAATCACCTAAAGCATCAGCGAACTCTTGCTGGCTGCCCTGGCTCAAGTAGATACCTTTGGGCTGGTATTCCACGGTCTGCAGGGCGCGCACCAACTGGATGGCCTCATCCGGTGAAGCAGTCAAACCAAACAGGTATTCTGCGCCGCTTTCCTTGATCGAATTGGCCAATGTAACCCAATCGGAGAAGCCCTCTTCGGGCCACATCTCTTCGTAAACAAGCTCCATGCCTGCTTCGCTGATCAATCCAGGAGCCAATGAGATTATGTCGTCTTCTCCCTCAACTTCAACATCGCCGCCTAACAGGCCGTTGGCGATCGAACCGGCGAAGAAGTCGTCGGCGAACACCAACGCGGCAGATGCAGGCTGATCACCTTCAGCTACAAGATCCTCGATCATATTGATCGGTGATTGGCCAACAAATTCCGCAGCTTTCTGCTGGAAATAGAAGGGGGTCTCATAACCGCGCAGATAAATTCGCAATGCAGCGCCGGATGGGATGGGGTGAACCTTGCCAGCCTGTTCCAATGCTGAACTCATTGGGAAAGTGAGTTTACTCGAGAAGGTACCGAACATCAGGTCGACATCATCCACGTTTAAGAAGCGTTCTACCTGAGCCATGGTGGTCTCGACGTCTGATTGGTTGTCACTGACGATCAACTCGACCGGCCGGTCAAGCAGGCCGCCTTTCTCGTTGATCAGGTCAACGCAGAGCTGGTAGCCATCGCGGTGTTTTTCTCCATTGATGGCGAAACCACCGGTTATCGGCAGCGAAGCGCCGATTTTGATGGGTTCGGCCTCCTCAGGGGGTGCTTCTGGCTCTGCAGGGGGTGCCTCGGGCTCAACCGCTGCTGGGGCTTCCGTGGTTGCGGTGCCGCCACAGGCAGCCAGCACAAAGCTGAGTATAATCAAACTAGTAAACAGGAACCATATTGTGCGTTTCATGTCTATCTGCCTCCTCCAAACATCTTAATTTGATAGTGTCTATTGGAATTAGTGAACAACATAAGTGGTTTGCTTCATATAATATATATCCTTAGATTTGCACCTCCTTCCTTACTAAACCTCTTCCGCTATTCGTTCCCAGGTAATGTGGTAGTCAGGGACAGCCGCTCTTACAAAGCTATCCACGGGGCAGTAACGGGCGACCAGGTCTGACAGTCGCTGCAAACGTTTTGGCGGTTCGTCAGTCCTGATTTTAATGGTGAGGTAAACGCTTTTATAATGTACAGGCACCTCAGCTAGTCCTTTTCTACCACGGGTGTCTAATATGCCCTCGGAATAGGTTTCAATGTTTTCATATTGAAAGCGGATTTTCTCAGCCATCCTGGCTGTGGATACGTTTATTCAAGCACATAGAGCGATCAAAATGTACTCGAGAGGGGATGGGCCCCTGTTCTTCCCGCCGCGCGATGGAGGTTCGTCGGAAATGACTGGTGGGAAGTCGCGTATGTACACTTCAACTGCCGCATGATCGATCATTTTTCCACGGGCACGGTTGGTAACGAGGTGTTCGCTTCCTTCTGATTGTGTCAAGTAATGTTCTCCTGCGGGCATTTTCAACCAATTTTACTGGTTTATTGGTTTCGGTCGCCAATCCAATAGTGTGCATTTAATTAATCCAGTAGTGTTAATGGCTCCTCAATCCAGTCAGCCAGCGTTTCCAGGAACTGTGCACCTCTGGCACCATCGATGGCTCTGTGATCGTAAGAGACGCTTAGGATCATCATCGGTTGAACGGCTGGCTGCCCGTTGACGGGGACCACGCGTTCTGCGATGCGACCAACTGCCAGGATAGCAGACTGAGGAGGGTTGAGTATGGCGTTGAAGATGTCTACACCGTACATGCCCAGGTTGCTGATGGTGAATGTACCACTCTGGAGATCCTCTAAACGCAATTTTCCATCCTTGGCACGCCTGACCAGTTCATCTCGCCGGTTGGCTATCTGGCTCAGGCTGAGTTGGTCTGCCTGGTGGATCACCGGAACGATGAGACCTTCTTCAACGGCCATGGCCAGACCAATGTTGATCTCGTCTTTGAGTAAAATCTCTCCATCATTCCAGGCTGCGTTTGCCTGCGGATGCTGGCGCAGAGCTGCGCTGACGAGTCTGATCAATAAGTCGGTGTAAGTGATGCGCTGCCCGGTGCGTTCTTTGGCCTGCGTTCTCCAGGCGACCAGCCGGCTGGCGTTGACTTCACGTATCAGGTAAAAATGAGGTGCGCTATTCCAACTTTGGGTGACGCGCTCAGCCATCCGCTGCCAGACTGTGCTGAGAGTAAGTGAAGTCACTCGAGGTGTCTTGGCTTCGATCGCCAGAACATCATCGGCCAGAACAGCGCCCTCAGGCCCCGAGCCGGTAATTGTGGTGATTTCAGTATCCCGCTCAGCTGCCAGGCGGCGTGCTTTCGGTGAGGCGGGTGCTAATCGAGCGCCGTTCTCCTTCCCTTTCTGGGTTTTGATATATGCCAGGACATCGGCCTTTTGAATGCGGTCACCACCTGCTTTAACCATTGCCAGATCGATCCCAAGTTCGGCAGCCATTTTCTGGGCCACGGGAGACGCTGCTGAAGTTATCCCTTTGGATTCCGCTTTGAGGGCAATGCCTGGGGCTCCTTCCCGGCTTCCTTTTTGGGGCATTGTCTCTTCAGGGATCGACTCGCCTGGCTCAAGGATCCATGCGATGACCTGGCCCACTGGGACTTCATCGCCTTCTTGAACGCGGATACCTCCCAGGATACCGGATGCTAAAGCTTCGATCTCCACCGTAGCTTTATCTGTTTCAACTTCCATGACCGGCTCACCCTCGACGACAACTTCACCTTCTACTTTTAACCAGGATATCAGTTTTCCAGTATCCTGCGCCATGCCGAGGACGGGCATAATCACTTTTGTTGCCAGTTTGAGCCTCCTGAAACGTTAAACATCTTTGACATTCGTTTTGATCTTAGCAATCTGTACCAATCATTATGTGTGCTCAGCGCGGGTCCAATACCATCAATTCTTCACAGGGCCATTTGGTGATCACCTTGTGCCCATCTTCTGTGACGATAACCTGTGATTCGATTCTGGCACCATCGTCATCCTCTCCGTAAAAGGTCTCCAGGGCGAAGTGCATGCCCGCCTTAATGGGCACCGGGTAATCTAATGAGTATGCCCGTGAGATCCATGGTTTTTCGTGATGGCTGAGGCCGATACCGTGACCTAAAGCCAGGGCGAAGGCTTCTTTCTCATTCTTGTAGCCCAATTCCTTGGCCGACGGCCACTGAGCGGCGGCGTCTGCTGTGGTAATTCCAGGGCGCACCACATCGATTGAAGCCTGCAGCCAATCCAGCGCCCGTTGGTAAACGTCTCTTTGCCGCTGGGTGGAGCGGGTGACCGCAAACGTGCGGTAATAACAGGTCGCATAGCCCAGGTAGTGGCTCATGATGTCGATGAAGACCAGGTCCCCGGGGCGGATCATTCGATCAGAAAAATCGTGTGGGTGGGGGTTGCTCCGCGGACCTGAGACGCAGTTGATGCCACTGATCCGATCTACACCGTGTTCGATTAGCCAGCCAGAGATCAAAGCTACAACTTCGTTCTCTCTCACGCCGGGTTTGACGAAATCGGCGACCTGAGCGTAAACGCCATCGACCAGGGAAGCTGATAGTTCGATGATCTGTAATTCCTCATGGGACTTGATGATCCGTGCATCGAACATTGCATCGTAACCATTAACGACCTTCAATCCTGCATCCTCCATGGCATCCAGGAAGTACATCTCTGTCTCGTCTACGCCGACTGGCATATCGGCGACCTTGTTCTCTTCAAGGATGGTTTTAATCTCTGCAACAGCGTTTCTAGACAGCTCGACGTTTAACGGGCGCACGTTGGCGCCCCGGTGCCAGGGCATGGAGGCGCGGATATTCTCCGGCTTAAGCCAGGGACATAGTTCTCGCTTGACGATCGCCGCTGTGCCCACTTCAAATAAGACCGGTTCCCCATCCCGCGGCAGTACACACCAGCGGAAATATTTACCACGGGTCCACTCGTGAAGATTTGTATTGGTAATATAGCGAATGTTGTCGTTGTCAAAGCAGACTAGAGCACCAAGGTCATATATTTCCATTTGCTCCCTGGCTCTGGCTAACCTGTATTTTCTGAGTGCGTCGAAGTCTATGCGTTGTTCGACATCGCTGGCCATGGTTCCTAAAGTCATCGTAAGTGACTCCTATCTTGTTCGAGTGTTAAATGTCTAGGTTAATCCTGCGTTTGTCCTGGCAATTTCGTAAATAGCGCTCCAATCCTTTTCCGCCATTCCATTAGCTAATGCCGTAAGGAATTTCTCTCGGATCGCACTGGCGAAGATCAGCGGTGCACGTACATCAGATGATGCCTGTAACATGAGTTCCACGTCTTTGTAGCCAGCGCTGAGTTTAAAAGCCGCTGGTTCGAATTCTTGCAACCGCAACCTGGTCGCATATTCCTTCAGCACCGGATGTTGGAGTACCGTCATGATCAACTCTTGCGTGAACTCTGGTTCGATGCCGCTCTTCTCTGCGAATGTGTATGTTTGCGAGAAAAGCTCAATTAAACATACAAGTATAAAATTCATCGTCAGTTTGATGCTGTTTACTTTTTTGGGGTCGTCTCCCATGTAGATATGAGATCTCGAGTAAGCTTCGAACAAGTTCTTGCACGCCTTAATCACTTTCTCATCCCCGGCAACATATGTGAGCAGGGTTCCTGCTGCGGCTGCATCAGGTCTTCCGAAAAGTGGGGCTGCAACGTAATGGCTGCCGTTGGTCCTGTGAATTTCAGCCAGGGTAGCTGCGCAGCTGGGCGAAATCGTCGCTGTGCCAATATGAATCCCACCTGGCTCTAATCCGGCCAATAAGCCATCCTCGCCTAATGTGGAATCGAGCTCTGTTTGGTCGTCCATCAAACAAGTGATGACTACATCCACTCCTCGGGCGGCTTCCCGTGGGGAAGTGGCTCCATTTGCACCTGCGTCAAGCAATGATTTCATCTTCCCAGGTGTGCGGTTGTGAACGGTCAAGTCGAAACCGGAATTGAGTATGTTTTTGGCAATTGGATTGCCCATCTTTCCCAAACCGATAAAGCCGACTTTTTGGATATTATTTACCATCCTATTATTCCTCGATGAGCTGGATTAAGTCCGACCGCACAAGTTCTTAGCTATTTCCGCCACGGTGTCCTCAGTAGGGACGGTCAAGTCCTCCAAAACTGGAGAGAAGGGAACCGGCACGTCCATGGCACCCATGCGCTTGACCGGCGCGTCCAGGTAATAGAAGGCACCGTCTGCGATCACTGAGGCGATCTCAGCGGTAACACCATAGCGTTCATAACCCTCGTCGACGACAATTGCCCGGCTCGTTTTAATTGCCGAATCGATCAATGTCTTTTTGTCCAGTGGGTAGGTTGTGCGGGGATCAATCACTTCGGCGCTGAGACCAGCATCTTCAAGGATTTCAGCAGCACCCAGGGCAACGTGAACCATGCTGCTAGTGGCGACAATGGTAATGTCCGTCCCTGCGCGCTTTATGTCCGCAACGCCGAAGGGGATAGTGTACTCCTCCTCAGGAACCGGTCCTTTAAGCTGGTACATCAGCTTGTCTTCAAAGAAGGCGACCGGGTTGTTATCACGAATTGCGGTTTTGAGTAGCCCTTTAGCATCGTAGGGTGTAGAAGGGACTGCCACTTTTAGGCCGGGTATATGACTAAGCAATGCATGAAGAGATTGGGAATGTTGGGCGGCTGAGCGGCGGGTCGCGCCAAGGGTGGTGCGCAATACCATGGGAACCTTTAGTTTACCGCCCGACATGTAATGCACTTTAGCCGCTTGATTCACCATTTGATCCATGGCGAGGGGTACGAAGTCTCCAAACATGATATCCACAACCGGACGCATACCGGTCATCGCCGCACCGACACCGATTCCGGTGATACCTGCCTCCGATATCGGAGAGTCGATGACCCGGCCCGGGCCAAATTCGTCCACCAAACCTTGAAGTACTTTGAAGGGAGTGCCTGCTTCGGCAACGTCTTCGCCGATGATAAACACGGTTGGGTCGCGACGCAGTTCTTCAGCTAATGCCTCGCGGATGGCACCCCCGAATGTGAGTTCGCGTCCGTTGTTACTCATGTCGTGT
>PVMS01064366.1_pt1 | contig 14480 bp, 19 predicted proteins | sample 1853461 | NCBI WGS metagenome assembly PVMS01 (sample SAMN08582032, study PRJNA380276) | Marine sediment metagenome, whole genome shotgun sequencing project. | isolation source: ocean sediment barecode stripped | collected 2017 | reverse complement strand
TCCATGTTGGTAAAGAGCTGAGAGAAATTATCAATGGCAACATGCCTACATCCAAACGTGGGACGACTCGATCCAAAGTTACCCGGATCAAAGAGAATCGCGATTACGATGGCGTTCATGGTATTCCTCAACAGCGGAAATCCAACCAATAATTTCCAAAAGCCAAAGGCCCTCTGCTTATGCTATAATCACGCATAGACTAGAGGGCGTTCTTTTGTCCAGTCAATAATGTTTGAAAAAAGCCCCATTATAACCCTCCGCCCTCCTAAAAGAGGCCAATATGTCCTCCAAATCAGAAACCTGTAGTAAATGCGGTGAGCAAAGTCTAATCAAAGGTGAGCTGGGTTTACGAACCAGCAGGGACCTGGAACTCATCATGGTGGTTCGCAAGGATCACGGCGTTGAAAAAAAAGTTCCGATTCAGCCCAAGGTCTGCGGCAAATGCGGTTTTGTGGACCTGTTCGTGAGCAACCCGAGCAACTTGAAAATTTGCTCCACGGATAAACCCATCGATCCGGATTTCAAGCAACGCCCGATATTGGAATACGATTTTTAGGGATCGGCAATTTTCTAATTTCATAAAACTCATTATCTTGCATTTGATTTTAGGTAAAGATACAATCAGCAATCTGCTCATTGTCTCCAGCATTGAGCAAGGTGCACTATTTTCATTCAGGAATACACTCTTACTCCAATCCTGAATCACCCGATATAGAACTACTGAAGAACACCTCTAAAAACTGCTATTGGCGATGAGCGGCCCTTATGAAATATGGGCGTTGCCTGAATAGAAAATATTGAATTATTAGGGATCACCTGAAATCCATTTTCCATTGACCATGACCCTGGCACAACCCTCTCGTTTGAGTTGCCTCAAAAATGGCGAAACCCAATAAAGACCAATTGCATTTTTTCCTTTTGAAGGCCCATTCCCTCACCGGGATCATTCCTATCGGGGCTTTCCTTGTCATCCATCTTTCCATCAACTCCTTGCGCACCGTTGGAGTGTGGCAGTATCAACTGAGCATCGATTTCATCAATAGCATGCCGTTTCTATTCGGCATTGAAATCGGATTGATTCTTGTGCCTCTGCTATTTCACTCATTGATGGGCTTTTATCTGGCATATAATTCCAAATCCAATGTGATGCGTTACAACTATCCAAGGAACTGGATGTACGTCCTGCAACGTTTGACAGGGGCCATCATTTTTGTATTTCTGATTTTCCATATCGGCACCACAGTGGTGCCTAAAATTCTGGCCGGCAAAACACAGTTTGATGCGGCTCCGTTTTTAATCAACATCATTAACGATCAATTTTCAAGCTGGCAGGGAATAACTATTTATATGGTCGGCATTCTTGCCGCCACTTTTCACTTTGCCAACGGTTTATGGGGATTTTGCATGTCCTGGGGAATTATCGTAGGGGAGAAAGCCCAGCGAAATGCCAGCATCGTTTTTGTTCTATTTGGACTTTTGTTGACCTTCATGGGATTTGCAACGGTGGCTGAATTTGCTTTGCATCCCTTACCCGTGGAAGCCACAATCGGAGGACCTTCCTGATGGCACGACGGCGAAAAAAGATTATCGTGATAGGCGGTGGCCTTGCGGGACTTTCTGCTTCCATGAAACTTTGCGAGTTAAATGCAGAAGTAGTGCTCGTGGCCTACCAATCCTTAAAGCGCTCGCATTCCGTATGTGCACAAGGTGGCATCAACGCCGCTATTGACGCTAAAGATGAAGGCGATTCGCCGGAGAACCATTTTTACGATACCATCAAAGGTGGCGATTTCCTGGCCCATCAGCCACTGGTCCGCGACATGTGTCATCAAGCGCCAGCGATCATTCATCTGCTGGATCGCATGGGCGTTGCATTCAATCGCACCAAAGAAGGTCGACTTGCATTTCGCCGTTTTGGCGGCACCCTGTATTCCCGCACCGCCTTTGCCGGCGCCACGACCGGACAGCAACTGGTCTATTCTCTGGATGAACAGATTCGCCGCTACCAACACGATGGTCAGGTAGAAACGCTGGAATGGCACGAGTATCTGGGTGCCGTGCTGGACAACGATGGCATTTGCCGAGGTGCCATCATCCATGACCTCAGAAATCATGAGATTTTCACCATTCCCAGCGATGCCGTGATTTTGGCCACCGGCGGTCCCGGACAGGTCTACATGCCATCCACCAACTCCATCGTCAACACCGGCGCCGCCGCGACCATGGCCTATTTGCAGGGCGCAAAATACGGCAATGCCGAGTTCATTCAGATTCATCCTACGGCCATTCCCGGTCAGGATAAATTGCGGCTGATGAGTGAATCCGCGCGAGGCGAAGGCGGACGCATCTGGGTGCCAGTCAATCCTAACGACCCGCGTGACCCCAAACGAATTCCAGAAAGCGACCGCAATTATTTCCTGGAAAATAAATACCCCTTATACGGAAATCTGGTACCACGCGATGTCGCTTCCAGAGAAATCTACGACATTGTCTACAACCAGAAAAAAGGCATTCAAGGCGAAGCGATGGTCTACCTGGACCTCACGCATAAGTCGAAAGAATATCTGGATGATCGCTTGGGTGGAATCATGGACATCTACACCAAGTTCACCGGCGATGACCCACGAGAAGTTCCGATGAAAATTTTCCCTGCTGTCCATTACTCCATGGGCGGATTGTGGACTGATTACGAAGCCAACGGCCAGGGCTTGATCGATCATAATTCTCCAAGAAATCAGATGACCAGCATCAAAGGATTGTACGCTGCTGGAGAGGTGGATTACCAGTATCACGGTGGCAACCGGCTGGGTGCCAACTCCCTGTTGAGTTGCATTTACACCGGGTTGATGATGGCTCCTGGGGTCATCAGCTACACCAACAATCTAAACAAATCCTTCGAAGATATTCCATCGCCCATATTCGACAACTCCTGCGCGTTCTGGAAAGGCCGATTCCAGGATATCCAGAAAATGGATGGAAAAGAAAATCCTTATCAACTGCACAAAGAGCTGGGACAATTAATGCTCCAGAATGTACTGATCGTGCGCGACAATAAATCCCTTGAAAAAAATGGTTATGCGATCGAGGAATTAGAAGCCCGCTTCAAAGACGTTAAATGCGTCGATGGAAATGATTGGGCCAACCCCGTTCCCAGTTTTATCAATCAACTGTATTGCATGATCCAGCTTTCAAAAATTATTACCGTAAGTGCTTTGATGCGCGACGAGTTCCGTGGGGCACATTACAAACCCGAATTCGATCTCAATCAGCCAGGAGATTTTGACCCGCACGAATACATCGACTATCAGGAACAAAGCCATTACGAAGATGTACCGGAGAAGGCATTTCCTCCCGGGCATTTGGCCTATATGAAACGTTATGAGGAAAATAATAAAAAATGGCTGAAAAGCAGTATCGCGACTTATAAAAACAATAAACCCGAAATAACTTACGAGGAAATCGATACTTCGCTGGTGAGCCCGAGACCGCGAAAATACGATTGATCCCAATATGAATGAAAAAACCATCCGATTTAAGATCAAGCGTCAAGACGAACCCAAGGCACCTGCCTATTGGCAGGAATTTGTCGTTCCCTATAAAACATTTGCCAATGTCATCTCCTGTCTTCAGGAAATACAAAGGAATCCCGTCACCGCAACAGGTGACCGGGTCAACCCTGTCACCTGGGACGCCAACTGTCTGGAAGAAGTTTGTGGCTCCTGCACCATGTTGGTCAATGGAAAGGTACGGCAATCCTGCACCGCACTGATCGACAATCTGAAACAACCGATCACCCTGGAACCCATGTCCAAATTCCCCGTGGTCCGGGACCTTCAGGTTGACCGTTCGCGGATGTTTGATAGTCTAAAGAAAGTTAAAGCCTGGATAGATATCGATGGCACACACGATGTCGGAGAAGGCCCGGTGATGTCAGATAAAATCCGCGCCACGCGCTATACTTTATCCGAGTGCATGAGCTGCGGTTGTTGTCTGGAAGCCTGCCCGCAATTCACCCTGGATAACAATTTCCTCGGCGCGGCAACTTTCAGCCAGGTAAGATTGTTCAACCTGCATCCGACAGGTTCAATGGAAAAGGAGGAGCGGCTGAATGAGGTAATGGGCGAAGGTGGCATCACCGATTGCGGCAATGCCCAGATTTGCGTTGAGGTCTGCCCCAAAAATATTCCTCTGACGGAATCCATCGCAGATATCGGCCGCCAAACCTCTCTGCAAATGATCAAAAATTTGTTTGCAAAATGAAAACAAGCTCCTGGAGACCTCTAATAATTCAATATTTTCACTCCCGGCAACTCGCTGGCCCTTATTTCATAAGGGCCGCTCATGGCCAAAAGCAAGAATTTAGAGGTGCCCTCCTGATAGAAATCTATTTAAATGTGCTTTGGGTTTTGCTATTATTGACTGTTCTACCTATGATATCAGCATCCACTACCGTGGGAGGCATTTAGTCATAGTGTGCTTGATTGAATCAGTTCATCAAGCTCTCCACTCATGATTCATGTGCGAGCAGACCTTGTCCGTCTCGTAACAATTTTGAACTTTTAGTGGAATCCAGACATGAAAGTCTCGCTAGCCAGTGCATTGGGAACCTGTTTTGGAGTGCAGGATGCCATCAACCTGGCCATGGCTCCTGAGTTCCGGGACGACCTGACCATTGTCGGCCAATTGGTACACAATCCGCAAATCAACGAATCCCTGAAAAAAAATGGCGTCGCCGTCGTCCATGGAATTGAGCAGATCGACGAAATCAAAACCAAAAAGGTGATGATCACAGCTCACGGAGCAGCAGAAAAAACAAAAATCAAATTGCAAGAAGCTGGCTTCATCGTCTACGACGCCAGTTGTCCTTTAGTGATGCGGGTGCATAAAACCATCAAATCGATGGTCGACCGAAACTACTTTCCGGTGGTCATTGGACAAAAGGACCATGTGGAGGTCAAAGGCATTGTCGGCGATCTGGAAGATTTTCTGGTAATAAATAATGAAGCCGACTTGCAGAAAATTCGTGACATTGGCAAGCGTAAGCTCGGCATCGTCAGCCAAACCACTCAACAAGTCAACAAAGTGGAATCGCTGGTCAAAAAAATTCAGGAAATGGATTGTGTCGATGAAGTGTCCTTCGTCAATACCATCTGCCAGCCTACCCGTGACCGGCAAGTGGCGGTTTGGGAATTGTCTGATCAGGTGGACCTGATGATCGTTATCGGCGGCTTCAATTCTTCCAATACTAAAAAGCTGATACAAGTCTGCGATATGAAAAATATTGAAGCGCATCACATTGAATCGTCCTCGCAATTGGACCCAAAATGGTTTTACAACAAAACGCATGTGGGAATCACAGCGGGAACCAGTACACCAGAATTTGTCATCAATGAAGTCCATCAGGAAATTTTGAAAATCGCCCAAAACATAGAAAAAGAACCTTCGTTGACAACATGAGCGGAGTAACCTCCGCTGGAAAATGAATCAAGAGTAAAAAGCTTGACGATCTATATTGCTCAAGCAAACTAGGACTAAATGCCTCCCATGCTAAAGGATGAGGAATAAAACCCTCTGGTGGGATTTAATAAATGGCGAAAACCTCCGCCCCCGCAGGGATGGTGGATAGGTTGTTTGCCATTTTTTTTCGTATAGCCATAATGGACGATTGGAATTATTGTAAACAAATCCTGCCAAAAGTCAGCCGAACCTTTGCGCTCAATATCTCAGTCCTGCGTGGGGATTTGCACCGAAGCATTCTCATCGCCTACCTGTTTTGCCGAACCGTAGATACCATTGAAGATGCCACTCTATTCGACCCGGAAAGCAAGATACGCCTGCTCATGGCATTTTCCGACTTGCTGGAGAACCCGAACCGCACCGCCACCGAAATCGAAAACTGGTCCAGGGACTGCGCCACAGTGGATGGCTCAACCAATGATCTGGATCTACTGGAAAATATCCCACGGGTGTTCCGAGTATTCGATTCATTAAAAATGAATCACCAGGAACAGATCATTCCGTCCGTGACCAAGATGGCCCAAGGGATGGCCTATTATCAAAAGCGGTTTAGTTTTGGCCAATTAAATCCTCTTGAGAACCTTGAGGAACTGGAGGAATATTGTTACTTCGTCGCCGGGCTGGTTGGCGAGATGCTATGCAACCTCTTCCTGCAGGAATTGCCTGGCATATCCGACAAAGGTCGGGCCATGATGCAGAAGACCGCAGTGTCTTTTGGTCTGGGTTTGCAATTGACTAATATCTCTAAAGACATTGTGGTGGACCGCAAACGGGGCTGGTCCTATATCCCAAAAAGTATCATCGCCGAAAAAGGTTTGACGGTGGAAGAATTTCATGCCGGAACCAGCATGGACAAGAATCTGGAAATCCTGGAAAAATTATTGCAGAAGACCCGGGGCCATTTACAAGACGCATTACAGTTTACACTCGCTATCCCCCGGCAACATGTTTTGATTCGCCTGTTCTGCATTTGGCCCTTGTGGATGGCCATGAAAACTGTTGCGGTGTTACACAATAATCCCGATCTGCTCAACTCCAACGCCAATGTCAAAATTTCACGGTCCACCGTGAAACGCATTCTCCGCCGGACTCCCCTGATCGCGGCATCAAATTTTCTTCTGCAACAGTCCTTCGACAAAATCCTGGCAAACAATATTTTAGCCAATCCCCCCCGGTTCGACCTTGACAGTTTGAAGAAACGACTGGACAATGTACCTCTCAAGGAAATTTCTGGTAGTTGATCTATTTTATGGCTTCCATAATAATCTCAACAGGACACTAAATAATTCATGGATGATTCATCACGATTCATTGATAACAACGATGGTTCCATTCTAGACAATAAAACCGGGCTTCTCTGGACCAAGGAAGATTCATGGCAAACCGATGCCAAATGGGTTTCATGGGATGAAGCTAATGAACAGGGGAAGCATTTGTGCTATCTGAAGTTTTGTGGCTACCAGGACTGGCGCCTTCCCACCACCGCAGAGGCGCTGACCCTGTACGATCCAGAAGCTGTCAACACCAACAAATACGGCAAGGAAATGCATCTGCCATCGATATTTCCCGCAGGCGGATTGAGCACCATCTGGTTGGTCGAGTTCACTGGCAATGATGGATCAATTCTGGATTTTGCCAACGGTGAAGTGCGACCTCTTTACATGAGCAAAAGCGGCAGAATGGCCGCACGCCTGGTTAGAAAAAATCCAGAGTAACCCTTCGTACCGTTGCCACTTTTACCAAGAGTAAAATCACTTTCCTCCTCAGCACCTTCCACAAACAATCAATGCCCCCAATGCAAAATCACCGCTAATCTCTAATATTTTTCATTTGAATCTTACCTTTGGTTGACAGCATCAAAAAAAAATGGAAGAATCTTAGTTATTCCTGAATAGATTTCCGCTAGGACTGCCATTACTGTGGTTGAGTTCCTGTCATTTGACTTGGCTCTAAAGAAGAAATCGATTTCATTTTTTGATTGATCCGAACGGGAGAGAGTTTTGAATAAAAATACTTTGATAATGATCGCGGGCACCATTTGGGTAATGGTCGGCCTGTTATTATTTTATAAAGCACGCGGACTTTTCCAATTAGCCGCTCTGGAACAAAATGTCACTCAGGTTGTGATATTTGGCTCCTTGCTCATCGGCTTGGTCGTAGGGTCGCTCAAAGGATTTTTCGTGCTATCGAAAACCGCGAGAAAAAATAAGTTGCGCATTCAAACTCTCTCTGCTCCTGTAAAAATTCACCACACTTTTGCTAAACCTTTTTACGGACTCATTGCCGGCATGATGTTCCTTGGATTTATTTTCCGCACAATGAACGAGTATATCGGTGGCTATGTGGTGGTAGCGGCTATTTATTGTGGTGTCGGGCTGGCGCTCATTATCGGGAGCCGGGCTTATTGGCAATCCGAGCCCAGTATCGCACCACACAAAAACCTCTCATCCTCTAATTAAAAATAATTCCTTATGAAAAACTTTTTTCTCACGCTACACATGATCTCCATGTGTTTGGTGGTCGGCACATTATTTCTGCAATCGTTAACCGTGGTCTTTCGCTTGCGACTCAAAAACGCCGCCGAAGTCGTTGGCCTACAAAAAACCCAGGCCAGGATCCACAAGTTTATTTATTACCCTATTCTCGGCGTGACTTTGTTGACTGGAATTTACCTGGCAATCAGTACTGGAGTTTTCCAGGAAGCCAGCTGGATCAAAGTCAAGATGGTGCTTCTGGTTCTTCTGATCACCTTGGGTGTGTTGAATGGACGACAAATTCCACGTGATGCTTTACCAAAAAAATATGCGATGATGGTGCATATCGGTATTTTCATTATCGCTTCGGCAATGATCTATCTGGCGACCATCAAACCGTTTTAAACTAAGAAGCCTCCTACTTATATGGATATTATTCTCACCGGCATCGCAAGCATTCTCTTGATCGTTGGTTTTTTCGTCATTTGCCGCACCAGCGAAGAAGATGAGGAGGAAGAAGAGGAGTATGAAGATGAGAGCCATGAGATCGTGGAAGAAGTCACAGATCAAAAACCTGAAAGCTGAAGCAGAAATGCTGAAACTATTTTTTGCTCATAGCCCCCACCTGTGAACTCGGCGAACCCACCGAAAAAATTCAAACAACTGTGCGATGAAGCAAGCGCCTGCAAATTTTGTCCGCGCATGGCCGATTTACCAGCGGTGCTTGGCCCAGGCAACGGCAGCATTACCAGCGATGTAGTTTTTATCGCCGAGGCTCCTGGACGTTTCGGCGCAGGTAAAACGGGAATCCCCTTTTCCGGCGACCGCTCTGGAGATAATTTCGAGATTTTACTCAAGCATTCCGGCCTGACCCGCAAAGAGGTATTTATCACCAACGCCGCGTTATGCAATCCTCTTGAAAATGGCAATAACAGCCGCCCCACAACCAAGGAAATTCGTAACTGTTCGTATTACTTGCAAGCGGTGTTGGATATTATTCAACCCAAAATTATTGTCACGCTTGGCGGAGTCGGTTTGCAGGCTATGAACCTTTTACTGCAAACTAAATTTCAGCTTAAACATGATGCCGCCAAGTGGCAAAAATTAAAGGCCCCTTTAAAATTACTTCCGCTGTACCACCCCAGTCCCAGAGTCACCAACTGGCAACGGCCTCTTCAGCAACAAAAAATCGATTTCAATAAAAATACGCGAGCCCTTAAGAAACATAGAAATAGCCTATAAGATAACCCCAACTGTCATTGCTAGCGTAGCGAAGGCGTATTGACGATCACTATTTCCTGCGGGCGTGGCCCGCAACTTGACAAACGGCTTTTCCGACCCCATTTAATTATTAGAGCAGGCTAATAATTCCTGTGGAACCTATAAGAGAAAGGAACCGTCATGAGAAATAATTGGGGGGTTTCCAACGATATAATTGACCAAGCCTATACATCATTCAGCCGTGGCATCCTCTTTTTGGGAAGCGTTCTGGTTGCATTGGCCATTGCGATATTTATTTTTCCGGCATTGATCGGAATTATTTTTGCGGGTTTTATTCTGTTTGCCGGGATTTCTGTTTTGACCTTTGCCTACCGACTTTGGAAATTGCGCAGTCAACCACGGCCTTTTGAGTGGGAAAATTATTCCCATGGTGATCCCATCGATGTCGATGTCCAATCGTCGCGCGATGTTCATAAACGTGTGACCTTCATCTTCCACCGATGATATGAAATACACCCAATGTCCAGGTTTGGAAGATAAAAAGTGGAGTCAAATCACCTTCGGCTGTTGGCAGATTGCCCCCAGTGGAGGCTGGGGAGATGTTTGCTCTGCCAGCGAGGCGGATACCGTCATCAAGACCGCGCTCGATCAAAATATCAACGCCTTTGATACTGCCGAGGGTTATGGCGATGGGGAATCCGAGCGCCGCCTGGGAAAAGCCCTCGGAGATAAAAAACACGAGGCCATTATCATTTCCAAAATCTGGCCAGACGCGGAGTTAAGTCCGGCGTCTTATGCCAAGCAGTTGGAGGCATCTCTCAAGGCTCTCGACCGGGACAATGTTGACTTGTACCTCATACATTGGCCGGGTAGTTATTTCGATAACGAGGAAAAAAGTGCAAGACTTTGCGAAGCTATGCTTGCGCTGAAAAAAAGCGGCAAGGCCAGACTCATTGGCCTGTCCAATTTTCATGAGCAGAATATTAGATTGCTCGGCGACTCACTCAGTGAATTTTCGGTCAATGAAGTTCCATACAGCCTGCTGGAACGGGAATACGAAGGTGAAACCCGGAAATTATGTGCCCAATCGAAAATCCCCTATATGGCCTTTTCCCCCACGGCTCAAGGTTTACTCGTTGGACGTACGGATGCGGAAGCGCGAAATTTTCCGACTAGAAAAAATAATCTGCTTTATCAGGAGCCACTCTATTCAAAATCTTTTTCTGTTGTGAATACAGCCAACGAGATTGCTGAGGAAATCGGCGGTAAGGTGGTGAATGTCGTGCTCGCCTGGGTCCTGGCGCAGGAAAATATTTTGACAGCCATCGTGGGATCGAGAAAACCCGAGCAAATTATCGAATTCTCCGGCGCAGCAGAAATCCAACTCAGCCAGGAGCAATTTGCCCGCCTGACCCTCGCCAGCGATAGTTTTCATCAGGAAAAATCTAACGCCTGACCAAAGTCTGTTGACCCTGGCGACAAAAAGGGATTATCCTGCCTTTATGACAGATGAAAAACCTTGGCAAGATCAATATGAAGATGACGGAATTACGCTCGGTCCAGAAGAAGCCCTGCAAAGGGAAATCCAGAAGTCAAAATCCCTGAAAGTCGAACGACTAAAACTCAAAGACCAAATTGAAAAACTTCGATACGAAGTGGAGCATTTGAAGCAGGAAAACAATGTTCTAAAAAGTAAAATGACTGATCGTCAAACCACACAAAATCCCGCCCCTTCAAATACAGCCAGGCAAACAGCAGGATGGGCACAGCCTGTCATTGTGATCTTAGCCATCTTACTTGCATGTGCCATCCTGACTCTATTCATTTTCCGTTAAAAAAAAACAAAAAAAAGGCGGCCCCATTTGGGACCACCTAAATTTTCTATACTAAACTCGCCCTCCGCATTGGAGTTAGAATCAAAATACACCGTGGTTAGCTGTTATCATAAGAGCCAGCATAGGAATCGACAACCAGGCATTGGTACGACTGGCTAGAAAAGCGTTACGTTTGCCTTTAGCCAGAGCATCACCTTCCAACTCACCAGCAATGATTTTTTTCTGATTCGGCCAAATGATGAACCAAACGTTTCCAGCCATGATGAGTCCCAAGATCATGCCAATCATGATGGAACCACTTGGAATACCAGTGACCACACCTCGACCAGCAAAATAATAGGCAATACCGGTTACTACTGTCAACCAAGCCGCATGTCGGAACAGGAAAAGCGCCTTAGGCAGAATGATCTGGGTATACTGTTTCGCCGCACCCTCTTCCGCCATTTTCGGCATGGACTGCACCTGGACCAAATTAAAAAAGTACAACAGACCGATCCATAAAATACCAACCAACACATGAAGAAATTCGTATACCCACATTTTATTTTCCCCGTCCTTTTCAGTTAATAATTAGAGCGTGAATAGATAATCAAAATAGATAATTAAGTGGTCCTGATAGACCACGGCAATAACTTCAGTAAAGCAGACATACTCTATGATGAATCCCACCTGCCAAAGATTCAGATTATAGCAAATTTTCTTTATTCCCCATCTTATAAAGGGCAGGAACGGCAGAATACAACAACCGTTTCCCCTATTCTATAGTTAACGCTTCCATGGGATTCAATCGTGAAGCTTTGAAGGCCGGGAAAATGCCGAATACCATGCCGATCATCAGGCAAGTGCCGCCAGCCACATAAATGGATTGCATGTCCAGCACCAGGGTCCAGGGGCCCCAGGTATTCAAACCCAGGGTGATGCCGACTCCCAGGGCAATTCCAATTCCGCCACCGAGAAGGCCGATCAGGACCGATTCCAATAAGAACTGCAGGACGATATCCATTTTGCTGGCCCCCACCGCCCGGCGCATACCGATCTCACGGGTCCTTTCTTTCACCGATATGAGCATGACAGCCAGAATGCCTATTCCACCGACCACTAAAGAAATACCCGCGACGCCGACAATCAGCTTGGTGAACAGTTCGGTAGTTTCCTTTTTGAGATCCTCCAGGTCCAATTGCGTGACAACGGTAAAATCGTCATCCCTTTCATCGGCTAGCTTATGCCGATCCCTGAGCAAATCCCGAATTTTCACAACCGCCCTATTGATCTCTTTTTTGGATGTGGCCTTGGCATAAATGGTGGAGATATACTTTTGGTTCAATAAACGCCGCATCAAGGTAGAAGCTGGTATCAAAATGATGTCATCCTGATCCCGACCATCGGTGTCCAACCCTTTAGGGGCAAACACGCCGATCACCGTAAACGGAATGTTCTTGATCCTTATCACTCGATCAAGAGGATCGTCTTCGCCGAAAATATTTTTCACCGCCGTTTGCCCAATGACGGCAACCTTATTGCCGGTTTTGATATCCATTTCGGAATAAAAATCTCCGCGTTCGACCTGATAACCACGAATCTCCAAATACTCCAGAGTCGACCCAGCCACGTTTGTATTTGCAGCAACGTTGCCTACTTTGACTAGCATGGATTTATACTCAAATGGTGCGGCCATCAGCACTTCGGGAATTTCTTCATTGATACGCTTCGCATCCTTGAGAGTCATCGTCGTCACATTACCAGTCAGACGAAGGTGACCGCCACGGCGTTTCATTTCGCCCGCATTGATGGTGATCAGATTTTCGCCCATGCCAGCGATAACGTCCATCACTTCACTTTGCGATCCTCGACCAATCGCCACCATAATAATGACCGAGCCAATGCCGATCATGATCCCAACAGATGCCAGGAGCGACCGGGTTTTCTGCGCTTTTAAAGCAATGGCTGTGATGGCTAAGGCCGATATGATTTTCATGGTTGATGCACTATTAACGTATCGCTTCCTCAGGACTCAACTGAGCCGCCTTGCGGGCAGGTTGAATGCCAAAGACCAGGCCGATCAATGTGGAAAATACAAACGCCATAACAAAAGGTTCCCAAGTCATCTTGGCAGGCAAAAATGAAAATTTTTGCAAAGCCACCGACAGGACATATCCCAGCCCCACGCCCAAGGCTCCGCCCAACAACGATACAAATATAGACTCAAATAAAAACTGTTGCGTGATGTCCGACCGGCGCGCACCAAAACAGCGGCGCACACCAATATCGTGAAGACGCTCGCGAATCGACACCAACAAAATATTCATGATGACAATCTCGCCCACGCATAGCGAGACGGTCGAGATCAACAACAACATGCGGTTGAGCGCCTGTTCCGATTCCGTCACCCATTGCATGATTCCTCCGGCGTGATAAAGCGGAAATCATCTTCAGCCAGGGAAGAAAGATTATGATTTCGCCGCAAAATTTGTTTCACACCCTCCATCACTTCCGGGACCTGCTGAGGACTCAGAGCCATCACCTTCATGCTGTGTAAATGTTTCTGGTTGGTCAGCCGTGACATGGATGTCGTCAAAGGTATCAATGAACGATCATCAGGATCATAACCACTTTCAGTCAGCCCCTTCTCTTCTAATAAGCCAATGACTTCAAAATTGATACTGCCCAGGCGGAGCATCTTGCCAATCGGGTCACGGTCCTTAAAAAGTTTTTTCGCTGGCGTCGATCCCATGACAATGACCTTGCGTTTCAACGTCATGTCACGGTCGGAAAAAAACTGGCCATCCATCATTTTCCAGCCCCGGGCAATCTGCCATTCCGGCGTGACCCCATAAATTCGTGTGGTGGTGAACTCGTCCCGGTAGGCGGCTTTCATTCTTTTTCTTTGCCGGGGAATCACCAAGTGAACCGCCGGAAGAGCGCGAATGTCATCCGCATCCTCCAGAGTCATGCTCGTGGGATTTTTGGAGCGGCCAAAAAACAACCTGCCCGTACCCGCATAGACAGAAAAGGAATCCGGCCCAAAGCCCAAACTGGCAATACGAGATAATACCTTGGCTTTGACCCCTTCGCCGATGGCCACAATCACCGTCAGAGAAGCGATGCCAATGACCACTCCCAGGGTCATCAAACAAGTGTTACCCTTATTGAATGTGAGTCCCTGCAGGGCCTGTTTCAGATTTCTGAATATTCTCATAAGGCATCTCTAAATTCTTACTTTTGACTATGAGCGGCCCTTATAGAATAAGGGCCTGCGAGTTACCGGGATAGCAAGTATCAATTAGATGTCTCCATCGATCCGGTCGGACTCAACCTGTCCGTCCTTAATGGTAATGATCCGGCGCGCGTGCCGGGCGACTTCCATATCGTGGGTGATCAGGATGATCGTTGTCCCCTCTTCGTTCAGGTGATCAAATGTTTTCATGATCTCGAC
>PVMS01107217.1_pt1 | contig 14482 bp, 17 predicted proteins | sample 1853461 | NCBI WGS metagenome assembly PVMS01 (sample SAMN08582032, study PRJNA380276) | Marine sediment metagenome, whole genome shotgun sequencing project. | isolation source: ocean sediment barecode stripped | collected 2017 | reverse complement strand
GCCATGAGCCTCAAGGTGTGGAGTAAGCCCATACCCGGCCAAACTGCGGGACATGAAGTTGCATCTATTCGAGGCCAAGCGCATCCAGGACTATCTCGGTGCGGACCCATGCCCCGAGGTCGACGAGGACACCGCCCGGGACATCCTCGACGAGGTGGAGCGGCTTGCGGTCAACGAGTTTGCTGCAAGTTTTGTTGACGCCGACCGCAATCCTCCGGAGCTGGTCGATGGCGAGGTGAAGCTCCCACAAAGCCTCAAGGACTCACTGGCTGCCTACTACGACGCCGGTTGGGACGACCTGTATCGCCCGCCTGAGCTTGGTGGCGTGGCCGCCCCCATGTCGCTGCGATGGGCGGCCCAGGAGATGCTGGTTGGAGCCAATCCCGCGGCGTACCTCTTTATCGGGACACTCATGCCGGTGGTTCTCAACGCGGTGGGGACGCAGGAGCAGATCGATCGGTTCGTCAAGCCTGCCCTGGAGAACAATTGGGGTGGCACGATGGTGCTCACCGAGCCGGACGCGGGGTCGGACGTCGGTGCCGGCACCACCAAAGCCGTTCCGGTTGACAAAGAGGCCGGGATCTATCACATCGAAGGCGTGAAGCGCTTCATCACCTCAGGCGAGCATGATGCCGCCGAGAATATTGTGCACATTGTGCTGGCGCGACCCGTTGGCGCCGGGCCCGGCACCAAGGGGCTATCGATGTTCATCGTCCCCAAGTTTATGGTCAACGACGATGGGTCGCTTGGCGAGCGCAACGGCGTCGTCGCCACCAACCTCGAAAAGAAGATGGGGATCAAGGCCTCGACCACCTGCGAGCTGACCTTCGGCATGGATGAGCCGTGTGTCGGCTATCTGGTCGGCAACGTCCACGACGGTATACGCCAGATGTTCATGATCATCGAGCAAGCCCGCATGATGATCGGCACTAAGGCAACGGCAACATTGTCGACTGCCTATCTGAACTCGCTCGAGTACGCCAAGGAGAGGGTCCAGGGCGCCGACCTCACCCAGATTGCCGACAAGACCGCACCGCGGGTGGAGATCATTCGCCATCCCAACGTTCGCAGGATGCTGATGCTCCAGAAGTCGTACGCCGAGGGGCTGCGGGCGCTGGTGTACTACACAAGCTGGGTGCAGGATCAGGTGCAACGTTTCCCCGATGATGACACCTGGCAGAAGCGCAACGACTTCCTGTTGCCGCTGGTGAAGGGCTACTCGTCGGAGAAAGCCTATGAGCTGCTCGCCACGTCGCTCCAGGTGTTCGGTGGGTCGGGCTTCACCCAGGACTACCCGATCGAGCAGTACATCCGCGACACCAAGATCGACACGCTCTATGAGGGCACGACGGGGATCCAGGCGCTCGACCTGTTCTTCCGCAAGATCGCCCGTGACCAGGGCCTGACCCTCACCGCACTCGCCAGCGAGATGCTGGTGATGATCAAGGGCGGTCCCGAGGAACTGGCTGCGGAACGGGAATTGCTGGGCAAGGCACTTGACAGCACCCAGGCTCATCTCGGTGTGATGGTCGGCCATCTCATGGGAGCGCAGCAGGACCCGACGGGCATGTACAAGCTGGGTCTGCACTCGGACGCCCTTCTCGAGAGCATTGCCGAAATCACCATTGCCTGGTTGCTGCTTAAGCATGCCGAGGTAGCTCTGAACGCATTGCCGGATGCCGACAAGCACGACGTCGCCTTCTACGAGGGCAAGATTGCATCCGCCCGGTTCTTCACAAGGCACGCCCTCCCCAAAACCAAGATCCGCCGCCACGCCGCCGAACAAGAGGACGGCGCCCTAATGGACCTGGCAGACGAAGCGTTCTAGGACGTAAGCCAAGTGGCGGCTATTAGTTCGCCCGGCCCGCGAGCGCTTTGGTGGCCGCGTTCCGTAGATCGTCGGGACGGAATGGCATCTTGACGACAACGTCAGCGCCGGCCTCGGTCATCAGAGCCATCGAGTCCTCTCGGGTATCGGTGGTGATAGCGACGATCGCCGGCGGGCTGGAGCGTTGTTGCAGTCGTTCAATAACAGCGAGTCCGGTTGGCAACGGTTGGTATACCCCGATGATCACGAGTTCGGTCTCTGGGAAACCACCGATGCGTTGCGGGCTGTGGGGGACCCGTTGTGCTTCAAACTCAAAGTCGAAATCGCGGAAACACGTCTCGATCAATCGTCTCAAGACCAGGGCATCTTCGATTATCAGCACACGCATCTGATAGTCCATCCGTGGATACGACACTCAATCTGTCAAGTAAGTTCTTCCAAGAAAGCACCAATGTCGGGAAGATCGAAATCTGTTTTTCAGGTGTTGCCTCGAAAGCGGTCACTAGTCATCCCCGGCTAGTCAGATTCGCGTGAAAACGGTACCACCGTTGTGCACTTCAAGACGGAACACGTCTTGTTACCCTGGAAGATCATGAACGAGCAATACGAGAACATCCGTGGCCTGCGCGCCATCCGCGATTACGAACCGACACCGATCTCCGATGATGACATGGCAGCGATCCTGGAGGCGGCCCGCTGGACGGGGTCCTCGAAGAATCTACAGAACTGGTCGTTCGTCGTCGTCCAGGATGACGAGCAGAAACAACGGTTGGCGGAATGCGGTGACTTCACCGCTCCGGTGCGTAGCGCCCCGGCGGTGATCGTCATTGTGAACGAACCTGATGGTTACGAGTTCGACAGCGGCCGGGTGGCCCAAAACATCATGCTCGCCGCGGACGCGATCGGCGTTGCCTCTTGCCCGATCACGCTTCATAGAGAACGGGACGCCGCATCCGTTCTCGGTTTGGGGGACGAGCAAACGGGCCGCTATGCGATTGCTCTCGGTTACCCGACTCCGACGGCCTCGGCGCGGAACTTTGGCGGGCGCAAGCCACTCGATGAGCTTGTCCACTGGGATAGGTACTGAGATGCGCATCTACTTTGCTGGTTCCATCCGGGGAGGCCGTGACGACTCGGCGATCTACATGAAGCTCATCGAGAAGGCGGGCCGGTACGGCGAGGTACTTACCGAGCACGTCGGATCAGTCGGCGAAGAGGACCTGACCGATACCGACATTTTCGCTCGTGACCTGGAGTGGCTGCGAACCGCCGATGCTGTCGTTGCCGAGGTGACGACACCAAGCCTCGGCGTCGGTTACGAGATCGGGATGGCGCAGGCATGGGGGATCCCGACCTTGTGCCTGTTTCGACACGGATCCAGCCGCCGCTTGTCGGCGATTCTGTCGGGGAACCCCGAGCTCCAGGTGACTGAGTACTCCGCCCTCGACGAGGCGTTGGAGTCGATCGGGGTCTTCCTGACCTCCGTGCGGGCGTAGCGTCGCTCCGCCCGGGGCGAAAGCGCGTCCTCCGTCGATACTGATTCTGCCCGATTGTGGGTCACGGTTGCTCTATCCGTCATAATCCTTTAACGTTATTTAGCATTATAGGAAAGTGGGGAAGGCGTTATGAGGGTAACCAAGCGTAGACGCTCGATGTGGCGGGATCTCCCAGTCGTTGGTAGTCTCGCGGCGTACATTGGGCGTGTATGGAGGAATGGTGGCTGACCGCTTGATAGGGTCGGATAGAGGCGTGGCGAACGATCCGTCGGTTGCGTCGATCCGGCGCAATCTCTTGACCAGGGTCAGACTCGGGCATGTCATCATGGCGTTAGCGGCATTGTTGGCGCTTCTCTTCAACCTCGCGGTCTTGCGCGGCAACCAGGCGGTATCGGAGGTTGTCGTCGCGACCGGTGACATCAGGGCCGGCACCGCTCTCACCATGTCCCACTTCGCCGTTGCTGAGGTTCCCGCGGACGATCTGTTGTCGAGTCGTTTCGTTCCCGCGGCAGCCATGGACCAAACCGTCGGCAAGTTGGCAACACGGTCGATAGCGGCTGGTGATCCGATCCTCGAGTCCGATCTGAGGTCGGTGGAGAACCGTGGCGGATTGCGGGCCATGAGCATCCCAATCGATCAGACAAGAGCAGTGTCGGGGAATCTCGCACGGGGAGACTCCGTCGATATCGTGCTGGTTGTCGATGGGATAGCCACCTACATCGCCACCGGCATCGAGGTTATCGACATACCCGGTGACGGCACTAATGCGCTCGGGGCACGCACCGGGTACGCCCCAACGGTGGCGGTCGACGCTACGCAGGCGCTCCGGATCGCTGCCGCTCTCGACACCGGAGACGTTCACATCATCAGATCAACCGGGTCTTCGATTCCGGATCTTGAGCAAGCACGGGCAATCGCCGATGAAGATGCCGAAGGAAGCAACGGATGACGATACGGCCCGCGAAGCAGCGCGAGCCTACGGTTGCGCTCGGGTCTTCGCAGCGTCCCTGGGTGGCCGAGCTCATGAGCTACGCCCAGGACCACGCCGGGGTACGCGTGGTGGGCACCGTTCTTTCGGGACGCGAAGCGATCGAGCAAAGCTACGACGTTCTACTTATCGACGACACCACCAGCTACCTCACCAAACGTCTCATCGACCGGGTGCAGCTGATGCGACGGATTGTGATCGGGGTGTACGAGAGCACTCGCGGTGACTTCGGGCGCAGCAAGCTTCTCGACCTTGGTGCCGACGCCGTCATCGATGCTGAATCATCACCGAAGGAGTTCCTGGCGAAGATCCGCGCCTTAACCGATCAACGGTTGATAGATAGAGACTTCGCCGACATCGTTGCCGACGAAGGTGATCTTGAGGTTGTCGAAGCCGGCGAAAACGGTCTCGATCCCGATGCGGACGAAGCACCGGAGCTACCGCGACGCTCCGTCACTGTTGTGAGTGGTTCGAACGGGGTGACCGAGGTTGCGGTCGGGTTGGCGACCCAAATGACGCGGCGTGGTATCTCCGTGGTGGTGGTGGACCTCGACACGTTGGAGCCCGGCCTGGCACAGCGCCTCGACGCCCCTTTGTCGCCAAATGTGCTGACCGCCATCGAGTCGCTTCGCTTTGCCGGCGAGATAGGCGATGCCCTCACGACGCATGTTGTCGGGTTTGAGATTCTCGCCGGGTTGCCGAGCCCGCGGGAGTGGGAGGCATGCGCTGTTGAGGACACGGCTGACCTCGTTGGTCAGCTGGCAGAGGCACACACAAACGTGATCGTCCGTGTTAACCGTCACCTCGAGGATCTCGCACCGTTCGGCGTCACTGCGGGGCGTTTTGGTGTTGCCAGGAGACTCGTCGCCGATGCCGACCATCTCATCGTTGTCGGCGATCCGTCACCAACGGGGGTGACCTCGGTGCTCTCGTGGATCGGCGAGGCACGTGGGCTCAGCGGTGCGCCGGTTCATGTTGTGATGAACCACTGCGGCCGGAGCCTCTATCAACGTGGCGAGATCACCGAGGAGATCGGACGAACGTTCCGTTCGGCCTCGGTGGCTTTTCTTCCCGAAGATCAGCATGTCCGCAAGGCAAGTTGGCAGGGTGAGCCTGTTCCCCTCGGCCGGTTTTCCAAGGCCCTCGACTTGATAGTCGATAAGGTCGCTGTGGTTCCGAGCAAGAGTGCCCCGTCCGGCGGGAGCGGCAAGTGACCACCCGCGCCAGCGCCTACGAAAACCTGCGGGCCCGGGCGGCCGAGCGCATCGAAGACCGAAAGTTCGACGTCGAGGCTCACCCCGATGCGGTGCGTCAGGTCATCGCGGAGGTCGTTGCGGAATATCAAGCGACCGCTCACAAGGGGATCAACGAGCCGCTGCGAGATCCTGTCGATATGGAGCATCGGGTGTGGCAAGCGGTAGCCGGCTTTGGGCCGCTAACCGAACTGTTCGAGCACCCCCACATCGAAGAGATTTTCATCGAGGGCCGTCGTATCTCTTACATCGATGACTCGGGTCGCCTCCAGGCACACGTTGTCTCGACGACTGAGACTGAGCTGCGTCAGGTCATCGATCGGTTGCTCGCCGGGACCAATCGTCGGCTCGATAGCTCCAATGCGATCGAGCAAGCCCACGTCCTGGGAGGAACGGCCCGGCTGACCGCGGTGGTTCCGCCGGTGTCGGCCCGGCTGTCGGCGACCATCCGCAAATACACCGTTGCCGAGGAGACACTTGGCTCGATGGTCGACCTGGGTTCTGTGAGCCGCACTGCGGCAGCTTTCCTCTGGGCAACCGCACAGGCCAACACGTCTCTCTTGTTCTCGGGGGCAACGGGGGCCGGCAAGACCACACTCATGAGCGCCTGGCTCCGGGCGGTTCCCAATGACCAGTGCATCCGGATTGTTGAAGAGGTGCGGGAATTACACATCCCGCTCCCGCCGCACTCCAGCTACTACGAGGCGTCGCCGGTGACCTTGCGCGGCGATCGCCGGTTCACGTTGCGGGACCTCATCAAAGTGAGCCTGGCACAGCGAGTAGATCTTCTCTGTGTCGGCGAGGTGAGAGGAGCGGAAGCCTTCGAGCTCACCCGGGCGGTCAACGCCGGCTGCGGATTTTCGTGCACCGTCCATGCCAACTCGGCCCGGGACGCGTTGGCTGCTTTGGTCAACGCCGCCATCATGGCGGGGGAGAATGTGACGGAGAAGGTCGTGCGGCGGGTGTTCGCCGGGTCGATCGACTTTGTGGTCCACCTGGACCGTGACATGCGCCGGCCCGAAGGCGGCGACACCGGGCTGCGGCGGCAGGTCAGGGAGATACTCGCCGTCACGCCATCGCTCGCCTCGGAGGATTTCACGACGGAGCCACTGTTTGCGCGACCCAATCTCGGTGAGCCGATGCGTTGGACGGGCAGCTATCCACCGGAGGCGCTGGTCGACCGTATCGATCGGTCGTTGCCGTCGGGAGGGTCGGTCAAGCGGATCCTCCATGGCGACTGGAGCCCGGACCTATGAGGGTTCTTGCGGCACTGATGACGGCGGTATTCGTCTATTTGGCCGTTGGTTATCTAACGGGCAATGGTCCGAATCTCGCAGCTCGAACGAAGAGCAAACCTCACGTGTCGCAGCGGCAGCTGTGGTTGATCCAGGCCGACTCTGATCTTACGCCACGTCAGTTCTGGGCCGGGTCAGCTCTGGCGGGCGTGTTCGGGTTTGTCCTCCTGCGGGTGATTGTCGGCACCTGGTGGGTAGCGTTGATTCCGTCGCTGGCGGTGGCGTTCCTGCCGTACAGCTACTTCTCGAGGCAACGGTTGCAGCGTCTTGCCGACGTCCAGAAGGCCTGGCCGGACGGGCTACGGGAGATCCTTGCCCATGTGAACTCGGGGGCGACGCTGGCGGCGGCCATCGAGTCGTTGACCGAAAGGGGGCCCGAGGCACTGCGCGATGCGTTTGGCCGGTTCCCAGCCCAGGCCAGGATGTTCGGTGTCGTCCCGGCCTTGGAGATCGTCAAAGAAGAACTGGGCGACCCTTCGTCGGACAAGGTGATCGAGGTTCTGATACTCGCCCATCAGTTCGGTGGGGGCAGCCTGCAACAGGTCCTACGTGACCTCATCGAGACGATGTCGGCCGATCAGTTGACTGCGGAGCAGATTCGCACCGCCGGCTTTGAACAGCGGCTGGAAGGGATTGTCGTCGGGCTGGCGCCGTGGTTCATCCTGCTCTTCCTCGCCACAGTCCCCGAGACCTATCGAGAGTTCTATCGCAGCCGCGAGGGCAGGTTCATCGTCATCATTGCCGGAGTCTGGGCGGCTTTTGGGTGGTTGATTATGGGGCTCGTGGCCAAACCCCCAACGGAGATCCGGGTGTTTGGTGGAGGATCGACGATCACCTCCGACGCCCACAAAGGGGCTTCACCGTGAACCTCTCCATGTTGGAGTTCCTCGCCCTTGTCTCAACTATCGGGTTGGCGGTATCTGTCGCCTGGGTGCTCGTGCCGCCGTATCGACGGCTGGCGGGGCGGGTCCGCCCCTACACAACGGTATCGCGGGTGCGCCTTACCCGCCCGGCCGATGTCAGAGGTATTGCTGAGGGTGGCCCAACGTTTGGCGATGCCACTTTCCGGCGTCTCTTCGGGCCGATGATCGACCGGGTCCTGACCAGCTTTGGCCGGCTGATCGCGACTTCGAATACCGAGCGGCTGGCACTACGGCTGCGCCAGGCAGGGCTGTACCCCGATCTTGGTGAGATGGAGCGCGTACAGGAGTTCCGGGTCCGGTCGTTTGTGCGTTCCGTCGGTTGGTCGATCGGTCTCGGTTTCTTCGGTCTGGTGATCAGCGGCCCGCTTTTCATGGTCGTCTTCGCCGTCCTCGGGTTTGTCTATGGGGTGCTCAATGCCCGTGGCCGGGTCGATAAGGCAGTCACGGTCCGTCGGGAACGGATGCGGGGTGAGCTCTACACAATCAACCAACTCATCGCGATGCGCACCCGGGTTGGCGGCGGTGTGGTCGATGCCATCCGCCATGTCGTGATCCGCGGCCACGGTGCGTTCATCGACGAGCTGGCCGAGATCTTGCGCCTTCACGAGAACGGGGTGGCGCTTGGCGCAGCCCTGGAACGTGCTTCCCGCCTCACTCCTGAACCTGAAGCGGCTCGGACCTATGCGGTGCTGGCTACGGCGCAAGACAGAGGAGCGGATCTCGGGGAGGCGCTGCTTGACCTCAGCAAGGATCTCAGATCGGCGCGGCGTGAGGATCTGCAACGGGAGGCATCGCGGCGCCGGCTGCTCATGGTGATCCCGATCGTCGTGATCCTGGCGCCGATTGTGTTGTTGTTCATCGGGGGACCGATCCCTCAAATCATCTTTCGCGGAACATGAAAACGGAGGAACATATGACCTGGATGTGGATACAGCTGCATGGTGCGCTCGGCGAAGTACGCCACGATGAGAAGGGTGCTGTTGAGAGCGCTCAGATCTTTGCGTGGATCGTCGTGACGGTGATCGCCATCATGGCGTTGGGTGCGTTAATGCAGGCCCTTGGTGTCGATGTCATCAACTGGGTTCGAGACCAGATAGGCATCTAGGCAGGGTTCTATGCGCCGAACACTGACGCGATTGTCGGCCCGGCTGCGCTCCGACGAGCGTGGTCTGACTTCGGTCGGGATTCTCATGGCCGTTGCCTTCACTCTGATTGTGGCCGTCATCATGGTGAACATGCTGCTGTACCTGTACGGCCAGGGTGCTGCCCGGGCGGCCATCGACGAGGGCGTGCGTGCAGGCTCCCGGGTGGGTGCCGGCGAGGTCGCGTGTGAGCAAAGGGCGGAAGAAGCGTTGCAAGGCTTGATGCCCGGCCCGTTGGGTGACGGGGTGCACATCACCTGCGGTCTTTCTGGCAATGAGCTGGTCGCGGTGGCGGACGTCACTCTGGACAGTCCACTCCCGGGCGTTCCCTCATGGTCGTTCCTGATGGAGGCGCGGGCGATCCAGGAAACCGGGGAGTAATGGTGCATCGCCTCGCCCGCAGGGTCTTTGCCGAGCAGTCCGGTGCAGCCTACGCCGCGGTGGAGATGGTGCTGGTTCTCGGGTTGATCCTGCTCCCGACGTTGGCCGGCATCGCCCAGTTACCCAGGTGGGTGGAGGCACGGTCGACCGCGGACCTTGCAGCTCAGGAGGCGGCCCGGCAGATGGTGTTAGCGGATTCGTGGGACGACGGGGTGACGGCGGGGGAAGAGATTGCCGTGTCGGTAGTGGGCAATCGTGGGTTCGACGTCGGTTCATTGAGCGAGGTCGCGTTTAGCGGGGCCTTGGAACGCGGAGCAGCGATCACAGTCACCGTGACGTTGCAGGTACCACCGGTGGTGCTCCCCGGGTTCGGGCCGGTTGGGGGGACTATCAGCCTGTCACGGTCGGCTACCGAGAGGGTCGACGACTACCGCCAGTTTGGTGACCCGGGCGGATGACGGTCATTCCACGACCTGTGCTGCCGTCCTTCGAGCCGATCACGAGTGTCGTTGCTAGTCCTGCTGGAATCGGAGCTTGTATGGCCGCGCCTCGCCGGTCCGAGCTGAGGCCAGGGCTTCATCGAGGGCGGCTAGAGATCGGCTTAGGCACCGCCTTAGTTGGGTCAGCGTGTCGGGACCACTGACTCGCTGATCCATGGGACGAGCGCGGCGAAGTCGAGACTGTGGCGGTCCAGATTCCCGACGATGAATTTGAATGCCTCTTCAGAGTCAAGGTCGAGGCGGAAACCGTTGGCTCGTAGGAAGGTGTCCGTTGCGACAAAAGCCGTGCGCTTGTTGCCGTCGAGGAATGGGTGGTTGATCAGGAGTGACTCCATGAGGGCAGCCGCCATTTCAACGAGATCGGCGTAGTACCCGGTTTGTGGTCGCCCGATCGCACTGTCCACCAGTCCGAGGTCGCGTACTCCGGTTGTGCCGCCGCCATACTCGAGCACCAAATCGTGGATGGCCAGCACTTCGTCGAGTGACAGGTAGGTGACGCTACTCGGCAAGGCGCCGGACCAGCTCTTCGTTCGCCGCTATCGAATCACGAGCGTGCTGGAGAACCACCGGGCGCACTCTCCGTCGCACCAGATATTCTGCGATGGCGTCGGTCAACAGCCCGGAGATGCTCTGATGAGACTCCTCGGCGAGTGTGCGCAGGTCGTTCCAAACCTGCTCATCTACCTTTGAGCTGATTTTGATTGGCTTCATGTCTTACAGTGTGGATGACGTATCATGATATGTCAAGACGCATGGCTGGACGGTACTATAGGTCCATCCCGCATCCAGGAGGTCTGTTGTGAAGAGTGTGGTTGTCACCGGTGGTAGCGGTAAGGCGGGCAGGGCGGTCGTCACCGATCTCAACGAGCACGGGTACGAGGTCCTCTCGGTCGATATCGCCGCGTCCCTACATCCCGACGATCCGACCCTTGTGGCGGACCTGACCAACCTCGGCCAGGTCACAGATTCGCTACGTGGGGCGGACGCCGTCGTGCATCTTGCCGCTATCCCGGCACCGAATGTCGTGCCGGAGGGCGAGACGTTTCGTATCAACATGATGTCCACCTACAACGTGTTCTCGGCCGCGGTGCAGCTTGGTATGGAGCGCGTGGTGTGGGCATCGTCGGAGACGCTCATCGGCATTCCCTTCAAGCGAGAGCAACCCCGTTATGCACCTATCGATGAGGGCCATCCCCGGTTGCCGGAGTTCCACTACGCACTGTCGAAGCTTGCGGGCGAGGTCATTGCCGAGCAATTCAGCAGGTGGTCGGGGATCCCGTTTGTGGCGCTTCGCATCTCCAACATCATGGAGGAGCACGACTACGCGGCCCGTTTCCCCGGCTTTTGGGACGACCCGACCATTCGAGCGTGGAACCTCTGGGGCTACGTCGATGCCCGCGACGTAGCCCAGGCCGCCCGGCTGTCGCTAGCCGCAAACATCACCCGAGCCGAAGCGGTCCTGGTGGCGGCGGCGGACAATTGTATGACCCGGGACAGCTTGGATCTCATGGCTGAGGTGTTCCCGGACGTACCTATCCGTGGCGAAGTTAGTGGGCGTGACACGCTGCTATCCATCGCCAAGGCCCGCAACATGCTCGGTTACGAGCCACAGCACTCGTGGCAGGACTACGTGTTACCAGCGTGACCGTTCTTGCGGATCTGGTGCCGCATATCCGGCACCAGATCCGCAAGAACGGGAGGGGCGGGTCTTCGAAGCCCCCAATGATGAACTGGTATGCGTGGGTCGCGTTCAGATCGAGCTTCGATCGGTGACTTCCAGATTCTTGGACTGTTGACCGATATCAGGTAGTGGTCGCCGGTGAGGATTGGACCGCCCTGGTTATGATCGAAGTACCGGAAGGGATGTGGAGTAGCGATTGTGGGGACCGTCAACAGTGAATTTCCGATGCGAGTCTTGCGCTGTGTGCGACTGAAAGTGCACGCCGCGGGCCGGGGTCGCGCCTCGTGAAGGTCGGGCTCCTCGCCGGGGGGTACGGCACGCGCCTTGGTGAAGAATCCGAGCGTCTTCCCAAGCCCATGGTGGAGATCGGCGGCAAGCCGATCCTGTGGCACATCATGCGCTACTACGAGCACTTTGGTTGCAACGACTTCGTGGTGGCTCTCGGTTACAAGGGCGACTACATCAAACGGTGGTTCAGCGAGTATGCCTCCCTATCCGGGGACCTTCATCTCGATCTCGGACGCCGGCAGGTCAACGGGGCCGAAGGCTCGATGCCCGACTGGCGGGTCTCGCTGATCGAGACCGGCGTTGAAACCGGCACCGGGGGACGTATCCGGCGCATCATGCCCTACCTCGAAGACGAGACATGCATGCTGACCTGGGGAGACGGTCTGTCCACCGTCGATCTGCACGACTTGCTCGACTTTCATCGGTCCCACGGGCGCTTGGCAACACTCACCGCCGTCAGGCCACCGGCTCGATTCGGCCACCTCGAAATCGATGGCGACAAGATTGTTGAGTTCAACGAGAAGCCGCAGGCCGGCGAGGGCTGGATCAACGGTGCATTCTTTGTACTGGAACCCGAAGTCGCTCAGTTCATCGACGGCGACCATGTCATGTTCGAACGAGAGCCGCTGCAGCGGCTTGCCGCCGCGGGCCAGCTCATGGCATACAAGCATTACGACTTCTGGCAATGTATGGACACGCTGCGTGACAAGAAGCTACTCGAGCGGTTGTGGGAAACCGGTCCGCCGTGGAAGGTCTGGTGAACTGAGCGCCGGCCGGAAAGTACGGCAAGGACAGCCCAGCAGAGACACGCCAGCAGAGACGGGTCAGCAGAACAAGACCGGCAACAACGTCGGCAGAAATAGGGGAAACCGGATGAGAGTTCTCGTTAGCGGTCATGACGGCTACATCGGGACTGTGTTGGTGCCGATGTTTGCCTCTGCCGGGCACGAAGTGGTTGGGCTTGACAGTTACCTGTTCCGCGGGTGTGTGTTTGGGGACAACTCCGAAGATCCCGCGGCGTTGGCCTTGGATATCCGTGACGTCACCCCGGAGCATCTGCGCGGCTTCGACGCCGTGGTTCACCTGGCGGCGCTTTCGAACGATCCTTTGGGCGACCTCAACCCGGACACGACGCTCCAAATCAATCACGCCGGCACGGTGCTCCTGGCCGACGCTGCCAAGGCAGCCGGGGTGGCACGGTTCTTGTATTCGTCGTCCTGCAGCCTGTACGGAGCGCACGGCGACAACTATCTCGACGAGAGTGGCGAATTCAACCCGGTGACCCCTTACGGCGAGTCCAAGGTCTTGAGTGAGCGCGACCTCGGCGAGCTCGCCGACGACGACTTCAGCCCGGTCTACCTGCGGAACGCAACGGCCTACGGCGTGTCGCCGCGGCTACGTGGTGACCTGGTTGTCAACAACCTCACCGGCTTCGCCGTGACCACCGGACAGGTCTTCTTGAAGAGCGACGGCTCCTCCTGGCGCCCCCTGGTCCACATCGAGGACATCTCCCGAGCGTTCCTCGCCGCCCTCGAGGCGGACCGCAGCCTGGTCCACAACGAAGCGTTCAACGTCGGCGCCACCGAGGAGAACTACCGGATTCGAGATGTAGCCAAGATGGTCGAAGACGCAGTACCCGGCAGCGAAGTGACATTGTCCGATACCGCCTTCGACGATCTGCGGAATTACCGGGTCAACTGCGACAAGCTGGCAACGACGCTTCCCGCCGCCCGGCCCCAGTGGACGGTCGCCAAGGGTATCGAAGAGCTCTATGAGGCCTACATGCGTCACGGCCTGACGCTCGACGACCTCGAGGGAGACCGCTACATGCGCATCCGCCAGGTGCAAACGCTGATGGCTGCGGGGCGCATCGACGAGTCGCTGCGCTGGGTCGAGCAGGTGGTCCCGTCTTGAGTAAGAATGCCCTGCAATGCCGGTCTTGCGGGTCGTCCCAGCTTCAGCAGTTCCTCGACCTCGGGATCACGCCTCTGGCCGATGCGCTGGTGCGCCCGGAGCGGGTCGGGGAACCCGAAGACCGGTTCCCGCTGGAGGTGGCATTCTGCCCCGAGTGCACCCTGGTGCAGATTCTCGAGGAGGTGCCGCCGGAGAAGCTCTTTGTTGAGAACTACCTGTACTTCTCGTCCTTTTCGGATCACTTGCTCGACCATGCCCGTCGCCACGCTGAGTCGCTGATCGAGGCTCGCAACCTCGGTTCCGACTCGCTGGTGGTCGAGCTCGCCAGCAACGACGGCTACCTGCTGAGCAACTTCGTGAAGCAAGGTGTTCCCGTGCTGGGAATCGACCCCGCTCCCGACCAGGCAGCCGCGGCGAACGCCGCCGGTGTCCCGACGCTCGCTGAGTTCTTCGGTGCCGGGATGGCGCGGCGGCTCCGTGACGAAGGCAAGGTCGCAGACGTCGTCATCGCTAACAATGTGCTCGCCCACGTGCCCGATCTCAACGGCTTCGTCGAGGGGATGGCCATCCTGCTGAGCGACGATGGGATCATCACCGTTGAAAACCCGTACGTCCGCGAGTTGATCGATCGTTGCGAGTTCGACACCATTTACCACGAGCACTACTGCTACTACTCGTGCACTTCGAGAGACCCGCTGATGAGACGCCACGGGCTGTGGCTCAACCATGTTGAGTTCTTCCCGGATCTCCATGGCGGAACCCTCAGGTGGCACATCGGCCGCCACGAAGACCG
>PVMS01017508.1_pt1 | contig 14483 bp, 15 predicted proteins | sample 1853461 | NCBI WGS metagenome assembly PVMS01 (sample SAMN08582032, study PRJNA380276) | Marine sediment metagenome, whole genome shotgun sequencing project. | isolation source: ocean sediment barecode stripped | collected 2017 | reverse complement strand
TCTTTATATAGAAAGTTGACAACGGAATCTGGGAGATAGTTGGTTGTAAATGAGATATATTAAGTGAACCGCCAATTGTAGAACCTTGTTCAAGGGATAATGCTCCCATACCAATTTCAATCGAATTTAACGCATCCACTTCCACGTAAGATGTTATGGGATCCATACGATCAGTGCAGGCACCAAAACATTTCATACCGTCAATCGTAATATTTACCTGACCTGCTGATAGCCCACGGAATATCGGTTCTTGTGCAAAGGCACCACGCGTAATCAAACTCATCCCCTTCAGTTGTCCGATCATATCTTCCGTTGAGGTAAGCTTGGATTCTAAATGCTGCTTTAGATTCGTTCCTTGCATGCGATCGCCAAGCACCTCAATGTTTTGTTTATAATCCAGCACAATGGATTCTAGTTGAACTGAAACTTCTACCTCTTCATTGGCCGGAACAAAGCAATGTGCAGTTGTGGTTGAATACCCGATCATTGATATCTGCAATACATGGTCCCCGGAGTCGACCATTTTTATTGCATATTTACCATCCAAATCAGAGGCAACACCAATCGTTGAATTTTTTATTATTACATTTACGCCAATTAGTGGCAATCCGGTTGACCGATCAGAAATTGATCCAGTAATTGTACCGGATTGCCCAAACAGGAAGGTTAGGATTACAAGAAGTAGTGTTAATAATCTAGAAATTAAACTCATAAGTAATTGTTCCTAACACAAGATTATTTCTCGAAAACAAAAAATCGATCGTCCAGTAACCAGTCATATTGAAGGCCACTTTGCCATCATATTTTCCGTTGCCGGTATTAACCGGGTTTACATTGCCCTCTGATCCATGCCCCATATCCGGCATTTGCGGATTTATGGAAATCTGTAGATCGTTAACCGCAGGAAAGCTCATCATTGACTCTTTGCGGTGAACCGTCAATATAAAATCATTCAATCCAACTTCAGTTTGTGCCAAATTAAGCGTTACCAGATAAATTGCTTGAGTTCCATCATCATCAAAGACCAGATTCTTTTTCATATTTGTTTCCGCTACCTGAATGTCGTGGATAGCGAATTTTAATTTTTCATTATCAAAATCCACCGCGATTGTGTCATCCCAATATCCCATTATTCCACTGGCCATAATGAATACGATTTCACATTCAAATAATTTTTCAGAATTGGCATTTGATCCAGGATCAGTGCAAGGGCAACTATGATTCTTATCTTCCATATACATGATCGGTTTGTGAGTAATATTAGCATTGGAAACTAAATCACCATCAGGATCAATAATCCTGAAAAATATTTTATTCAATCCAACTTTGAGTGCTTCTTCGCTATACATATCCATTGTATAGTTTGACTGGATGTCTGTACCCGCCATAATTAAATCGTTAACAATATCATTTGATTCTGAATCGTCTGATAAATTGCAGCCATTAAATATTGTTAAAATGCTGAGCACTGTTAAATATCCCCTAAAACGCATTTTTATTACTCCATAATTATTTTAGAACTGATTGAAAATTGATAGACTGTTTATATCCGCAAGGCGGAGATCAGACAGTTTGAGGAGGGCGCTCGATGGATTTGATTAAATAAAAATAGTGGAGTGTCACTTGAGGAATAACAAAATAGTTGACCCAATAATTTTCTTGTATATAATCTTTTGAACTTGCAATCAAATCTTGCAGCTGGGTGAATGAAAAAGTAGTTTTCGTTTCATGATCCTGGTCACATAAACAGCCAATCCAGCAACAGATCAGGTCACTGGATTCATGTTCATCTTCGTGTTCAAGCTCAAGATCACGACAACCGCAGGTACAACGCGTTCCATCTTCTGTATGATAAACCTTTGACAGCGGTATACTTTGCAAACTAATCTGAGCTACCAGCAATAAGATGATCGGAACTGTAATTACCAATCTAAATATGGATTTGTAAATCATGTTAAACTTTGTCTCTTGAAAATAATTAATGCCAAAATAAATGGAACAATTATCCACAAGCCTAGTGCTAATGAAAATACTGTCGACAGAATTACAGGATTCTCAAACATTTTTATCAGCGATGCACCCGCCGGTCCAAATAATGGAGTTCCTCCAATACTTAAAAGTGACATAACACGTACAATATCCACCGGGTTGCCAAGCAAACCAAAAATCAATAAATAATGCAACACACTTTTCTTAAAAAATAATGTCATTGCCATTATTATGAGATCATAAAACATCACAAAGAAAAACCATACTCCGATTGCTAACCCAACGGCTGCCAGGCGCCGTTTCATCAATATTACAATTAATATTGCTATCGATAAAAAACTCGCAGTAAGTAAAATGGATAATAAAACAACCGCCATATATCTTCCAGCCCCGACGGCCCCTATTCTTATGGCCGAAATGAGACCTGGGATGCCAAACCCGGTCAGGGTTGCAACCAATATCGCTGAGAACATTCCTAAATATTTACCAAGCAGGATTTGTGTTCTGGTTACCGGTTGTGTGACCAGTAATTCCAAATACTCACGGAAAGAAATAAAACTAAATACACCGATCAACAGCGCAAATAATGGTATCAGATAGGCTGAAAGATTAATAATACTGGCAGAAGTACGACGAAAATCTTGAAACCCAACATAGCCAGATGTAATCATACCAAAATAGGATATTCCCAAGGTCAATACTGTAAATAATATTAGAAACGAAAGTACCCAACGATTCCTCAGGCTCAGTTTCAATTCCTGTTTTGCAATTAGCAGAATTGCAGTCATAAAGCTTCCTCAACAGTATGACTGCCGGTTACTACTAACTGTCCAACTGGATTTTCGTAATCTCCTATATAGACTGGAAATCCTGCGCCAGGCTTTGTAGTGATCAGCTTTAATTTAGTGGGGCCATCTTGACGAATTTGGATTGACGTTTGTTCCTCATATCCGCGAATTATAAAAAGTCCTGTGATATCCGTGGCATTTATGATGAATTCAAATATTTCATTTTTTTCAGCAACTATTTTATTAGGTTCCATGGCGCTGGAGATAAGACTCAGGCTGACAATTCTATCGGAGTTCTCAAAGCGTTTTCGAAACGAAGTATGGTCAAGAATATCTCCGGGATATTTACTGGATATATCCAAGGCATTTTCATTATTTCCAAAAGTAACCACACCAAAATTCATTACCGATGGTATGTTGCCCACGAAAAAAATGGCCTGATCGGCATCTATTAATTTCCCAAGTTGGTAATTACTGACAAATCGTCGATCTGTTTTAATGCCAGCATTCTTCAAGCGGTTGACCTCATGAATCATGCATATTGGATTACAAAAAGCGGTGAATTCCTCCTGCACAATAATTCCTGCGGCTTCATTTGGTTGATCAATAACCATTCCGCATGATGCACAAGCATCAATTCCAAAGGCAATTTCAGTTCCATCATTTCCTGTGCAGCATATCAAAATCACAATCAAGGAAACGCTGATAATCTGGGTAGTTTTAATAAATATTGATCTCATTCTTTTCCAAAGTGTTCAATTAATAGGGAATCCAATTTGGGTTCCTCAGTGGCGAACTGGTCAACGGGGATTCCAGCCTTTTCCAACGAACGCAAAATGGATAACCGGCGTTGCGGTTCAGCACTAAATCGTAAATGTCCATTCTCGAACCAGGCATTTTCAGCTCCCGAATTCTGCGCAATATTCAGTAAGTCGTCATCCCTATTTAAAATTTTCAAACTGACTGTTGAACGGTTTTGAATTTCTTCTTGTAAATCGTTGATCGTATCAATCCGTACCATTTCTCCATCGACCATAATACCCACACGGTCAGCAAACGCTTCCGCATCCGCTAATATATGCGATGCAAATAAAATCGTTGTACCTGCTTCTTTTTGTTCGCGAATAAATGTCCGAAACTGGCGCATACCGCGCAAATCTAAATTTAAAGTTGGTTCATCCATTATTAAGACCGGAGCATCGCGAAAGTATGCCAGAGACAGGCCCAGCCGTTGCAACAACCCGCCTGAATATTCACGGATCAACTTTTTTTCGTGACCGTTTAATTTTATTTGTTTAAGTGTCTCTTCGATTTTTGCTTTAGAATGCCCCCGGAGCCGAGCAAAGAATTCAATCACCTCCGAACCTTTCAGTTGGTCAGGCATTGTTATGCGCTGTGGAATATATGTTAATTGTTGTTTCGCTTTTAGCTGATCTTTCCTGACATTATAACCATTGATAATTATATCACCTTTGGTAGGATGTAACAGACCAACTATTGCTTTAATAACTGTCGTTTTACCGCTGCCATTTGGACCTAATAACCCAAAAACTTCACCTTTCCTGATAGTAAAATTTGTTTCCTGTACGGCACAAAATTTTCCGTAATACTGTTGGAAATTTTTGAATTCTATCATGATCGATACCTAAATAGTAATCCCACCGGGATTAATATTATCAAAATGAATAAACCGCTAAAGGCCAGACTGATCTTGTTTTCTGCTAATTTAAAATTGGACCAAGGAACCGAATCATTTTGAATCGGCTCCATAACCGGGAATGGATCAGCCTTATCAGTTTGCATTAAAATTGGAAACATCTTTTCTGCAATTTCCAAGGCTTGTGCGGCCGGACTAAATAAGTATAATCTTACCTCTGGGTAATCATCCTCTAAAAATTCAAAAACATTCTGCAATTTATGTGGGATATCACCAATCCCATCATCATTCAAATCGTAACCCTTATAATCAGACCAATAATTCCCGACACCCTCATCTGCCCAATAATTTGGAAATCCTTTTGCATCAACTGTCAAACTGGTAAGATTGCTAAGAAAATTATTTTTATACAGCTTATTCTCCTCACAACTGGCATTGATATGCACAGCGATGTCGTTGGAAGAAAAGTCGTTGTTCCAAACTTCATTAAAATTGGATGCGTCAAAATAAATGCCGCGCGTATTATCGATAATTAGATTATCGCTGGCAGTACAAAAATCACAGGATTGATATAAAACACCATAGGCACGATAACCCCGGTTATGAGCAAAAATATTTTTTTCAAAATTTATACGTTTTGAATACATTAATGCAGCACCAGCGACATTGTGCTCAAAACGGTTGTTATAAAAATAATTATCATCTGAATACATATAATGAAGTCCGTAGCGAACATTGTGAATATGATTTGCTTCAACGCTGGTCAAATCCGCAAATGAAAAGTAGATACCGTCGCGCGTATAACTGATTTCATTACCAATCACTCGATTATCTTTAGTATTCCATAAATGGATTCCATTGCCCCTCAGCGCTTCAATAAAATCTGCCCTGCCGTGAATTACATTATTTAAAATCTGCACTCGTTGACCACCCTTGATATAGATTCCATGCAGCGTATTAATAATGCGGCAATTCTCAATGACAGCATCATCAGCTTCGACTTTAATTCCAGCTTCATCTTCCAGAAGCCGGGTGCCGCTCCACCGGATCTCAAGATTTTGCAGAACTACATTGTCAGCCAGAATTTGTATTGTGTTACTGGTCAATTCACCGTCAATAATGGGCCGATCCTTGCCGATTATTTGGATTGATTTATCAATAATCAATGACCCATTATAATGGCCATTTTCAATAAATATCCGATCACCATTATTAGTATTGTTGATTACAGCCTGTATATCCATTCCTGGCGTAACAATCCAATCTTCGGTAAATGCACAACTTATTGACAGTAGGAGGATTAGTATTATTTTGGATCTGAGTGGCATGGAGTCAACGGGGGCAGGATAGCTTCCCACCCCCAGACCATTTATCTTATTTTCCTAATTCGCTATCAACCATTCCTTTGGCTCTAATACCAGCCACACCGGTCTTGACGTAATATTGCCAAGCCTCTTCTAATTTCAGGAATGTTTTCTTATTATATGTTTCTTCCGCCATCCAAGCCTTAGCCTTGTCATAATTACCATTGGCGTGTGTGAATTGAACGACAGCGTCAGCCCATTCTTCCGAAGTAATTTCAGTAAAAGTGTTTTTATCGAAAGCCTCTGTCAGGTATTCCACAACCGGATTTAAGATCCCAATAATTTCTTCAATTTCAGCAACTTTTCCCTCACATTTAACCTTCCAATCAACATCCTGCGCTACCAAGAATGGAATGAAAACAATCAGGATAAGAACTAGAAATTTTTTCATTTCATCTCCTCCTTCAAATTCCGTTTAGGCGATTTATCATAAAGACTGATTAGCTCCTATTGATTCTTTTCGCGATAACCAAGCAGCGACCACTATCAATAAAACGAAGGCCAGTAAAAAATATGTACCAGTATCGGGATAGCTCCATACCTTAAATTGGCCGACCGGTTTATAACCAAATACCGGCGGCATGAACGGTTCCAAATCAACCGCTGCACGCGGATCAAGATTATGACCATAAGAATACAGCCGGTACCAAAATGCCCATATTGAGTATGCTCCGAAGTAAAGGAACAGGAAAAAGGCATCAACCAGTTTGCTCATCTTACCAAAGACTGCCGCCCGTAGAGAAATAAATATGAATATCAGAAATGCCAACGGCATCCACTTAAATTCTGAAAAGTCCTTGTCCTCAAGTGCTTTCATCCCAATATAATGATTTAAAATATTTATTTCTGTCAGATCATTACCGTCGTCTCCTGCATCCAGTTTATAGCTGTAAATATACAGATCTAAACCTTCCGGATATTGCGTAGACCAGAATTCCAGATTCCATATTGGTAGAAAGAATGTTGGTATTATTAATAGTGCTGCAAGGACTACTAAAAGTCTTGATTTCACATTTAAGGGTTTCTCCAAAAAGTTGCTGATACTACGCAACAGTGTCTTCATGATTCCTCCAATTGTAGATCCGGGACTAAATTTTAGTTATAGCCCCGGATCCAATTCCAATTTGATCTACTATTTAACCAAGAAGTAACCTTGCATTTCCTGATGTAAAGCTGAGCAGAAGTTGGTGCAATAGAATGCATAAACACCCGCTTTATTAGCTGTAAAGGTTACTGATTTGGTTTCACCAGGATCGATTACTATGTTAATGTTGTAATCATTGATAGCAAGCCCGTGAAGTTCATCGCGGGTCTGCTCGATATTTGTAATATGTAGCGTTACTTCATCGCCCTTATTAACTCTGATAACATCCGGTGCAAAGAATGAACGAACTGCCATCATCCATACCTCAACTTTTTTACCATTGCGTTCCACGCGTACTTCCTCATCACTCCAGATAGCATTAGGATTAGTATTTTTATCTTTCTTATAAACTTCATAAGGACTCAGTTTATCGGCTTTGATCATTACAGCATAATGCGGTTCAGGTTCAGTGAAAGCATCATACAATAATTTCATTTTTTCACCACTGATGTCTATCAACTGTGCACTTTCCGGAATCGAAGGTCCGACACTCAAGTGCCGTCCTTTGGAAAGTTTATTCAGAGAGACCAAATAATTTCCATCGGGATTCACAGTTTCACCTTCTGCCGTAACCAAATGACCGACATTATAAGCTACCGGAATTTTATCAACTACATCCCAGGGCTCCCCTACCCGCCATTTTGCAATGGAACTCTCAACGAACAACGATGTATAGGCAAAACCTTTACCGTCAAACTGAGTATGTAAAGGACCTAATCCAACCGGTACTTCGGCTTCCATCACAGCTTCATATCGTAAAACAGGAATATCATCAACCACTGCTTCAAAATCTTCAGCTTCAATCGCAGCTAATGCTTTTTCCCAGTTGAAAACTGTAGTTGTTGGACTCAGTTTTCCGGAACCGATGATCCATTTTCCAGAAGGCGCTACATCAACACCGTGGGGACTTTTTGCCAACGGTATGAAAACAATGCTACCGGGAAGATCTGCTGGCATTAAGACTGGTGCTCCGTCAATCATCTGGGCTTTACCATCTTTAACGGCCTTTTCAGCATCGCGCCAGTTGACTGCCAGGACAAAATCCTTATCACGCTGTGAGGCGGTTACTTCCAGTTTTACCCCTTCAATGAATTCACGTTCCGAGTTATAACAAGTCCAGAAAAGCCATCCTTCACTGACGAGTTTACCAGCATCGCCCAAGTCATAATTAAAAGGCGGTACTAATATCTCCCAACCAAGCGACATTTCACCGTCATCAGCAACTTTAATACCGGCAATAATACCATTATACTTTTCAGCATATTCACTTACATCAGCGTAGGTTCCTAATGGAATTGGTACTGACATACGTGTAGCCATGGTGATATATTCGGTATTAGGAGTCACAAAAGATGACCCGTGGTTTGCACTTATATTTGGAACTTTCAGGATTTGTTTGGTTTTGAAATCACCAAGGTCAATTCTTGCGATACGACCCTGGGCATTATCATTAATAAATAACCACCGTCCATCATAATCCCCGTTTGTTTCACTTGGTCCTGGATGATGTGAATCACCCCAGGTATACTCGCCCAGCATTGCTTTAGTTTCATCATCAAAACCATAGCCGGTACCAGGATAAGGTGTGAATACAGGGATCGTGCTAATGTGCCGCATTGATGGTACACCTGCTACGAATATCTGGCCACTGTGACCGCCAGAATAGAACAGATAATACTCATCCAAATCTCCGGGTGGTACATAGGTCGCCAGAGCTGCTTCAACAATATCTGACCGACCAGATGCCCCTCCGGCCCTTCCTCTTGGTGCTTTTTCTTTCGCGCAGGAAACAAATAATATCGCCCCCGCTAAGATAATCACTACTAGAGGCAGAAACTTCTTAATTACACGTCCTTTGTTCATGACGTTACTCCTCATTCAATTGGGTTTTTATTCCCAGGTTCCACTTTACTTGTTTTGTTCAGCAAGTTGTTTTTGTTTCAGGTGATAAGCTTTTCTCAGCATATCGACCACATCCCAGCGCTCCTGATCATTAAGAATGATCATCGTTGAAAGGATGATCTCCATTGTCCCACTGGGTTCAAACATAAATTCGTCCAATGTTTTACCGAATCTGATTCGTACATCATCAACCGCATAAGCAAGATCAGGACCTTTTTCCGATGGTGATACTATATCCCAGGATGAAATTGAGTGACACACAAAGCAGCCCTTTTCTATGAAAAATGCTCCATCGCCGCTCAACATCTTTTCTTCGCGTTCAATTTCTTCAGGAGTGCGATCTTCTTCCCGTTTGAAATTTGTAATATAATCAACTGGAAATTCACGATCCTGCCAGCTCATTGCTAATATCGCCAAAGACTGCGCATCATAAGTGCTGAAATTCAGGTCCGGCATAATTGTATTTGGTACTACGGCAAGGGGATTTTTAAAATGAGTTACATGCCAGTTGAAAGTGGATTGAAAACCAGCAAAATTTGAAAAGTCCAAGTTTTCAGCATGCTTGTCACCTTCCTTGGTTAGATCTGGACCAATCGTACCGCCTGAACCATTAATGATATGACAGGCTTTACAAACTTTATCACGGGAAATCTTTTTGGCGTGATTCACGAACGGCATTCCTTCCGTTTCGCGCTCATAGCGATGACAGACATTACAATTTATTTCAATCAGTGCCGATGGATCCCGTATCAGATATTCTTCAGCAATCGCTTTTGAATACATTGGATCTTCCCAATGACTGACATAACCGTGCGCGGCATCACTGGTCAGCGCATATCCCTGTCCACTATGACAAGTTGTACAGCCATATTTCTCAAGGGGATGATTACTAAATAGCTCTAGTTGTGGATGTGTTTTATAGGGATTTGACAGTGTTTCTAATCCACGCCAGGTGATGCCCTGATGACAGGTTGTGCAGCGATCTATCAAATTAATTTTTTCAACCCAGAATTGTTGAATTCCCATTGGTATGCTGGCCGCCGCTTCCGGTCCGAATTCCTCATCTATTATGGATTGAAATTGATTTTGATATTGCTTCCATTCGCTGGCTTGCGGATTGATAAATAGATAGCCGGTAAATAATACCAGTAAAATCCCAGCTCCCAGCAGGATAAATGAATCTGATTTACTTTCTCTATGCAGTTTCATGATTTCCTCAAATCTTTGATGGCATTTCAGGCCATGTTTCCCAAGGCCAATAAAAATTCCAATTGGGACCCCGCATAAACGTCCCAACTACTGTCAATAGGATCACTATTATCATTAACACTATAAAAATAACGTTATGTTTTGTCCTTAAATTGCTGAACCAAACCCCCGTAGCAGCAATGCCGCTCTTATCCAGATACGGCCATGCTATCAGAGCTAATAAGAGTAATCCTGGTAGAATTATTCCTCCGATCAGCGCTCCGTTAATGGTGAAATCACCAATATGAATGGTGGTGTCAGTTACCACCTCTTGCAGCCAAAGGAAATACCAGGGTGCTTTCGCAGGATTAGGTGTCACAAACGGATTTGCGGCTTCTTCCAGCGGGGCTGGGATAAACAGTGCTAAAATTGACACTACGACAAATGTGAGTAGAAATACTGACCAAATTCTACGTGTTAGATTGGGCGATGCCGCAACTGCGTTATCTTTATTTAAAACACTAGCATTATGAACATGCACGCTGGTGCCACGGCTGATGCCAAGTAGTGAATATGACTTTACTGGTTCGGGAGTATCGGTAACTGGTGCATTTTTCTGTTCCTGATGATATTGTTCAACTACTGCCAGGCCGCCATCTTTTCTAATACGCCACATATGCCAGATCGCTATGCCAAACAGAATACCAGGCAGGAAAAAACAGTGTAAAACATAAAAGCGTATTAGGGTATTCTGACCAATGATCGTGCCACCTAAAAGGAATTCTCGGAATGGGTCTCCGACGAATGGTGCCGCAGAAGCAATATTGGTGCCTACGGTGATTGCCCAAAAGGCAAGTTGATCCCAGGGAAGCAAGTAACCGGTAAATGACAGCGCCAGCGTCAGTATTAATAAAGAAACTCCCAGCAGCCAATGAATGGACGATTTGAATTAGGCAATGATCCATTTTTATAGGCACCGGTGAAGAATGTTCGCGCCAGATGCAAAAACACCAAAACAACCATCAAATGCGCTCCGATCCTATGAAATGATCGCAAAAACTTTCCAAAGCTGACAGTGAACTCAAGATCCTTTATGCTGGTATATGCGCTTTCAACTGACGGTACATACAAGAACATCAGAACAACGCCACCAAGCGCAAGTAAAATAAATAACGAAAATGTTATGGTCCCCAGCCACATGGAATATCCCCAGGAAAGTGATTTCAAAGAAACTTTTGCCGGGAACCAATGCAAGGCAATATTTTTTACGACTGCGTCGCCAGCCTCACGATTACTTTCCGGTGACCAGGGCCAGAGGATACTTCTAAATATGGTGAATAAATTTTTCATCATTGCTCCCTAAACTATCAATCGAAAATCACGATCAACTTTTTTGGACATATCAACAACAATTTGACCATCATCCTGAGCAATCTCAAGCGGGTGCCAGGCCAGTGGGCTGGGTGCCGGCCCACTATAATTGGTTCCATCACCATGAAATGATGAACCGTGGCAAGGACATTTAAATTCACCTTGCATTATTTTGAGCTCACCTTTTATTTCAACTTCTTTCTTGCGGGAAAATGGTGAATGTTTTACAGTGCAGCCAAGGTGTGAGCAGATGGCGCTGATGGCATGAAAACTGTCCCGTTCTTTAAAGATATAAAGACGTTTTTCATCAAGAAATTTCACGCCTTCTGGAAATTTGTCAGGTATCCCAACCTTAAATTTTAACGATGGTTCATATAGTACATTAGGAATTAACGACCGGAAATAGGCGGCTGCCTGTCCGAATAAACCCAGCCCGATCAGGCTGGCACTTAATTTCCCCATAAATTTTCTGCGTGATTGTTTTTTAGCCCTCATTACAAACTCCGTTAAATTCACTAAATAATTGTTTCATCAAATGTAAAGCGCTCCATTGTCATGGCTTCGGTTGGACAGCGCACGGCGCATAGCCCGCAGCGTATACAGCGCTCATGGTCCTTTAACATGACCGATAGCGGTTTATTATTTGTAACATCAGTTTGAAGATCCTGGGTCTCCAAAACTGAATCAAGTTTTTCAATTTCTACATCATCGAAAGGTACCAGCGCCAAGCAATCCTCGGGGCATATATCCACGCAGCGTCCACATAACACACATAACTCAGGATCATAAATTGTTTCCACATGGCAGGCTAAACAGCGTTTTGCTTGTTCAATTGCTTCTTGATCATCGTACACTAACTCTACTTCCGAAATCCCTGTGCGTCTATCAATCGGAATATTCGGCGGATGCTGACGAGTATAGAGTTCATAAGATTCCGGCATTGAATATTGTTCGGTCGGGATTTTGTTAATCGTCACGGTAAGATGCGTTTTATGCTCTCTTTTATCAATATAATTGATTATCGATTGGGCGGCACGCTTGCCATTTTCTACAGCTTCAATTAAAATCCTAGGTCCAAAGGCTACATCACCTCCGGCAAAAATCCCTGGGGCGGTTGTGGCTAAAGTTTCCGGATCAATTTTAATCGTGCCGTAAGCAGTTTGTTCAATTTTGTCGTTTTCACCAATAAAGGATAAATCTGGTTTTTGACCGATGGCAAGGATGATTGAGTCCACTTCCAGTTTGGTTTTATTTGCTTTGTTGTATTTCGGATTAAACCGTCCATTTTCGTCAAATACTTGGGTACACTCTATTAATTCAATGCCATCAACAGTTCCATTGCCGGTGATTTTATGTGGTCCCAATGCTGGATGAAACACGATCCCTTCTTCTCCGGCCGATTGTAATTCTTCCCGTCCCTGCACCGTCTTCGCAGAAGGTAATTCTTCCATGCTTTCAAGTGAAGCAACATGCACTTCGATAGCACCACCGCGGACAGCGTGCCGTGCAACATCAATTGCAATATGCATATCACCCGCTTTTGCTGCTGTATCAATTTCTTCCATAGGAGAATAAAACTCTCTTATTGCTGTTCGTGCAGCATCCAGCGCAACCGATCCACCGCCTATGACAAGAACCTTTTTCCCAAGGTTAACTTTATAACCTCGATTTACGTTTAACAGATAATCAACCGCTTTAATCACGCCATCCTTATCGGCCCCGGGAATATCAAGTGCGCCACCTTGAAAAGCACCGATAGAAATAAATACCGCTTCATAGCCCTGTTTCTTCAGATCTCGAAGATTGAAATTTTCGCCCAATTTCTTCCGGGTGTCAAAGTGCGCCCCTAAAAATTGAATTGCAGCAATTTCCTGATCAATCACTCCACGAGGAAGACGATATTCAGGAATGCCGAGACGCATCATACCACCGAGCACGTCACTTGCTTCAAAAATTGTAACCTTGAAACCCCGAAGTATCAAATCATGGGCGCAAGCAAGACCAGCTGGTCCGGAACCAATTATGGCAATTTTCCGCTCACCTTCAATCGGTTTCTCAAAGGAAAGTGTTGGTAGATGCCACTGCCTGTGTGCACCCAAATCGATCGTATCCTCCATCAATTTGAGAAAAGTATCTGACTTTGGTGATTCTGAACCATATTTCTCGCAGACAAATCTCTTCAACGGTCGTATCGCCACTGGTGTATCAATAACTCCTCTTCGACACGCATCTTCACAAGGTGCAGCACAAACTCGCCCGCAAATAGATGCCAGCGGATTTGGAGAGCGGGCGACCATAAAAGCTTCTTTAAAGCGATTTTCTGCTATCAATTGTACATATCGGCCGGAATCTGTTTTAACGGGACAGGCTTGACGGCAAGGTACATTATTTTGGTACCAGGCAATGTCGTGAACCTCAGCATTGTATCTTTTTCTTGGAGCGTATTGTTCTGTGGATTTACTTGTGTTCTTAGGCATTCTACATTATTTATTATCATTATTAATATAAATATCAAAAGTCTGATTTTTGAAAGCCTGTTTTACATTATCACGCAACTCAGAGTCAAAGTCGTGAATTGGGCATTGATGATTACTATCACATTTGACCGGTCTAAGCATACAATTTTCGAAAATAGCTTCACCTTCAATTGCAACAAGAATATCGTAGTGCGATATTTCTCTGGGATCTTTAGCCAATTTTACCCCTCCGTACGGGCCCCGAAAACTCTCCAGAAACCCTTTTTTCACTAAGGGCTGTGCAATCTTCCCAAGAAAGTGAAAGGATAATTCCAGATCTTCAGCGATAATATTTAATGATATATAATTTTTATAGTCATGTCTTACAATATAAAGTATTAATTCAAAGGCATATTGACTCGATCTGGAAAAAATCAAGTGTTTATCTCACCTACTAATTTTTTTTTAAGAGTAAATATTTCCAAAACTTCTGATAGTTTAAGTAGATAAAACTTATAAAATAATGTTAAACCACTATTTCAGACCTTTTTATCTTAAATAAAACTTATCAAGCCGGATTTGGATAGTCAAGCTATTTCTTACTTTTTTGTCCGAAATACTCTG
>PVMS01104466.1_pt1 | contig 14486 bp, 15 predicted proteins | sample 1853461 | NCBI WGS metagenome assembly PVMS01 (sample SAMN08582032, study PRJNA380276) | Marine sediment metagenome, whole genome shotgun sequencing project. | isolation source: ocean sediment barecode stripped | collected 2017 | reverse complement strand
TCTCACGTGCCTTGCCATAACTTCAGAGATTTTTGTCTCAGCCTCGCCTGCGTCTGCCCCAGGTCTGAGAAGGATGTAACTAAACACGGAATTCTGGAACCAGGTGGTGTTCTTCTCCCAGTCGATGGTCTCCATGGATGCAATAAAATCGGCAAAAAAATGAGAATTCTCGGGCAAAGCCTCAATGACTCCCGTCACATAGTAGTAGTTGCTGTCTCTGTTCACACTGATTGGCAATCCCAGGGGATTTCTGTCGCCAAAATAGAGCCTGGCCTTCTCCTCGGTAATGACCACGGAATTTCGCCTTGTAAGTGCCGTGGAGGGATCTCCCAGGATGAACCGAATACTAAAAATGTCAAAAATGGTGGAGTCGGCAAACATGAAATGATCTTCCATGTGTTTATCTCCATCAAACCAGATCAATCGCTGGTTAAAGACGTCAAACCTGACGAATTTTTCTATCTCCGGGATATCTTCCTTAAATGTGGGCGCCATAATCATGGAGGTCCAGGCTCCCCTGAAGGACTGCTCTCCCATAACACCATCGATATATAGCCTGTGAATCCGGTCACTCTTTTCATGAAACCGGTCGAAACTCAACTCCTTGACAATGAACAAAAGGATAAGTATGGCACTGGCAAGTCCAATAGCCAACCCTGATACATTGATCAGGGTAAAAACCTTATTCTTACTGATATTCCTAAGTGCTACAGTAAAGAAATTCCGCCACATGGTTTGGATGTTGATAGGAGTAAAAACAGTTTTCGTGCCATAAAGTTTAAGACCCTAAGAATAAATAAATTAACCATCTTTCCCTGAAACCCTGTGAAACCAAAAGTGTTCGAATATGAACCAGGCATGCACGATTTAGGACAATGACATTTTACAGGGCAAAGTAAATCCTGAAGGTATAGAGAGCGTAATCTTTTGTGAGGTTTTCGAAAGAATACTCCAGCTTGTTTCCAGCGGTTTTTGCCATTTCAATAAATCCCAGTCCGGCCCCTCCGTTTGCTGAAAACTCTCCATTGGTTATGGTGGACCTGTAGAGCTCTTTCAATCCATCCTTATTCTGGTTATTCACATTGTCGATCCTGGCCCTGAGTGAATCAACATCCTTTTTCTTCACGGGATTTTTAGTGATTATCTCAATAAGTGAGGCATTTTTACTAATCTGACAGGAGGGGCAAAATCCCGAATTCACATCCCCGTTCCACTTAAACTGGTCGCTGTACTTGGTGATATTTTCAAGAGCCTCAATCATGATGGAGAGCATCTTCTTATAGGCCTTAAAGGGGATGTCATGATCCTGAGCAGCCACTTTAAATTCTGACAACAGAGAGTCAATGGTACTAATAGAAAGCGGACCCTGGTATGACAGGACAGACTTGCTCATCATTGCACATCATGTTAGATACCGTAATTTAAGAAAAACTATTTAACGATTCATCGGTGTTATCCACATACCCCGAATCCACCAGGCGATCCCTTCCATGACTGGCTTCCACAGCCAGTTGATCGCATCGCTCATTCTCCGGAATGTTGGCATGCCCTTTCACCCAAATAAAGGTTACAGAAGTGCACATCCTGTAAACTTCGAGCAGCCTGATCCAGAGGTCCACATTCTTCTTTTTCTTAAATCTTTTGGATTCCCAACTGAAAACCCAACCCTTGTTCACTGCATCTGAAACGTACCGGGAATCTGTGTAAATCTTCACATTCAGATCCTTCCGTTTTAGTGCTTCCAGCCCCAGGATCACTGCAAGTAATTCCATCCGGTTGTTGGTGGTTAACTCAAACCCTTCTGAGATTTCCTTCCTGTGCTTGCCATACAACATCACAACGCCCAGTCCACCAGGCCCGGGATTACCCCGGGCAGATCCGTCTGTATATATGACTATATCACCAGGGGACATGGTTGCATCACTGTACAAGGGTCATCTCCTCCACCAGGTGTCCTGCACCGGCATACTTGTCAATAATGAACAGAACATACCTGATGTCAACGCTGATACATTTCTGTAATTCGGTCTCAAATGCCACATCACCGCTCATGGCTTCCCAGTTGCCGTCAAAGGCAATTCCCATCAGCTCACCATTGGAACTGATGATGGGACTTCCAGAGTTACCGCCTGTAATATCGTTATTGGAAGTGAAACATACATTTAACCTGCCATCCACTCCATAGGGTCCATAGTCTTTTGCCTTGTAAAGTTCCTTGAGTCGTTCGGAAACTTCAAATTCGAAATTGGATGGATCCTCCTTTTCCATGACTCCGTTCAGGGTTGTATAATGTGTATAGAGTACAGCATCCTTGGGGTAATAGTCACCAACCACCCCGTAGTTCATCCGAATGGTTGAATTGGCATCTGAATAGAAATCCCTGTCGGGGTACATCTCCACCAGCCCTTTCAGAAAAAGCCTGCTGCCCTGGTCAATTCCTTCGTTGAATTCGGCCAGTCTCCCCCTCACTTCAAAATATTTTTGCGAAGCTGTAACCGCTACATAGGCTGGATCCTTCCTTAATTCCTTCAGGGAAGGGTTGTCCAGAAAGGCCAGGAATCTGGCCTGATCGGGTACGATCGATTTTTTAAAGTACTTCTCCACATATTTGTCGGCATCCCCCTTGTATTTGTTCTTCACCTCCAGGATATTGGAAGGAAGGTATTCATCATCAAGCTCCCCGATCAATACGTTAATCATAGCTGCCATCACCTTCTTATCGGTGAGTGCATTGTAATCCTTATAAAAATCTGCAGAAAAATCCCTCAGCCCATTGGTAATCTCACCGATCTGCTCCTGATCGGGTTCAGGATCTGCCAGGGCCATCTCCAACTCCCTGAGGTTACGGGCAAACAGGAACGATTCCATTCCCATAAAATAGGCTTCCCTCAGATACTGAGATGCATTTTGTAACTCTTTTCTCCCTTCAATTGCCTTCTGGATATTCAGAAGTGCCTCGCCATAAAGTGCTTTTCGCTCCTCAGACTGGTTCACCCATTGGGTGAAATCTTCTTCGAGTTTCTGTTTCTTAGCCACCACATTCAACCGCTCAAGTCCCTTACTCTGACCAATGGAATATTTCCAGTAATTGGATGAACGGGAATATTTGGAAGCATACTGAATTCTCACTTTATCGTCAGCCATCATATCTTCCATCATCAGATCCTGCTTAATGCCCCGGATATAAATCCGGTTGGGATGTTCAATCTCCAGTAATTCCTGGATCCCCCATGAGGTCATATAGCGATCGGTGCTTCCTGGAAATCCCATAACCATGGTAAAATCTCCCTTTTCATACCCTTTTAATGAGATTGGCAAATGGTGTTTTGACTGAAGTGGAATATTATCCGGGCTGTAGTCGGCTGGCTCTCCATCAGGTCCGGTATAAACCCTGAACAAGGAGAAGTCTCCTGTGTGACGGGGCCACATCCAGTTGTCGGTATCGTGACCGAATTTCCCAATGGACTCAGGTGGTGCCCCTACCAGGCGCACATCCCTGTATGTCTCCACAACAAAGAGGAAAAACCGGTTTCCATTGAACATGCTCCGTATCCTTGCCTCGTAATGAGTCCCTTCAGTAGCACTCTCAGTAATTGGACTAGTTAGTGACCGAACCTTGGCATTTCGTTCCTCTTCACTCATCTCTTCATTCAGTTCAGGTGCAATCTGGTCTGTTACCTCTTCCATTCGAACCAGAAACGTAATGGTTTTTCCTTCGTTGGGTAACTCCTCATCACGGGTCATGGCCCAAAAACCATTCTTCAGGTAGTCGTTTTCGATGGAGCTGTGGTACTGGATCTCGCCATAACCACAATGGTGGTTGGTCAGCAACAGGCCATTGGGAGAAACCAGTTCTGCTGTACAGGATCCGCGATCAAGCGCACCCACCGCATCCTTCAGGCTAGCCTGATTAATGCTATAAATCTGATCTGCTGTTAGCTGCAACCCCATCTCGGTCATTTCATCCATATTTACCTGACCGATCAGGCTCAACAACCACATCCCTTCATCTGCACGCACCCTCACCTGGAGTGCAAAGGCGAGACCTATAACTAAAAGAAATACTTTTTTCATGCTAAAAAGTTTATACAATTTAATGAAAACGAATTCAAACTCAGGATACAAATATTGCAAAATTCTTTATGAAACCACTATGGATATCATGGATTTAAACCCGCAGTGTACATGTTTAAGAAAAGTCCAGCGACATCTGGTCATTCAGCAACTTGAAAGATCTTCGGTGATAAGGGGTGGGGCCGAATTTAAATACAGCCTCCCTGTGTGAGCGGGTCGGATAGCCCTTATTTTGGACCCAGCCATATTCAGGGTGTTGATGGTGTAGTTCCTCCATAAAGTCGTCCCTGTAGGTTTTGGCCAGGATTGATGCCGCGGCAACAGATGCATACCTTGCATCGCCTTTCACCACACAGGTATATGCAATTTCTCCAAACGGTTTGAAACGGTTCCCGTCAATTACCAGGTGCCCGGGAAGGGTATTCAGTTTTTCCAGGGCTCTGTGCATGGCCAGAAAGGATGCATTCAGGATGTTAATTTTGTCGATCTCCTTTTCATCAACAATCCCTACTCCGTATGCCAGCGCCTCCTTTTCAATCACAACCCTTATCTCTTTCCTTATTCTGGCGGTTAACTTCTTACTGTCGTTAAGCAGCGGATGCTGAAAATCAGGGGGCAGGATAACAGCTCCTGCAAATACAGGTCCGGCAATGCAGCCTCTGCCAGCTTCATCGCATCCCGCCTCTACTAAATCTTTCGTATGGTATGGTTTAAGCATTTTCCTCCAACGACTGCTGAATGGAACTCCATAACTTTTCAGCCGTATGGTCCCAGCTAAACAGCTTCCGACGTATTCTTCCCTTTTCAATCAGCTCTTCACGCAATCCAGCATCCTTAACGATCCTGATCATTCCATCCCTGATGCTGGCCGGACTCTCAGGGGAACAAAAGATAGCCGCATCACCAGCAATCTCAGGCATACTTGTCACATTGGAGGCAATCACCGGAATATCGCAATTCATGGCCTCTAAAATGGGAATCCCAAATCCTTCAAAAAAGGGTACAAATGTCATTGCAAAGGCAGCCCCCAGAACCTCATTGAGCTGATCAGGAGCGAGACGTCCGGTAAAGATTACATCCTTGGAGTTTTTCATCTTTCCCAATTGCTCTTCCATAGACTTGGTCAGGAAAAACTTCTCTCCCACAAGAACCAATTTAAAATTGCTCCTGTTCTCATCCTTAAAAAGCTGGAAAGCCTTCAGTAAATTGGTAATGTTCTTCCTGGGATGCAAACTTCCCACAAAAACAAAATATGGGGAACCTCCGGTGCGATTCATCCTTATCTCTTCAATCCGGTCAGCGGATAGCGGCTTAAAACGTTCATTGGCTCCGTTATAAGCGAGATCCACCTTCTCCTCAGATACCTCATACTGGTTGATAATATCCCTGCGCGAATATTCGGATACAGTAACAATCCGGGATGCCTTATGGGCAAACCTGGGAAAGAAGTACCTGTGATACTTTCTGACCAGCCAGGGCAGATCGCCAGGTCTGTGTTCAAAATTAATATCATGAATCACAGCCACCGACGGCGTTTTTGATCCAAGAGAGAGAAAGCCATCGGTACTCAGGAAGAGATCGGGCTTGGTCCTTGCCAGATAATTTTTTACACGCCACTCAAGCCAATAAAACCACAATACCGGATGCCGGGTTGGAGGCCTGAGTATAACGGGAGTCACGTTGTCTCCAAAAATAACCTCATTGCTATACTTCCTGTCAAATAAAAAAATAAAACTGATTTCAGGATGCGCAATGGTGATCCTTTTGAGCGTTTCGTATGTAAACCAGCCAATTCCGTCAAGTTTCCCTGGCATCAACAGGCGTGTATTTACAACAATTGTCTTCTTTTTTTGATCCTGGTTCAAGGTATCCTGTGATTTTTCTGGGGCGAACTTATTACATTTGCATTGAATTAAAAAATATATTTAACTCTTCGGGTTTGAAAAAGCGTTTCATTACCAACCTTGCCCTGCTGATCTTTCTTAATCTGCTGATCAAACCATTCTGGTTTTTTGGCATTGAAGTAGGAGTTCAAAACCGTGTGGGGGAAGAGATGTACGGTTTTTACTTTTCACTGTTCAATTTTGCCTTCATCCTGAACATCCTGCTTGACCTTGGAATTAATAATTTTAACAACCGGGCCATAGCCAGGGATCACAACCTGCTGAAGGATCACATGGCAGCCATTATTCCCCTTAAATTCTCTCTTTCTCTGATCTATGCAGGTGTTATTTTATTGACTGGCAAAATAATCGGATACGCTCCCGAGCAGTTCAAAATGTTATGGATTCTCGCATTGAACCAATTCCTGTCTTCTTTTATCCTCTATTTCAGAACCAATATCAGCGGATTACAATATTTCCGAACGGACAGCCTTCTGTCGATCATGGACCGCAGCCTGATGATTTTGTTTACCGGACTACTGCTCTGGGGGAACCTTACCCGGGAACCCTTTAAGATAGAGTGGTTCGTTCTGGCGCAAACCGCATCCTACACACTTACCCTGATCACCTGTGCAACCATATCCCGCTACCGGTCGGGGGCGTTTTTCCAGCATATAAGCTTCAGGCGTTCTTTTAAGATTCTCCGGTTAAGTTACCCTTTTGCACTGCTCATCCTGTTAATGTCACTATTCAATCGTGTTGATTCGGTAATGCTTGAACGGCTTTTGGATAATGGTAAAGAACAGGCCGGTATTTATGCCCAGTCATTCCGGATCTTTGAAGCAGCTTCCCAGTTTGCCCTGTTGTTTGCAATGCTGCTGCTCCCTATGTTTTCACGGATGATCCGATTGAAACAAAATGTAAATGAACTAATCCGTATAGCCCTTCCACTTTTAATGGTTGCCGGTCTCTCTGCCGCCATATCAAGCAACTATTATAAAAGGGAAATTATAGACCTGCTTTATGTGTCACACGCTCCCTATAGTTCGCAGATATTCGGACTTCTGATGATTGGATTTCTCTTTATCTCCACCAGTTATATCTATGGTACGCTATTGACAGCCAATAACAATTTACGGCAGCTCAATTTCCTTGCCGCATCAACCGTGGTGCTCAATCTTTCATTAAACCTGATATTGATTCCCCGATATCAGGCCTATGGAGCTGCCATATCAAGCGTGGTTTCTCAAGGTTTCTATGCAATAGCTCAACTTTTCCTTGCCGTACGTTTGCTTAAGCTCCCTTCCAATAAGGATATCCTGATCAGACTTTCAGGATTCCTTGCTATCAATGTATTAGCCGGGTACCTTTCATTATTCATTCCCGGCTGGATTCCCGGATTCCTTATCCTTCTTGGCTCCTGTGTGGGTAGTGCATTTTTACTCGGACTCATCAGGCCGGCTGAACTGATCTCTATTCTCAAAGAGGATTAAGAATAACCTTCTAAGCTGCCTGATGCAATTTCCTTATTTCCAGGACATCGTACCGTGATTACATACACTTATAACTACGATTATATCTGTTAATTATCTGTTGGTATGATGTGTACATTATACTATATGGTCTTTTTTACGCCATTATATTTAGAATATAAATGCTATGTTAGGAATTTGTTAATTGTAAATACAGGGGGAAGCGCCCAAAATCATTGGCTTTGGTTATTTTTAGCAAAACCAAACCAACCAATGTAAGGTGGATCATAAAAAAGAAGAAAAGCTAAGAAGGACTCACAGGATCTCCTTCCTTTTTAATCAAAGGGAACAGGAGGCCATCAACCTCTACTGTGAAAAATATAAGATCACTAACAAATCAAAGTTCATGCGGGAAGCAATCATGACGGAGGTCCTCAAACGGTTTGATGAAGATTATCCCACACTCTTCGAATTCGAAAAGCCTAACCTGTTTTACAAACGCTAATTCTATTTCCTCCCCAAACTTTAAATCCAATACTGAGCTATGGAAGAACGGACAGCATTCACAATTGAAGGATAAATCCAGAATGGGTTGTTTGCCGGCTGTTTTAACGACTATATTATGAAACCTTTTACCAGGGATATGCTCTATGCACGCATGAAAAAACACCTGGTTCAAAGGAAATAATGATCCAGTTTTCTAAATTACCTCCATGGAGTAGATAATTGCCTCCAATTGCTTGATCTTTACCCGCTTTTTTTGATTGGGGTGATAAATATATCCATCCACCGTAATAATCCGGTTGCGCTTTGCATCATATACTGAATGGCTCACAAAAGGACCTCCCATAAAACCGTTCTCAAGATCCCATAATCCCCTGATCTCTACCACATCCATATCGTTATTCTTCAGGTCAAACGCAATGGGTTCAAACATCCTGGAGATGGTCATATAGGAATTCTCCCTGGGCCCCTCCACGTAAACTTTAGTAATGGCATTCCGCTTTTCCTTAATCTTTGATACCATCAGGTCCTCCGGACCATCAGCGGGATAGTCATAAATCTGGATCACTTGTGAAAGGTCAGAAGCCTCAATGGAGACTGATGTATAATCATCGGTGCTAAAATCCATGATATATCCCCTGGGTATAGCGAGCCGGACCTGATGATGCACCAGAATCTCCTTTTGTATGGCAGGATCCTTTGATTTGTGATAAGTGGCTGTCAACCTGCTCCTGTCATACTGAACCAGAAAACTTTGAATCCGCTCCTCGTTATCCATAATCAATTGTTTCAACCCGGCACCTGTTGATGCTTCAAGCTGTATCATGATCTGAGGCTTGGCCCATACATTCTCCCTGAACCGTATCTTAGGTTCCAATCCCGACTGAATGGTTGTCAGCACTATGGAACGGTGATACTGGTAAATACCGTCAAAAGAGGCAGCTGTAATATGCGTCACGTCAAATATAGGTTCGGACTGGGGAAGCCCCGGAAACTCCTCTTTCAGAATATCCAGTAACAATTCACCAGTGGCTCCATCCCAGTTGGAGTTATCCATAATCACCAGCACCTCTCCGGCCGCACCTGTTATGTTAGGCATAACCCTTCCGGCTCCTCCCTGGGAGGTTGACAAATCGCATGAAACCAGAGAAATAAAACTAAATAAGATAAAAAAGCCTGTCAGCTGAAGCAGACAGGCCTTAAAGTTCTTTTGGATTTTACTCCTCTCCATCTTTGATTTTTTTGTTCTCCTTGGTATCGTCAACAATATCGTCGTCTGTATCGTCGTCTGTATCTTCGGCTGTAGCCTTTTTGAATTCCTTCATGCCCTGACCCACACCACGCATCAATTCAGGGATTTTGCGTCCTCCAAACATCAAAAGTACCAGTAATACAACTACTACAAGTTGCCACACACCTATTGCTAAGGTTATAAAAGCTTCCATTTCTATCGATTAAAAGGTTTGTATTACAAAAATAGGTAAATAATCGTTCTATTTATTAAATAATCCAATGATGTCGTTCAAATTGGCATAAAGAAGGAGACTCAATAACAATACCATTCCAACAATCTGAGCATATTCCAGGAACTTATCGCCCGGCTTCCGTCCGGAAACCATTTCAAACAAAAGGAACATCACATGACCACCATCCAGAGCAGGAATAGGCAGGATGTTCATTATGGCCAGGATAATGGATAAAAAAGCGGTCAAATTCCAGAAACTCTCCCAGTTCCATGTGGAAGGAAATATGCTGCCAATTTTGATGAAACCGCCAAGTTCCTCATAGGCTTTTGTTTCCGGCTTGAAGAGCATTTTCAGCTGCTTGAGATAACTCTTGGTGATATTGATGCCCCGGTTAATTCCTGCAGGAATGGATTGGAAGAAAGAATACTTTACTACAACTGTTTCAAAAACATCGGTATAGTGAATGTTATAGAAGCCAAACTTTCCGTTTTCATTGGTTCTCACATTCAGCTGGAGGGTGTCTGAACCTCGCACCACACTCAATTCAAAGTCAGTATTGGCAGCTCCGGCGCCCTGCTGCACAAACTCATCATAGAAAACAACCGGATGATCATTAACACCAATGATGCGATCTCCCACCTGGGCTCCTTCCTTTGCCAATCCTGCATCCTCTATGAGCAGTGCAATCTGGACAGGCACTCTGGGTTCAATGCCCCCTTCAACCTTTAACAATCTGGAAGTAACATCTTCCGGCATCTGGAGATCCATAATTTTACCATCGCGCTCCACCTGGATGACACCGGTTTCATTGACCACGATGTCGTGATGAAGCGCTCGCCATCTTTCTACTGCGATTCCATCCAGGCTGATAATCTTATCACCGTTTCGAAATCCCAGGTCCACGAATTCGCTTTTAAACATATACCCGTATTCCAGGCGCTCGGGCGGAACATACTCTTCACCCCACCGGAAAAATACAAGGATGTAAATAAAAAGTGCCAGCAGGAAATTAACAATGACACCTCCCAGCATGATCAACAGGCGCTTCCAAGCTCTCTTGGACCTGAATTCGTAGGGCTGGGGGGGCTTTTTCATGGCCTCTCTGTCCATGGATTCATCGATCATCCCACTGATCTTTACATAACCACCCAGGGGCAGCCAACCTATTCCATATTCTGTATCTCCAATCTTTCGCTTGAAAAGTGAGAATCCGGCATCAAAAAAGAGATAAAACTTTTCTACCCTGACCTTAAAAATCCGGGCCAGCGTATAGTGTCCCAACTCATGCAGTACAATCAGAATTGATAAGCTTACCAACAGCTGGGCTATTTTAACTAATACTTCCATTCTTGCTTAAATTTGTTCTTTGGCAACCTGCCTGGCCTGCAGATCTGTATTAAAATAATCTTCGAGCACCGGAGACTTAATATAGGTCATCCTACCAAACGTCTTTTCGATCACATCAGGGATATCAAGGAATCCAATTCTCTTTTCAAGGAAGGCTTCTACTGCAACCTCATTGGCTGCATTCAGAATACATGGCCAGTTCCCTCCTTTTTTTAGTGCTTCGTAAGAGATTGCAAGATTACGAAAAATTTTTGTATCCGGCTGCTCGAAAGTTAATTCCGGGTAATCAATAAAACTAAAACGTTCAAAATCGGAGGAGAACCGCTCGGGAAAAGAGAATGCATACTGGATAGGAAGCCGCATATCGGGCAGTCCCATCTGTGCTTTCATTGAACCATCGGTGAATTGAACCAGGGAATGGATGATTGATTGGGGATGTACAATGACCTCTATTTTCGAGGGATCCACCCCAAACAACCAGCGGGCTTCAATGACCTCAAATCCCTTGTTCATGAGGGTAGCCGAATCGATAGTAATCTTAGGGCCCATGCACCAGTTGGGATGAAGAAGGGCCTGGTCTGTTGTTACAGTTTTCAGGTATTCCAAATCCCGTCCCCTGAAAGGGCCTCCGGAGGCGGTCAGAATCAGTTTCTCGATCTCATTGGATCTCTCGCCGGAAAGGCACTGAAAAATGGCTGAGTGTTCCGAATCGACTGCTATAATCGTTACCCGTCTTTCAGATGCCTCTTTCATAATCAGTTCGCCAGCCACAACCATGGTCTCTTTATTGGCCAGGGCAATATCCTTGCCAGACCTGATAGCCTCTATAGTGGGTCTTAGTCCACTGAATCCCACCATGGCGGTAAGGACCATATCCACCGCTTCAAAACCAACCACCTGAGCTATGGCATCCTCCCCGCAATAAACCCGGACGGGATAGTGAACCAGCGCTTCCTTTACTTTTTCATAGTGATCCTCATTTCCAATGACCACCACATTGGGCGCAAAACGCATGCTTTGCTCAATCAACAGATCTGCATTGTTGAGTGCCGTCAGCACCTCCACCTCAAATTTATCCGAATGATTTGCAATGACCTCCAGGGCCTGGGTCCCGATGGATCCTGTGGACCCAAGTATAGCGATTCGCTTTTTCATACCTTAAAAAACGATGTAATCGGCCGGGTTAAGTGGAGCACGATCGTGCCAGAGCTCAAAATGAAGGTGTGGTCCTGTGGTAAATTCCCCTGAATTCCCAACAATAGCAATGGCATCTCCTGCCACCACCTTCTCTCCTACAGATTTGAACAGGGCTGCATTGTGTTTGTACATTGAAATCAATTTATAATCATGCTGAATCTGAATCACATATCCTGTCTCCAGCGTCCAGGTGGACATGGTAACAGTACCATCCAGCGCAGCTTTAACCACCTCATTTGGGCCGGCAACCAGGTCTATTCCAAAATGGCCATCCAGGGGATTAAACGACCTGGTAACGATTCCATCCACCGGAGTGAAGAAATGCATCTCGTACAAATTCAGGCCCCTGTGCCCTTCATCCAAAACGCTTAGCCTGAATTGTTCCTCGGCTTCAACCTGCTGCCTGAGCAATGAATCATTGGTAGATCTTAAAAAATTGATCTCACGTGCATCGACGGTTCCGGTGGTATCGTTCATATAATTCTCGGGGGCTTCGCCTGATATGATTCTTTTCAGGTTATCGAAGTACTGATCCCTGATGGCTTGCTCATATTCCAGAGAATCCAGTTTCATTGCATTATGACGGATGTTCTGACGCATGGCAGCATCGGGATAACCCGGGATCCATTCACGGATATTTGTATAGGCGATCAGTGAATAGGTGATGGCCACAAGCAGGATCAGGACAATACCTCCCAGGGCAATCATATTTAACCTGGTCAGCCTGATGTTGCCGACCTCTTCGAATGAATCTTCGTTAAAAAGAACCACCCGGTATTTATGGATGAGCTTCTGGAAAAACTTTCCTCGCTTCTTCTCTGGCTTTTTATTCATTGGAGCAGATACCGTACGGGCACAAAGATAGCAGCTTTACTGGAAATCAAACATGGGAAGAATCTCCCGGCGAATATAATCCTGACCAATCTCCTGCTTCAGAAATCCATCTCTGATCATGGCCTCTTCTTCTGAGACAAAAAGTTCCATGTGAATCAAAGTCCAGGGCCTGAATTCATACAACGGATTATCCGTTTCCATCACATTCATGGTAATCATGTAGTCGGTCAGACTGGTTGTGTAACCAACAAATAGCTTGTCGTGTGGATATGAATAGAGGACAAATACTTTATAACTCATATGCAATCAGGATCATTAGGTTTAATGTAAAATACGTGAAATATCAGAAATGGTTACCCTCACTTTGACATATCCCGCTATTTTGTTTATTAAACACTGGAATGCTTTGATTGTTTGACCTAGTATTTGATTCGTATGCGCTGCATGGATCGAATGAATGCCACGAGATCCTGCCGTTCCTTCCCCGAAAGTGCGGGGTATTTATCCTGACCATAGCCCCATGAAGGCATGTCAGATCCACTTCTTCCAAGGGTAATAGTAGCCATCAGGTAGCCATTGGATGCGGCGCTTAAAAATTCCTGGTTGTTCAGGGCTGGTCCCTTTACTCCTTCACCGTTTTTTCCGTGACACTCGGCACAGCGTAAGTCAAACAGTTCAGCACCCCTATCGCTCTGCCCGGGATTGCTTCCTGCATAGATATAGGTGAGTGGTGAACCGGCCGATTTTCTCATGAATCCAATAATGTTGCTGATGTCCTGAATTTCCAACTTCTCCTGGTTGTACACATCGGCCGACCACCCAAACATGGCGGTATGCTCACGGCCCCTGGCTATAGTTTCAAGGAGGTATCTGTCGCCGGCCACAGCCATAAAGTCTCTATTGATGATGGCCGGACCGGTTTCCCCTTCTCCAAACTCACCGTGACAACGGGAACAGAGGAAATGGTATTTCAGTGCTCCTTCTTCCAGATCTGCTGCCGGCAACTCCATACCTCCGGCAGGAGGCAGACCATTGTTCCATGCACGCATATAGGCTATCAGGTCTGCCAATTCCTTTTCTTCAAATTGGGGCCAACCCGGCATGGCTGTGTTTCCCCTGCCAGCTGAGATGGTCCTGACTAAAAAGTCATTATCCGCTCTGCTTAAAAATCCCTTCTGATTCAGGGCAACAGCCACACCACCCTTACCATTCTCCCCGTGACAGGTTTTACAATTGCGGTTATACAGCTCCTGCCCATGGATACTGTTCCCGTAACTGACATCCGGTACGAAAAGGTCTGTTCCTGCCCCGGTTTGCTTGAGGTGTTTTACAATCCGGTCCAGTTCCATGGATTTCATCCCTGAGACGCTGCTTTCCCAACTTCCCATCTGGCGCAGGCTCCTGCCCTTTTCCATTGTAAATCTGATGAAATCCTCAGATGCCACCCGCAGAAAATCGGGATTACCGATGGAGGGTATGCCGGTATTATACTCCCTGTAATTTTTTCCTTCACCTTCTTTCCCGTGACAGGCAGAGCAAAGGTGTGCATAACCCACAGCACCTTCCATGGGCTCCCTGATTCCCTTGAATTCATTGGGGTGGCCATGGAGAAATAATCAAACGGGAGAGCGGGTTTTGCCAGTCCCATTACAAATGTAGCCAGGGCCTCCAGCTCCTTTTCATCCAGGTTGATTTTAAGCATCTGGTAT
>PVMS01179162.1_pt1 | contig 14487 bp, 14 predicted proteins | sample 1853461 | NCBI WGS metagenome assembly PVMS01 (sample SAMN08582032, study PRJNA380276) | Marine sediment metagenome, whole genome shotgun sequencing project. | isolation source: ocean sediment barecode stripped | collected 2017 | reverse complement strand
TTTTCTATAATTGAGTACCATTTTTCAGCATCATATCTCCCGTTATATACGACTTGTGTGATTCCATTTAACCACGGCCCCCAGATGCCATACACTGTGCCGGTTACCCACCCGGGATCTGCAGTGCACCAGTAAACATCGTCTTCCCTTAAGTCTAGAACCCACTTGGTGGTAATATAATGAGAGACCATATCATTGTGAACGTGAGTTACACCTTTGGGTTTTCCTGTAGTACCTGAGGTATAAAGGATAAGCAGGTAATCTTCAGGATCGACCCACCTTATTTTAAATGATTCTGAAGCCTTGTTTGTTTCGGATTCGTAACTGATTTCGTTCTGTTTAAGGTTGCGTTCCGCATTGACCAGTAATATATGTTTAAGTGCAGGCAACTCTTCCTTTATTTCATGTACTCTCTGGTTTAATTCAGGAGTGGTTATAAGCACTTTTGCTTCGCTGTCATGAAGACGATCCTTTATCGCTTCCGGTCCGAATGCTGAGAACATAGGCCCGGCAATGGCTCCAATCTTTGCTATGGCAATAATGCTTATGTAAAGCTCAGGAATCCTTGGTAGAAACAAGAAGACGCGATCACCCTTATTTATACCTATGCCCCTTAATGCATTTGCCAATTTATCAGATTGTCTCTTAATCTCCGAGAAGGTGTATTCTTTTTTATGGCCATTTTCATCTTCCCAGAGTAACGCAACCTTATCCTTGTGGCTTGTGCTTGTGTGCCTGTCAATGCCTTCGTGTGCAATATTTACTTCGCCATTGAAAAAATGTTCAAAATCCTTCTTAACCTCTTCCCACTCAAAATCTTCATATGTCTTCTCATAATTGATTAAACCGTGTTTTACAGGCGTCTTATAAATTATGTCTTTGTATTCCATAATGCAATCTCCATAAGTTACCACTCAGCGGTTAACTGGCCCGTTTGAATATTTTAAATAGTCCCAGCCCGACCATGTCTTTCTGGCAGGAAGGTGCTATTTATAACAAAGCATAAAACCTATGTCAATATCAAGATTCAAGGCCATAGGCATTTTCGCTTGACAACATTTTCATGCGCTGATGTAATAACTTAATCAGGCTTAACTTGCTCGAGAAATAATCCTGTAAAAAAAAGAAAGTGTATCCTTAATCGAAATATAAACATGAAGCAATTCATAATTGTATTAATATTTGTTATTGCTGTTGTGCTATCTATAAAATTAATTAGATCGCCGGAACCGGTAACACCTTCTAAAATATCCACCTTGGGATCGAGTTGGGAATCGGAACGCCCTGCCGAAAAACCAAATCCAAAACGATATGACTTGAGGAAACAAATATACGGAGGTAATGACGAAACAAAATCTGAAATAAATAATCAGAAATTGTTGGCTTATGCAAAGGCATTTGTTAAAGTCCAATCATACATGAACAGAACCGGTAGCAAAACCGACTATAGTGAAACCAGGAAGATTGTAAAAAGACACGGTTTAAGCGTAGAAGACTATACCAGGATTGCAACACAAATGAATAAAAATCCTAAGCTCCGTGAAACCGTTCAAAAACTGATTAATGAGGTTACACTTTCCAAGACAAAATGAACTGTCTACCTGCAAATAGAACTCCAAGCATTATTCTTGCGGTAAGAGTTCTATGTCTTAAAAGGTATAATAAATTATCTGTAAGCCCTCTAGAGCAAAATAGGACACTGCCCAAATTAATCAACTCTTGACAGAATATATCATAATCAGCTATATTATTAGGTTCTATTTATAGTTTTAGTGACAAATTTTTAAAGGAGGATTTAAAATGAGTGATGGATGTCCAGGATCAAAAACGATGGATTTCAGTGAAAAAGATGAACAAGCCGAAGAAACAGGTGCACGCCAGTCTCAACTGAAGCAATGGCCTATACAGATGCATCTGGTTTCTCCCAAGGCGCCGTATTTTCAGGAGAAAGATGTTTTATTAGTTGCAGACTGCATACCATTTGCTATGGCAGATTTCCATAAGGATTATCTCAAAGGAAAAAGTCTGGCCATTGCCTGTCCAAAGTTGGATCAGCATCAGGAAGTCTATAAAGAAAAGATAAAAGATTTGATTGATGAATCAAAGATCAACACCTTAACGGTTATGAGCATGCAGGTACCATGCTGTATGGGTTTAACTCAGATTGCGAAGGACGGTGCGGATCAGGCTACCCGCAAGATACCAATCAAACAGGTAGTTGTAAGTGTAGAAGGTGGTCAAATCTTATCTGAGGATTGGATTTAAGGCTAGCATTTTTCAAACATAAGAACCCCCTGAGAAGCCAAAAGCGTCTCAGGGGGTTTTGAGTTGTGTGGGTAAAGGTTATAGAAACAACAAAGAAAAACAGTTTCCGCATAGTCAAAGAATGGAGAAGAAAAACATATAATTATATTTCGAAAGTAGATAAAAATACAATAGGCAGAAATGGATTTATAGGTCAAAATATCCTTGATGACCCTTTTGCTCAAGAAATGGCAAAAGTGATTAATTCATTAAGAAGTTACAAGATAAATGAGACAAAAATAGATGCGGACAGTGCAATCGTAGACGTTACAATAATTGCACCAGATATGTCTAAGGTCTTAGAGGAAATCTTTGGACCTTCCATTGCCCAAAAGATATGGAAAATCCACAGGAAGCTATGAGGCATATGTTAAGACAATACTTAAAAAAAGCTGATGTGCCAATGATTGAAGAAAGAGGAGATTTTACATTGGTTAAAGAAGAAGGTAAATGGAAAGTCCTTCTAAGCCTTTAAAATGAAAATTGATGTTGTAAAAGAAAATTCATTACTAAACGGATAAACCATGCGACAAAAACTTATAGAACTTATGGAAAAAGTTAGAAATAATTTCAATCAACTCCAGAAAAATATTAAGGAAGAGTTTAAGGGCAAATATGAAAAACTGACAATACTCAAAGATTCGTTACATCAAAAAAGTTCATGCACATATGAACATCAATACACGGATTTTGGTAAAGAACGAGAGTACTTAATAGACTTACATAAAGGAATTCTCGAAAAAAGAGAGCATGACATAGAGGACATAAGAATCTTAATCAAAAATATATTTAATGACTATGACGAACTGATCCGCAAATATCGTGGAATTATACCCCTGGACTACTCAATGCATATCATTCCAGATAAAGCCCATGCTGAAGAAGGAAGAGAAATCGAAGCCGAAATCCTTCAGTTCTTTCCCTCGAATTGTCAGAGAGAAAAGATTACACAACACGTAACAGAAATGATCAAGCACGTACAAGAAACCTCCTTCCCCGATACGCCAATTTGGGTCAAGGTAACACAGCATAAAGAAAAGTAATGCAGTGGGTTTAAACTTGCCAGACGAACAGAAAAATGGTTAGAGAAGTGGCAAGAAATCTTGCAACTTCCGAGATACTCGATGGTAGGGAGACATTGTTTATTCTATCAGTTATTCGTGGTAAATATTATGAAGACGATGTTCGTCTTTAAGTTTTTGATCTTGGGACAAGGTAATTGCAGTCTTAATAAGTGCAATATGGCTGTAAGCCTGGGGAAAATTTCCCAGGAGTCTCTTGGTTTTAAAATCAATGTCCTCGCTAAAAAGCCCTAAGTAGTTGCGATAACTCAAGACGCGATTAAACATCTTGATTGCTTCTTCTTTCTCTCCGATCTTATACAAGCTATGAATCATCCAGAATGTACATACAGTAAATGCTGATTTTGAAACTCCAAAATCATCTTCATTACTGTATCGATACATCAATCCGTCTTTGCACAATGTCTCTTTGGTCTTTTGAACTGTACTGACATATTTTGGATCGCTGGCTTTAATAAAACCATAATCTTCCATCAACAAATTGGCCGCATCAAAATGATGACTGCCATAAGATTGGGTAAAAGCTCCGACCTGAGAATTCCATCCGTTAGCTAAAATATCAGTTTTTATGATATCTCTTAATTTGTACCAATCCAGTATGTATTCATTTTGGCCAAGGATCGTAGCAATCTTGATTGCCCGATCCAAAGCTACCCAACAAAGCACCTTTGAAAATACAAAATGTCTTTTGTTTTGCCTAAATTCCCATATTCCCTGATCGGGTTTTTTCCAATTTTTAGTAACATGCCGAACTAATGACCTGACCATAGTCCATAGCTCTTCCGTATTATCTAGCTTACTACCATAAATTGTGAAATTATAATATATGAGATCCAGCAAAACTCCATAAATATCATGTTGCTGTTGTTTGTAAGCAGCATTGCCTATTCTTACCGGCTTAGAATTTAAGTAGCCTGAGAGATGAGGTAACGTCTCTTCTTTAAGTTCTTTTTCGCCATGAATTCCATACATGATTTGTATGGTTTCATTTTTATAAGGAATTACGTTCAATACATAGTTCAAGAAGGATTTTGCGGTATAAGCATGCCCCACTGTAACTAAAACAGAAACGGTCATAGAGGCATCACGGAGCCAACAAAACCGATAATCCCAATTTCTAACTTCACCTATGGTCTCTGGCAATGAAGTTGTTACTGCTGCAATTAAGGCTCCTGTTTTTTCATAAGTCAATAATTTTAGAACTAAGGCACTACGATAAATTTCTTCATTATATATTGGAAATTCAGTTGTATTGGCCGACCAATTTAGCCAATAGACTTTTGTTCTTTCAAACTGCAAATTAATTTGAGTAAAATTAGGAAGGATAATTTTTTGGTTATAGCTTAGCAAAAGAAATTGATCATGATCAATGGTTATCGTCTCTTTGTCGAGTATTTTTGTTAAATCAATGCTTGAGTATAAATACAAGGACTCATAAGGTCCTGTTTTGGTAAAACTTTTGATATAATGTTTATTAATTTTATGATGTGTTTTATGTTTTGCATACCAAAGTTTAGGATTATAGTTTACTGTGAATTGTGGTTTTCCTGAAATATGTTTAATGTGTCGAATTAAATCCGGCGGCCAATAATTGCTATGTTCGCCAAGATCATATCTTGGCATAAAATCGATGATATCAAATTGATCTTTTCCTTTTTGGAAATGGGTTATCAGGATATTTGTATTTTTAATGTAATTTTGTTTAATCACATATTCTGGCGATACATGAATACCAAACTCTCCTCCTTTCTCATCATCCAAAAGCTTTCCAAATACAGTAAATGAGCTAAAAACAGGAAGACATAAAAAATCGATACTGGCTTTATCAGAGATTAAGGCCGCACTTTTGCAATTTCCAATAACGCCGTAATTTAAGTTATCCATTGATACCGGTTAGTTCCCTTAATAGATTGCGAAATTTAGAAGGAGTACTAAATCTGTATTTGGCAGAGGTTTCTCCATTTCCTATTTTAATACTTATCACCTTGGAATTACCAACTTGAAACATGTGTTCGTCAGTCAAATCATCTCCTGCACAAACTACCGCATCACATGAGACGTTGGAGAGTGCATATTTTAATGATTCTCCCTTGTTAATATGTTGCGAACAAACTTCTACAATCTTTCTTCCATGTTGAACAATTATGGGCATATTTGCTGTCATTCCAGAAAGTTCATCAACCAGAAGCCTTGCTTTCCTTTCACCCAATTCCGGGTCAGAACTTCGAAAGTGCCAGACAACAGAAGCAGTCTTATCTTCCACAAAACTACCTGGTGTAGATACGGCATAATGTTTAAGAATCTTAAGTATTTCTTTTTTCCAGGAAAGATCAACATGTTTTTTTAATGACTGCCATTTCCCATTCCTGGCATGTTTAAAGAAAAAACCATGTTCTGCAATAAGAGTACAATTAAAACCTGAAAACCATTTTTCAAGATCCTCCTTACACCTTCCACTAATAATATAGACCTCTCGGCCTTTTTTTGATGTTATATGGTTTATGATATTGGAAATTTCATGTGTGGGAGATGCTGCTTCCGGATTATTTTCAAATTCTCGAAGTGTGCCATCATAGTCCAGGAAAAAAACCACATTCTTGGCTCTATCTAATTTATGTCGATCTTCAGTTGAAATACAATCAGTTGCTATTTGGGAGTCCGGATCAACATTAACATCCACTAAAGACTCCAAAAATCCTCTGGCCCAATTCTCTGAGCTATTTTCAATGACATTTTCTTTCATGTTTTTAATCATTGCCTGAGTATCTTTTTGGGGTAATGAAATGGCCTCATGTATACGCTGTACAAAAATATCAGTATCATAAGGGTTAACAATAACAGCATTAAATAATTCCTGGGCAGCGCCGGCAAATTCACTGAGGATTAATACACCTGCCTTGTCCTTTTGGCAGGCGATATACTCCTTTGCCACCAGGTTCATCCCATCGTACAGAGGAGTAACTAAAGCAACGTCCGCAATATTGTAAAGGGCACACAAATCCGGTTTTTTTATCGACTTAAACATAAATTGAACAGGAATATTATTAATGGTGGAATATTTGCCGTTAATATAGCTAACCTGTTTCACAACCTGTTCTTCAATCCGCTTATTCCATTCGACTTTTTCCCGGGAGGGAATTGCAACCTGCACAAATACTATTTTTTCGTGCATATCAGGATGTGTGGCCAAATACCTGTCAATTGCCCGCAGCTTTTCAGGAATTCCTTTTGTATAGTCCAGACGTTCAACAGATAAAACAACTTTTTTGCCTTCATAATTTTTTCGATATTTTTTCAAACAACTTTCGTACTTAGCGGAATGCATGGTCTTATCAAAACTTTTCCAGCTAATACCAATAGGAAAAACACCGATAGATATTTTTCTATTTTGATGTTGAATTGTATCTATTGCAGAGTTAATTCCTAAAACCCGTAAGATGGTACTTCTAAAATGTCGAAGATAACCAAAGGTGTGAAATCCGATAAGATCAGCCCCAAGCAAACCTGAAAGGAGTTCATTTCGACTCGGATGGCATCGAAATACATCGCACGATGGAAAAGGTGTGTGCAAAAAGAAACCTATCTTAAGATCCGGTCTCATTTCTTTTAAGATTTCAGGAAACAACATGAAATGGAAATCATGAACCCAGACAATCCCGTTTTCCTGGGCCATTTCGGCAACGATTTCAGCAAATTTCTGATTGACTTTCTGGTAAGTATCAAACCAATCTCGTTCATAAGATGAGTATGATATAAAATAATGAAGAAGAGGCCATAAACTTGAATTCGAAAAGAGATGATAATATTCCGATACCTCTTTTTTTGTTAAAAAAACAGGAATGCAATTTTCAGATTCTAATTGCCGGTATAGAGTATCCCTTTTCTCCTGATCATTTATAACGCTACCCGGCCATCCCACCCATTTGATATTGTAATGGTCGCGAATATCCTCAAATGCCGTTACTAAACCACCTGCAGATAATTCAATTTTCTTCCCAATCTTCACCGGCAGACGATTGGATACATTAATAATCTCAGCCTTGGTAATACCCTGAAAAGACAAATCTTTCTCCCCTCTAAACTTTCCTCATATTTTATAAGCAAAAGACTTGATAATAAAAATGACTATAAATGTTCATATGAATTTTCTCTAACACGTTTAAATACTCACCCTTACGTAACTATCACATTTATCGGTTAATTCCCATAAACATTCACCTCTAACTAATGACCCGCTAATTTGTTGTATCTTGCTCAACGGTAAGGAAATACACATCTTGGCAGCCCACACACACATAACATCGCCCGTACAGGGCTGATAGTCCGCCCGGTACGGGCATTATAGCCTTCCTTAACCCTCTAATCCCGCCTCCCAAATAAAGCCGTGTTATTTGTCAACTATTAATGAATGGTGTCAAAAAAACAGGTTAGTTTTTAGTCCTTATCGAATAAATACTTAGTTTCAACAATGAATTTTGGGTACAAATCCGTGTATGTTTTAGTTGACAATTTTTACATAAAAACAACGGCATTTCCCTCTTCATTTCTGCAAAATATAAATGCATAAGGCGAATGACAACAACATCTTACGCTCTATTTTGCTTTTTAAATATCCATTAATACCCCTTTGGTATGAATGTTGTTATTACAGTAACGTACATTTTAATTTTGTTTCACCCAGAATGCTAAGAGGAGGTAATTAAGATGAGAAAGTTGAAATTTCCTAAACATGTTTTTTCGTATATTCTCTGGAAGGGCACGGTATCTGTTTTTGCTATTGGAGCACTTACCTTAATATTGAACATGTTTCTTGTTTCCAATTTGCGGGCTGAGGTATTTACGACAACCGCTTACTGTTCATGTGAAAAATGCTGCGATAAAGACCCTTCAGACGAATGGTATGGGATTACGGCAACTGGTACAAAAGCAAAGTGGGGAACGGTAGCAGTGGATAGAAAATTGATAAAATTGGGAAGCAAGTTAAAGATAGATGGGTTTCCAGATATTACTTTCAGGGCTGAGGATGTGGGTGGCGCCATAAAGGAAAACCACATTGATATATGGTTTCCCAGTCACGCAAAGGCTCTGGAGTTTGGCGTACAAAAGAAAGCTGTTTACCTGATTGAATAAAAAAAATAAATGTGAGGGGGAAAGGAACACTCATACACGATTTATCAATAGATAACAGGTTGTCTGCAAATGTTTTAAAACCGGTCTTCTTAAAATAGGGAGCCCATCGTTTTATAGCAATAGAGCCGGAACAACAAACGCTAATTTATTTGACAAATGCCCCAAAACCATTATAGTGTTGGAGCATGCCACATACTGTAAGTACCGTCATTCCTAAGTTACCCTGCCATATTACCCAAAGAGGAAGTTATAGTCACAATATTTTTCAGGATGATGAAGATCGATTGAAATACCTTTCCTGGATCGACGAATACAGCAAGAAGTACCGCCTCTCTCTCTTTGCCTATTGCTTGATGGACAACCATGTGCATTTCATTGCCACTCCACAGAAAGAAGATACCCTGGCCGGGGTGCTTGGCATAGCCCACATCAGATATTCTCAATATATCAATAAGAAAAAGAAGGTATCCGGGAGCTTATGGCAAGGTCGTTTTTATTCATGTACATTAAATAGATCCCATTTGATGGCGGCAATACGATATGTGGAAAAAAATCCTGTACGCGTAGGAATTGTAAAAAGGGCCTGGGAATGGAAGTGGTCAAGTGCGGCAACTCATATAGGTGAGGCAAACCAAATGATTCATTTGGAAGACATAACAAATCTAATAGATGTTTCCTCCGAGTTGTGGAAACAATATTTAGATTCTGACGAAAACGAAAAGGATACTAACGATATAAGAAAACATACATTGTCAGGGATTCCGCTGGGAACAGCAGTGTCCTTTAACGTGAAGCCAGACAAAAAAGTGGACAGACTAGTAAGTGTTTTGTCAGGAGACAAACTTAAAAAACGGACAGTCAGAAAATTAAGTGTTTCGCCAAAAGGTAGACCGACAAAACGAACGGTCAAACAATCAAGAGTTTCACCAAAAAGCAGTCAGAAAAAGCGAAGTGGACGTAAATAGTGTTTATCCTTAATTGTTAATTTCTTTGTATTCTCCAGGACAGAATGTTAAGGATTTCTGAAAGTTTCTGGGCGCCTCCATAACGTGGACGACGGGAAAAATAATTTGCGTGTAGAGGGTTAGGCAACAATAGAAGTGGCTGTTTATGAATGATTTGGTTTTACATTCAGCATTTCCACGCTTCCGTCAAATATTGCACCCTTATTCACAATTAATTTGCGGCAGGTGATTTTGCCACAGATTTCTCCATTCTTAAAAATCTCAACAGTTCCTACCGCCTTAAGATTACCCTTAACTTTGCCCTGTATAATGGCGTCTCCCACTTGAATATTTGAGATTTCTATTTTACCTTTTTTCTTTAAATACAGTGTGCCATGTGTCTCAAGATTCTGAGCTAAACGAGATTTTACCGTATAATCGCTCAGGTCGTTACGCCGACTACAGTACTTACATATTACTGCAAAAGCGTTCTCATCTGCAAAAATTTCTTTTTCACACTTGAAACAATGAAGACTTATTTTTTCGACAGAAGACTTTTCCTTTACTTTAGATGGCGAAAGGAGGGCTTTGATATTGATATGCTGATTGCAGTGGGTGCATGGTGTAGACATACAGTTAGTCGACACAGTGAGATTATTCTTGCAATAAGGACATACTATATCTCTTGTTTCAGAGGAATATTTTTTCTTTTTTCCAGACGGGGAAAGAAGTTCTTTGACATTGATATGCTGATTACAATGGGAGCATGGTATCGACATACAACTAGTCGACACAGCGAGATTCCCCTTGCAATAAGGACATTCTATATCTCTTGTTTCAGGTAATTCGCTTGTTTTGGAACTCATAAATCAAATTAATTGCTCTCGCACAACAGTGTGCTTATAAATTTAGTTTCCTATCCTTTGGTTCTTCCTTGTAACTGTGGCCTTCCGCTTTAACCCCTTCAGGATTCACATTACATTTTCCAACAAAAACAACGCCCTCTTCAATAACCAATATTTTTGCTTGAAGATCACCGATAAGATGTGCTTTTTGCTTAAGTTCTATTTTATCAGAAGCCTTAATATTTCCATCCACTCGACCCTCAATAATAGCATTTCTTACCTTAACATTTGCCTTGACAATGCCCGTCTTGCCAACAACGAGCTCTCCGTTATCGGTTATCAATTCTCCATCAAATTTTCCATCAATTCTTAGAACATCGCCGAATTTGATTGTCCCTTTAACTTCAACGTCTGACGTCAGATTAGTCACTTTTCCTTCTGACATTTTTGCCTCCTTTCTGGATTCATTTTCTTTTTTGAATCCACTTTTATTATCATCTGTTAATTTAGGCTTCCCCGTATTTTCCAGAATAGATTGATCCTGCTTTGCATCTTTCTTTCTTCCAAACATGAGTTATACCCTTTAAGTTGTTGTTGTTATTTTGCATAGAGAATAATTGAATTTTATTAAATATCAACCTTTTTTTGCATCTTTTTTAACAATTTACTTTTTTGGCTTAAGCCACATTTCGTACAGAGGTAGAGATATGAGGAATATGAAGCAAAAACCGAGGAGAAAATATGATGTTATTAATGATATGGAGAATATATCTGATTTGTATCTTATCAACCATGGCCCGGACAGGTTCATTATAGTGCCGGCAAAGGCAACACTATAAATCGTAATCTTTATCCAATCTCTTATCAATGTCATAGAAAGGATGCGTGACATGACGAATATAATCAGGGGAATTGCAAATGCATGCGCATGGGTGATCTCAACGATTTCCCTATACGGCTTTGGAAAGAAGAAGCCCTCCTGTAAAAGATTTTTGTTGTACTCGTAGCCTGATTCACCTTCGGGTTTTTCCTCGTTACCGCCGTAATGACGCACGGTATCCCTTGGAGAAAAGCTTGTTCTGTCGTAGAAATTGGCACAGGATACATAGAAAGCATATGCCATGATTACGAGGAAAAACGTGATAGACAGTTTATTGCTTGTTGTAGACTTTGATATATCTTTGGCCATTTTTCTTTTGACTGGACAATAGGCTTAACAAAAACAAATAATATCTTTGCGGATTATAAACAAACGACCTACCAAAAAAAAAGAACAAAAAACTATGAACGATTGTTTAAAGAACTTCCGTTTGATCGGTTGGCTTGTTGTCTTTCTTCAGGAGAGAAGTGTATAGATATTTTAATTCTTCTGATCTTAATAGAAACGATGCAGTAAAATATGTGACGATAGCAACGGCCAGTGGTATAAAAAGCCTGATAAGCTTTGTTGAGAGTTCACCACTACCAGTGGGAAGTGTTTTTAAAACTGCCCAACACGTAATGAACATAAAAAAGCTTGCAACCACTACCTTAAAGGTTGATGTAAAGATGTGCTTAAGGCCGGTAATATTGAGCTTTCTCTGGAGAATGGCAAATAGAATTATTATCTGAACTGTTGCACTTATGGCCGTTGCCAATGCGAGCCCTCCTTCACGAAGAAACCAGATGAGTGTAAGATTGAGAATAAGATTAAGACCCACCATGCCAACGCCTACCTTTACGGGAGTTCGTGTATCCTGCATGGAATAAAAAGCCCTTATGATTACGTGAGAAGCAGAGTAAGCCCACACGCCTATTGCATAAAAGAAGATAACGGAAGCTGTTCTGTAAGTTGATTCTGCCGTAAATGCGTTTCTTTCGTAAAACAACTCTACAAGTGGTGTTCGTAAAAGTATTAAACCTATCGATGCAGGTATTCCAATGAATAGTACAACCCTTATTGCCTGGTTAAGTGTCTCAGTGAAACTTGTCCAGTCTTTACGTGCGGCATGTGTGGAGAAAAAAGGGAATACGGCGGTTGCCATTGCAATTCCAAATACGCCTAATGGGAATTGAATCAGTCTGTCTCCGTAATATAAGACTGATGCAGCGCCTGTTTCCAGAGGATATGGTATCGCCATTCCCGCTATAAAGAAATTTTCAGCGCCACCGGGCGGTTTAGCAAAGGCTATTGCGATAAAACTGTCCATTAGCACATTTATCTGGACGGCAGCCAGGCCGAAAATTATTGGCAACATCAGAGCAAAGACGCGCTTCAGGCCGGGATGTGCAAAGTAGAAAGAAGGCTTGAATATTATTCCTTTATTTCTCAAGACAGGCAACTGAATTGCCAATTGAATTACTCCTCCGATAAGGATGGCAACGGCAACGCCAAATATCTTTTTATCCAGCGTATCTCCAAACACCGGTGCAAGCAAGAAGACGCCAATTATCCAGCATATATTCAGTGCAACAGGCGCCAGTGCCGGCATAAGAAAGTGTTTGAGTGAATTCAGGATAGCCATTGCAAATGCCACCATACATATAAATAGTACATATGGAAATGTTACCATGAGCAAGTTTAATACTAATTCCCATTTGTGATTAACGGAGAAGATTGTGGGTATTATCGAGAACGAAGCTTCTGCCAGAACAACCATACCTCCAAGGATTATAAAGAGTAATGTCCCTGTTACATTTGCTAATGCCCATGCATCTTTTTTCCCTTTGGTTTCAAGATATTCTGTAAAGACGGGAATGAAGGCAGCGCTCAATGCTCCTTCACCGAAAAGACGGCGGAAAAGATTTGGTATCTTGAAGGCAACGACAAAGGCATCCCAGGCCAAACTAGTACCGAAAAAACTTGCACATACTATGTCCCTTGCCAAGCCCAACACCCTGCTCAACAGTGTGCAGAGACTTACAGTCTTTGCAGATTTTAAAAAGCTTTTTTCCCCATCCATACTGAGTAATTCCGTTTTAAGTAGTGAAAATAAAGAAAGATTAGCGGCCGTTTAGAGTTAATTTATCCTTAAACTGTCTTGTAGACGAAAGGATATCTTTCGAACTTATAATTGCCGAACATACCGCTACCCTTGTAGCCCCGGTCTTTAGAACCTCATCCAGATTTTCAAGGGTTACAGCGCCAATAACAACAAAAGGAATGCTTATTTCCTTAGCAATTTCTTGAACAACTTCAAGTCCGACAGGTGGCTCATTTATCTTTGTGTGGGTTGGATAAGCAGGTCCTATAGCAATATAATCAGCGCCCTCTTTCTGCGCCTGCCTGGCTTGTTCAACATTGTGTGTTGATACTCCGATAATCTTTTCATTACCAATAACATCTCTCGCTTCTGAGATGCCCATGTCCTGCTGCCCCAAATGGACACCTTCTGCGTTTACTTCCTTTGCAACATCTACACGATCATTAATAATCAACAAAGTTCCTCTTTGGATAGCTATATCATGTATTTCCCGGGCCAGTGATATGAACTCTTCGTCAGATATTGTTTTCTCCCGCAATTGTATAGCATCAGCGCCGCCATCAATAACAAGCCTTGTCGTTTCTTCAACTGATTTTGTTGCAATATTACTGTCTATCAGCACATAAAGCCTCACACCATGGAGAGATTCCTTTATTATCATCTGTAATTACTCATTTGTGTCTAATGATCTGTAGTTTAAGCGTGCTGTAAGAATAATATGAATTTCTTATCATAATAGCCCATGTACTTCAAGGTTTATCTAATTCGATTTATATTGACACGTTTGGATGTAGTGATATAATTTTTGAAAGACACATAAAATTCTTTAAAAGGGTTCTAAATTGGGAAGACCAAGGGAATATTGCGGTTTATTTGGGGTTTTTGATTGTGAAGATGCAGTGGAAAAGGTCTATTTTGGACTTTATTCTTTACAACATCGTGGTGAAGAAAGTGCAGGAATCGCCTCTTCAGACGGTATGCATATAAAACATCATAAAGCCCCCGGATTAGTAAACGATGCTTTTACTCCACGAATTCTAAAAGAATTAAAAAACCCACATGGCATTGGTCATGTCCGATATTCTGCGTTCGGCCGAGGCAACAGAGACAATGCACAACCGCTGGTAGTAAGAGATTCTAAAGGTGAAGTTGCAATTGCACATAATGGTCAATTACTGGATGCGGGTAAGCTGAGAAACGATTATGAGGTACATGGGTC
>PVMS01144853.1_pt1 | contig 14491 bp, 14 predicted proteins | sample 1853461 | NCBI WGS metagenome assembly PVMS01 (sample SAMN08582032, study PRJNA380276) | Marine sediment metagenome, whole genome shotgun sequencing project. | isolation source: ocean sediment barecode stripped | collected 2017 | reverse complement strand
TGCGCCGGCAGCTCGCTCTTGCGCGGCAAGCGGCATTGGAGCGCGAGCGGGCACTCCAGGCGCAGGCAGCCCTTCCGGAGACGGAGCCCGCGAACACCCCACCGCCGTCTCAGGAGGCAAACAGCGCCAAGTCCCCTGGCGCCCCGCCACAAACGACGGCCGACGAAACGGTCCCGAGCCGCTCCCCGGAGGTAACCACCTCCTCACCGTCCAACCCGACCGCTCAGATCGAGCGTCCTCCGGCGGCGAGAGAGACCACCGAGACTGAGCCAGCTCCAACTCCCAAGCCCGCTCCGCCGGAAGTCGAGGTGGGCGACCTGGTCACCCCCGGACCCTGGGTAATGCCCCCAAAGCTGCTGCGGGGTCCGCTACCGCGGTATCCGCCCATCGCACAGCGGATGAAGCGGGAGGCCGATGTCAGCGTGAGTCTCCTGGTGGACGAAAACGGCAGGGTGATCGAGGCTCATAGCGTCGGGTCCAAAGCCGGCATGGGCTTCGACCAGGCCGCCGTCGATGCCGCGAGAACCACGACCTGGACACCGGCCGAGAAGAACGGCGTCAAGGTCAAGATGCGTCTGGAGCTCACGATCGAGTTCCGCCTCTGATCCCCTCGGATCTCACCCCATCGGCTATCTCCCGCCTCCCGATTCCCTCTTCGGGGCCTCAGCAGCTCGTCCTAGAACCCTAAGAAATAGGAGCCAGGTTGGAATAAGGGCACAAATATTAGTGTTCTATACTTAGGAATGAGCAAATATTCCGGAAAGTGACCAGCATCTTAGCGCTATGCACGCATATTTCTGGCAAACTCCGGAGGAACAACTGATCTATCAAAAAGGAGAGTAGAGATGAAGACTGGACTGATTCGCTGGTCGCCCCAAACCAACCTTTTCCGCAGCCAACTCGATCGCCTGTTTGATCAGGCCTTCAACGAGTTCGTGGCCCCCGAGTCCCGCTCGGGTGTGGCTTCCACTCTCGACTGGATGCCCGCCGTGGACATCAAGGAGACCGACGACGCGCTGACCCTTTTCGCCGAGATCCCCGGGCTGAGCAAAGACGACGTCTCGATTACCCTCGAGAAAAATGTCCTCACCATCAGCGGCGAGCGCAAGTTCGAGAAGGATGTCGAGAAGGAGAACTACCATCGCATCGAGCGGGCCTACGGTAGCTTTAGCCGGTCCTTCAGTCTCCCGACCAACGTCCAGACCACGAAGGTCGATGCATCGTTCGTTGATGGGGTCCTCAGCATAACCCTGCCGAAGAGTGAAGAGGCCAAGCCGCGCCAGATCGAAATCAAATAAGAACGCTTCGGCGTTCGCTACGAGCCCCATCTCCTTGATGGGGCTTTTTTTCGGCCTAGTCAAGCCACAGCTTGAGAGCAAACAAGACGACGGTAACGGTCACGACACCACGGACCCAACGGTGCCCTTTGAGAATGGTCAGCCGCGCACCCACCAGCCCGCCCAGTAGGGTTCCCGCTGCCAGGCTGCCGCCCATCAGCCAATCCACCCTGCCATTGATCGCAAACAGAGCCAGAGCCAACACCGTGAAGCAAAGGACGGTAAGCACTTTGACCGCGTTGCCCCGCACCAGGTCGAGACCCGCCACCGTGGTCGCTGCGAGAATCAGGAACCCCACCCCAGCCTGAACAAAGCCCCCGTAGATCCCCACCAGAAAGAACGCGCCCGCGACCAGAAGGGATCGCTTGCCCCGGCGAGCTGCCACCGTTCGCTCATCCGAGCTGGCGCCCGACGGGGCCCAGAGAGTCCAGAGTGCCAAGGTGACCATGAGCAGGGCTAGGACCCGCTTGAACGACTGATCGCTGATCACCAGCGCTATCCAGACACCCACTGCAGCACCGAAGCTAGCCGGCAGGGCGGCCCACAGCAGCGAGCTCCAATCCAGCACACCGTGGCGCTGGAAGCTCCAGACCGCCCCGACATTCTGGAACAAGATTCCCACCCTGTTGGTGCCGTTGGCGACACCGGCCGGCAGCCCCATGAACATGAGAAGGGGCAGGGTGAGGAAGGAGCCACCGCCGGCCACGACGTTGATCACGCCGGCGACGGCCCCGGCGGCAAAGAGCAGCGGATAGCCAACCCAATCCATCAGACGTCAGCAGCGTTGTCTCTAGAAGCCCGGAGCGGCTAGAAGTAGACCCCGGCTCCAACGATCAAGGTCCTACCCTCGAGCTCGAGACGCCGAACGTACGAGGTCTTGTCAGAAGTAGGGGTCTTGCCAGGCTTGGGCCACCGATAGTCGACCCAGGCCGACTCCGCCTCTGTGAGTCGCTCCAGGGTCTCGCGGACATACTGCTTACCGTCCACATCTTCGAAGTCGATGAGATTCGTTCCCTCGAGATCGGGAAACCCCACGTTGACCAACATTTCACCGGTATCGTCCATCACAAAAACATAGGCATCGTAGAAGATGAAGCCGCTCGCGGGGTCGCGCAAGGTGTCGAAGGCCTCCTCCCCCAGCTCCAGGATCAGCGAGACCGCGTCGTCGACCTGCTCGACCACGAAGAACCGCTCCATCTCGATCTCGTAAAGACCGCTGGCCACCACGACCTGCTTGCCGTCGAGGTCGGTGACCTTCTTGAAATAAGTTGTCTTCCAGAAGGAGGTCATGAACTCGGGGCGCGGCCAGAGATAGTGTGTCCAGCCTTCGGTGCTCGAGCCCTGGACTTCGCGCAGGATGTTCTGGGCGATGGGTTTGCCCAAGGGGTCTTTGAGGTCGAGCAGATTCTGGCCTTCCAGCTCCGGGCTGGAGGGATTACAGACCATGTTCCCGGCCATATCCAGCATGAAGATGTAGCTCTCGCCCTGGAACCAGGGTCCGGGCTCCCGGAACTCTTTGCAGGCCGCGGCCGACCCCGTCTCCGTTACCAGACGCGCCGCATCATCGACCAACGCCACGAGATCGAGAGTCAGGTCCGACTCCGGCGCCACCGACTGCTCGGCCGCCCCGTCGCCGGCCCATGCACCTGCACAGATGGTCACCGCCACCAGGGCGATCCATAGACTTCTCACCATTAGATCTCCCTCCTTGTGGCCACAGATTATCAGTACCCACCGCTTTGGAGGACTTTCATCCTTCCTTGATATTCTCCACCTGATTGCGTCGACTAGGAGAAAACCATGGACATCACTGCGTTCAAGGTGCTGGCCGAGGCTCTGGGCATCGGTCTGCTCGTGGGTGTGGAGCGCTACCGGGACCGGGAAGAAGGGGAAAAGAAGTCAGCGGGTGTCCGCACTTTTGCGATCTTTGCCCTACTCGGTGCTGTCTGCGGTCTTCTCGACGAACCCGCTTTCACCCTGGTGACGTTTGCGGCGCTCGCCGGGCTTGTCCTGCTGGGCTACTACCGACGCCCGTCGGAGAGTCTAGGGTTCACAACGGAATTTGCCGCTCTGCTGGTGTTCTGGATCGGCTACCTTCTTCACCTCTACGAAGGCCCCGCCATCGCCCTCGGGATCGTGCTGACGATCTCTCTGGCCTCCAAACAGGCACTCCACAAATTCGTCCGCGAGCAGATCAGCGTCACCGAGTTCTACGCCACCCTCAAGTTCCTCGCTGTGGTGCTGGTGATCTATCCCGTCCTGCCCGATCGCGACATGGGTCCTTTTGGATTCTTCAACCCCCGGGAGATCTGGGGGTTGGTGATCCTCGTTTCCTCCATCAGTTACCTGGGATACATCCTGACCCGCTGGCTGGGCTCACGCCGCGGGTTGAGGATCGGCGCCATCATGGGTGGCCTGGTCTCTACCACTGCGACCACCATGTTCCTGGCGGAGTACGCCAAGAGCACGCCGAAGGCCGGACGTCTCCTCGGCACGGTTGCTGTCATGGCGAACTCGGTTCAGGGCCCACGGTTGCTCGTGCTGGTCTGGGTCGTCTGCCGATTGCTCGGGTACTCGCTTGCAGTGCCGCTCGTAGGAATGGGTCTGGCCGGTCTCCTCGGCTCCTGGCTTCTGTCCCGCAGAACAGTCTCGGACCCCGATGTCGAGTTCACCTTCGAGAATCCCTACTCGCTGACACCCGCGCTCAAGTTCGGAGCCTTTTTTGTGGCTGTTCTCTTCTTGGTCAGTGCGGCCAGTGCCTGGTTTGGCCAGGCGGGGATGTTTGTCGCCATCGCCATTGCCGGTCTGGGAAGCGCCAGTGCCGCCGCCCTGTCGGTGGCGGGCCTGGTCAGCGCCGACGAACTGGCTCTGGCTCCGGCGGGTCTGGCAATCTTTCTGGCCGTTGCCGTCAATTCGCTCACCAAGTGGATTCTGTCGCTGGTTGGCGGCACTCGGGAAATGGCGCTCTGGCTGGGGGCCGGCCTGCTCTCCATGCTGACCGCCGGAGTCCTGCTCTATCTGTTAAGCGTCGGACTTCTTCTCTGAGAACTGCTTCAGGGGTCTAGATCATGTCCTTTAGGGAAGGCTCCCAGCGCTCCCGCTCCAGATCCACCCGCCCACGGTCGTCGAAGGCGACCCCCTCCTCCTCCAGCAGGTGACGCTGGAAGTTGTCCCAACCAGCCTCGGTCCGCAAGCTCACTTCACCCTTGGCATTGATGACCCGATGCCAGGGTACGTCTGATCCCTCTATCAACGCATGGAGGGCATAGCCGACCTGGCGCGCGTGCCCGGGCAGGCCGGCGAGAGCGGCTACCTGTCCGTAGGTCGCCACCCGACCCTCGGGGATCTGTCGCACCACGGCATAGATACGCTCGTAGCTCTCGTGTCGTGGTGCGACAGACGGCACGGGCTGCCTCAACTCAACTCAAAGAAGCAGGCCGGCGATGGTCGCCGTCATGAAAGACGCCAAAGCACCGCCAAACATCGCCTTGAGCCCGACCTTGGCTAGGTCCGCCTTGCGGTCCGGTGCGATGGCGCTGATGCCCCCGATCTGGATGCCGATCGAGGAGAAGTTGGCGAACCCGCACAGCGCGTAGGTGGAGATGATTATGGCGCGCTCGCTCAACAGACCTTCCCGGATGTAGTCACCCAGCGTGCCATAGGCCACAAACTCGTTGAGCGAGAGCTTGACACCGAGGAGGTTGCCGACCAGGGCGGCGTCCCTCCACGGGACCCCCATAACCCAGGCCACCGGTCGTAATAGGGTGCCAAAGAAGGTCTGGAGTGAGCCCGGAAAGATGCCGACGTATTCACCGGTCACCGGTGACATGCCGGTGGCCGAATAGGCGACATAGGCTCCATCTCGCCATCGACCATCGATAATCGAATCCAAGAAACTCAATAGCACGTCGATCACGGCAATGAGGGCGATAAACCCGATGAGCATGGCGCCCACGTTGACGGCCAGCTTGAGGCCATCGGAGATGCCGTTGGCGGCGGCCTCGATGGCATTGCCGCCCACCTCGATCTCCGGCAACTTGACGTCACCGGCGGTCTGCGAGTGCTCCTTCTCGGGATAGATGATCTTGCCGACGACGAGAGCCGCTGGGGCCGACATCACCGTCGCCGCCACCAGATGACCGGCGGGGACTCCCATGGCGATGTAGCCCGCCAAGACGCCACCGGCGATGGTGGCGAAACCACCGACCATGATGGTCAACAGCTCCGACTTGGTCATGCCGTCGAGAAACGGGCGGATCAGGAGCGGGGCTTCGGTCTGGCCGACAAAGACGTTGGCACTACACGAGAGGGTCTCGGCACCGCTGGTACCGATGGTCCAGCGCATGAAGCGGCTCAGAGCCTCGATCACCTTCTGCATGATGCCGAGGTAGTAAAGCACCCCCATGAAGCCACCAAAGAAGATGATGGTCGGCAGCACCTTGAAGGCGAATTGCATGCCGAAACCGGGCCAGGCGGCCTCGGGGCCGGGGAAAAAGTACTGCGCATCGGCGAGATTGCCAAAAAGAAATCTGGCGCCGTAGTCGGAGAGATTGAGGAACTCCGCCACTTTGGTGCTGAACTTTTGAAAGATCTCCCGACCATGGATACCGCGGGTGATAAACCAGGTCACGCCCAGAATCACGAACAGTGCCGCCAAATAGCTCTGTGCGGCAGCAGAGAAATGGAACCTGCTGTTGGCGAGCATCAACAGTACCAGCACACCGAGCCCGATCGACTGTACCTGAGGTGGCAGCAGGTAGAGGAGGTAGCCGATCGCCAGGGCTGCCGGCACCAGGCCGGCGGACCATTGCCATCCACCCCCGAGGGTTGCCTTCCGGCGCTCAAGAAGGTAGAGCACAACCAAGAGTCCGAGTAGGATCATCCCGATAAAGCTCCACACATCCGAGCGGAGGATGATGAGGGCCAAGACGAACTGCAAACCGAGGCCCCAGAGCACCGGTCTGAGTTTCACTTCCCGCCGGTAATAGGACATCGCCCAGGCAATGCCCAGTAGCACCACAAGTCCAAGAATACCTACGAGGTGCATGTTCTCCTCCCCCCTCTAGCAGCCCGCGTTAAAACCCGATTTCGGTCTGGGCGCGATCCTATCAGGCGGTGATATGGGGCACAGTAACCGTTGAGTCGCTGTGGTAGCGTTTTGCGGATGACCGAAGCGGAAAAACGCCAGGCCCGGCCAGTCGAGGCCGGCTCCATCCACCTCGTGATCGGCTGCAATGGACCGCTGGGAACCGAGCTCATGTTCCAACTCAGCGCCCAGGGCAAGAAGGTCCGGGGTGTCTGCAGGAGCGGCGTCTCGGTTGCCCCGGAAGGGGCAGAAATCGTCGCCGGGGATATTGCCGCCCCGGAACAGACCGCACCGCTGTGTCGCGGCGCAGCGGTCGTCTACTCGTGTGTAGGTGTCGACTACAGCGAGTGGATGGAGCAGTGGCCGTGGATCATCAACGGTTTGATCGACGGCGCCGGGACTTCGGGTGCGAAGCTGATCTGCGCCGATAACCGCTACAGCTATGGCCCCCAAGATGGGCCACTGACCGAGGACCTCCCCCTCACCCGCTACGGCAGGAAACCGGCGTTGCGCTCCCGCATCACCGAGGAGCTACTGGGTGTAAACATCTCCGGCCGAGTGCGGACCGCCCTGGTACGCGCCTCCGACTTCTACGGACCGCGAACACGCAACGCCATGCTGGGCGAGCGCGTTTTTCCCATGGCCCTGGCCGGCAAACCAGCCCAGCTTCTGGGGGATATCGATCAGCCCCACACCTATACCTATGTTCCCGATTTCGCTCGCGCCCTGATCCGGGTCGGCGAAGACGACAGTGCCTTGGATCAGATCTGGCATGTCCCCAGCGCCCCGGCCCGTACCACACGCCAGGTGGTAGAGGCGATCTTCAAGCTCGCCGGCCAGCGGCCCCGGATGCGCGTCATGCCCAATTGGCTGCTGGCGGCGATGGGCTCATTCAATCCCCTCTTGGGCGAACTGCGGGAGATGAGCTTTGTCTGGGATCGCCCCTATATCGTCAACCACGACAAGTTCGTCCAGCACTTCGGCGACGACTGGACACCGCTGGAAGAAGGGCTCGAGACGACTCTCGCCTGGTACCGCGAGAGCTCCTAGGACAAGCCGCTCGCGACGAGCTTTCTTCTCCAGCTTGCCGAGTGCGGCGGTTTCTTCGTAAAAGACGCTCAGATCACCATCGGCCTGTTCCAGCAGGGTCTCGAAGGCCGGCACGAGATCGTAGTAGGCACCGAGGGAGGCCAGGCGAGCGTTGTTGAGCCCGTCGCCAAACCATGCTCTGTAGCGGGACTGCCCACCCCAGGAGCTCTCCAGTCCACGGTAGGCCTGCCGCAGCTCGTCGAACAGCTCCTCCTTGCGTGCGCGCTTCCACGCCTCCGACCCCTCCTGCGAGTAGACCGCCGCCAGTTTCTCCCGGTAGCTGCGCACCAGATCCCCGATCTCCATCTGTCTCTGCTTGGCGGTGCGGTAGTCAGCCAGCGCTTCTTCCCGACCGTTCTGGAGCAGCCATCGACGGACACCTTCGAGCTCGACCACCGTGGCGAAGGATTCGTTGAAGGTGGTGTCGTCCTTGACGTAGAACCGCTGATGCGCCAGCTCGTGAAAGACGAGGCCCGCCAGCTCGGGCTCCGGATAGTCGATGAAGGAGCTCAGCACCGGGTCGGAGAACCAGCCCAGCGTCGAAAAGGCCGCCGCGCCCCCGACGTCGGTCTCCAGCCCTTTCTGCTTTAGCTTCCGGGCAAAGCGCTCCGCCTTTTCGCGCGAAAAGTATCCGCGATAAGAAACACACCCCGCGATGAGAAAACACCACTCGACCGGCTCCACCGAGAGCTCCTCTGCGGCGACCACGGTCCAGACTGCATACGGCCGTTCGAGGTCGACATAGCTGCGATAACTTCCGCCGACGGGAAGAGCCAGCCGCCGGTCGGCAAACTCACGAATATCGAGGACGAGCTCGAGGCGCTCATTGAGCTCGGTGGGTGTGGTCGGGTCCGCGAGCAGCGACTCTATCGATCTTCTGCGGCTGAGAATGCCAAGGCCACCCTTGATCGAGTGCGAGTAGTAGCCGAGGCTGGTGCAGCCGGCGATCAGCGCCATCACCAGCAGGGATGTCCCAAGCAGTGGGAGGCTAGTGCGAGGAGCCCGCTTCGAAACCAATGACATTCCACTCGATGGTCTGTTGCCTCCCCAGAACATGCCTCAAGAAGTGGGAGGGGAAACCCATGTCGGGGTCGAAACGGGCCCGTAGGATCACCTCGGAGACGCCGGAGCCGTATGCCTGCTGAGGGTTTCTCGCGTTGCCGAGCTCGGTGGCAAGAAAATCGAACAGACCTTCGACGCTCCAGTACTCCCAGGCCGACCGCGTTGCGACGCGATCCCCGGTGGTCATCTCCACCACCTCACCCTCCCGGACCACGATGCGGTGTGTTGCCCCAACCGCGCCTTTGGTCTCCACCACCAGTACGTAATTCGCGGGCCCCTCTTCCTGCCATTGTAGGCGGGCTTCGTCGAGCCGGTCGACTGTCAGCAGTGCCGAGGGCTCACGGAGCCAGAGGTATCCGATCACGAGTCCCAGGCTCAGACCCAGAATCGACCAGAGCAGACGTCTGCGGTTACTTTTTTCCATATATCCTTTTGGTCTCGCCATTCTATGGTGAAACCGTGAATCAGTTTCGACTTCCAATCGAGAGCATCCTTTCACCCGATCGCCTTGCTTTGCCGGCGGCCGCAATCCTCGGCCGCTCGCGCGAGAGGCGCGAGATCCTCGGCTACCGGCTCGGCCACGGGCCATCTCACGTCAGCCTCATCGGTGGCTGCCACGCCGACGAGCCGGTCGGGCCCGAGATGCTGGAGAAGCTCGTCGCCTGGCTGGCCACGCAGAAACCGGACAGCCCGCCTCTGGCAGAGCTGACCTGGTTCGTGGTCCCACATGTCAATCCCGACGGCAGGATCCGCAATGCGGTCTGGAGCGAGACACTGATCCCCACCGTCGATCACCAGGGTGTTCCCGACCGCGGCTACGATGTTGTGGCCTACAGCCGCGAGGTCATCCGGGAGCTCCCCGGCGACGACATCGAGTTCGGCTTCCCGCGCTCGCCGGAAGACTCGGAGGCGAGGCCCGAGAACCGGGCCGTGGCCGAATTTCTCGAACCGGCGGCGCCCATTCACCTCCACGGCAGCTTTCACGGCATGGGATTCGCCACCGGGCCCTGGTTTCTGATCGAGCCCACCTGGATCGAGCGGACGGTGGCTCTGCGCAAAGCTCTCCGCCACCGGGTCCGCGCCATGGGTTACCGACTCTTCGATGTCGATCGTCGGGGTGAAAAAGGATTCCACCGCATCGACGAGGGCTTCTCCACCCGACCCGACTCCAAGGCCATGCAGACTCATTTCGAAGAGCACGACGATCCGCACACGGCAAGTCTCTTTCGCCCGAGCTCGATGGAGTACGTACGCTCCCTCGGCGGCGATCCATTCACCCTGGTCTCGGAGATGCCCCTCTTTCTCCTCCCCGACGAACAGGAGGCCCTCGCAGATGCACCCCCCTTCGGCACCGGCGCCGAGGGCCGAAAGGCCCTCCACCTTTGGCTGCAGAAGCTCATAGCGAGTGAAGGCACCGACGAAGCCCGTATCCAAATCAAGCGCCGCGGGATCCGCCCCATGCCGCTCCGGGATCAAATGAGGCTGCAGTTGGCCTTTTTGGATGAGGCGCTAAGAGTAGTGTTGCAGGCTTGAGGGATCGGGCGGTGGGCTTCCGTACCTCCTTCGAGGCGGCCGGCCGCCGTCAGGCTGCGCGCGGCGAGTGTGGGGTGTCGGCTCTGCAGCTCCGCTCCAACCGTGCACGCTCTATGGCCTTAGTGATGTAGCAGATTTCGCCCCAGCGCCTAGTCGCTCCGTCTGCAGAGCCGACACCCCTGGGTTCGCCGCGCTGTGCTGATATATCGGTCCCCTGCGCACTCCGCGGCACGGAAGCCGGCCGTTTCATTTTCGCTCTGCGGGTACTGCCCGCAGGAGCCAGATCACGCCGCAGACGATTTCGATTCCAGCGAAAACAAGGATCGCCGTCCGCAAGCTCACATCCGCCCACTCGAGCAGCAGACTCGCACCGAGGATGGAAAGCGAGTCCACGAGTGAGATGGCAAGCCACTCGGTGGCGAAGACCCGGCCACGAAAACGGTCTTCGGTCCGCTTTTGAAGCAGCACCGAGGAGGCCACCCAGTTGGCACCACTGGGGGCATGTGCCAATACCACCACAAAGGCGAGGACAATCGACCAGGTGATGGAGCCGATGAACAGGTAGCCGACACCGCTGGCCACGATCCCCAGGCCCATCATGGCGGGCCACTTGCTCTCCTGAGGCAGAAACTTGCGCAACACCACCGGCCCGATGCCGGTGCCGAGGCCCCTGGCACTGTAGAGCACACCCATTCCCACGGCCGGGGCTGCTGGATGCAGCTTCTCGCCGAGAAGCGCCAACATGTAGACGAGACCACCCCCACCTACGGCCCAGGTGGCCTTGGCCAGGGCCATGCGCCCGATCGCGGGTCGAGCCCACATGTGTCGCCAGCCCGCCACGATGTCGAGCCAGGCCTGCCGCAGGATGGCGCCCCCGGCCGGTGGCCTATCGGTAGCCTGTGGGATGGTGGCGCGGAGGATAAAGAAAGCGGAGACGACGTAGCTCAGGCTATCCAGCACGAAGACCGCCTTGACACCCAGAGCTTCGGTCACCAGGCCACCCAGAGCCGCCCCGACCGCGAGCAACGTAGACCATGTCGCCGCCGAGAGAGCGTTGGCTGTCAGCAGCTCCCGCTCGGTCGTGATGTTGGGAATCGAGGCGCTACGCGCAGGAATGAACAGCGCGCTGACGACCATCTGGAGTGAGCCCAGGACATAGATGACCCAGACTTCCCCCGGCTCGTCCACCAAGAGGAACCCGAGCACCAGAACCGCCCGGATCAAATCCGCGGCGATCATCAACCGGCGCCGGTCGAAGCGATCGATCAGCAGCCCGGCAAACGGCGAGGCCACAGCAAGCGGCAGCGTCTTGGTGATGAACACCAGCCCGAGCGCCAGCGGCGAGCTGGTCAGCTCCCGCACCAGGATGTAGAGGGCGATAGCGTTGAACCAGTCGCCGAGCAGTGAGGCGACGTCACCGATCCAGATCCGCCGGAAGTTGGCGTTGCTTCTTATCAGCTCGAGATATCCGACGTCTGATGACTGGCTCACGGCGAAGCAGGATATCTCACCACCCTTGACGCCAAGCTCGCTCCACCCTAATACTCCCCCCCAACATTCCGCGAGTCGGACAATGCGCGTCTCCTTAGAGGAATTCGAAGAGCTGGTCTCTCGCGCCCTCGACGGCCTGCCCGTCGAGCTGGCGGATCTGATGGACAACGTGGCGGTGGTGGTGGAACAGGAGCCATCGGCCGAGGATCTAGAGTCGGTCGGCCTGGACCCCGCGCACGATGAGCTCTTTGGTCTCTATCATGGTGTGCCTCTGGCCGAGCGGAACTCCTTCTACGAAGCTCTACCCGACCGGGTGGTGATCTACAGTGGCCCTCTGGTGCGCTGCTGCGACTCCCATCGTGAGCTGCTGCGAGAGATCAGGGACACCGTGGTCCACGAGATCGGTCATCACTTCGGACTGCAGGAAGACGAGATGCCCTACTAGGGAGTAATACCCATGCCGACGTCACCATCATCATCTACCAGAAAAACCTACGGAGCCATTCGCGCCCAGCTCGACGAGCTTCTCTCGCTCGCTCGCCAGCCCGAGCTCGCCACCATTCGCTCCACAGCGGTTTCACAGTGGAGCGTCGGCCAGCAGTTGGAGCATCTCCTGCTGACCGATCGGATGATCCTGGATGGCTTCGACGGATCACTCGCCGGAGATCTGGAATCCGCTGGTGGGGGGCCCACCGGCATCGGTCGAATCATCCTGTTGTTTGAGTACATCCCACGGGGCAAGGGGAGAGCTCCCGAGAGGGTGATCCCCGGAGCTTTCGACCCGAACGAGATCGCCTCAGGCTTCGAGGAGATCGAGTCGAAGTTCGAGGAGCTCGCGCCCCGGCTCGGAGAGCTCGAAGCCAGCAGGGCAACCTACCGCCATCCTCTGATGGGAAACTTCAACCCCAGCCAGTGGCTCAAGTTCGTCAAGATCCACCACCGTCATCATCAGAAACTCATTCGCGACATTCGCCTGGCGGCCGAGCAGGCGGCGGCTTAGCAGTCCGTGGTGGAAGTCGCGCGCGGTCGCGCGCCAGGGATCTGCGGTCGCAGGCGAGGCGGGCCGAGGAATGCGATGCGGTGCCATCGGTGACGAGGCCCAACGCCGCATGCGGCGGCCAACCCCCGCCGCCCTCCGCGTTACGGCGGCTTGGGCCCACCTGCGGCGTTGTGCTCCCTGCGACATATACACCGCTATGCCTCAGTCGCGCGCCTTGCATCTGGGCCCAAGGCGCTCGTAACGCGACCCGCGGGACTTCCACCACGGGCTGCTAGAGGATCGAAGACAACAGCTGGCGGTAGTCGGTGAAGGTCCCGTGGCTCGTCGCAGCACCAGCGACCTTCAAGAGACAGGGAGAGCCCGCTCGACGGGCGCACTCGCCGTCCCGTTCGTCCCGGTCGCCGACGAGCAGCACCTGCGTGGGCTCGGCTCGAGCCAGCTTCATGACCTGCAGCAGACCGGCGGGCTGGGGTTTGAAGCAATCGACCTCCGGATCCAATGCGGTCACGATCAGGTCGGTCTCCAGCTCGAGAGCCCGGAGCTTCTTTGCCGCCGGATAGTCGGAGAAGGCGGCCACCGTTCTCCCGGTCCCTTTCAGCCGGGAGAAAACCTCAGCCACGCCCTCGTACCGACAGGCTCGAAGATGACGCAGAGGGCGCTCGAACATCCACTCCTCCACCACGGTCTCGACCTCTCCGGGTGAGACACCCAGCCGGGAAGCCGGGCGCTCGTACTGGGTCCGAGAGATGGAATCCGCCTCTTCATCGGCCAGTTGCTCCCGGCTCTTGCGGAACTCGTGGATGGCTCGCAGCAGCGAGATCCTAGAGGGGCGAGCCAGGCAGTAAAGGAGGATCTCCTTCATCATTCTCCGACGCAGGGGTCCCTGATCGTAGAGGGTGCCGTCGACATCGAAGACGACGACCCGGATATCCCGCCAGTCGAGTGCGGATGTCGAGACCGCAGGCACCGGCTCAGCCGCCCGACAGAACGATGTAGTGGGGATCACTCAGCCGCTCGAGCAGCGGGATATCGATCCATGTCAGCAGCGCAAGGACGATGACCAGCAGGATCGATATGCCCACCAGGGTCTTCTCGTTGAAGAGCCGCTCCGGCGCCTGCGCCGAGGACTCTTGCTTGAGTGCAATGCGGAGATAGGAGACGAAGAGCGCGGCGAACAGCGGCAATGAGAGCAGATATTCGACCCGATACTTGATGAGAAAGACGGCCAGAAAGAAGGCGGCCATCAAGGCGTAGAGAAAGGCCGCCAGGAGCAGCGAGCTCTCGGTGTAGTAGCGGAACGAGCGTCGGTAGCGCTCGAGCGCCTCCAGTGTGCCGGTGGCAATGGCACTCCGGAACTCCGCAAAGCGTTTGAGCGTCATCAGATAGGCACCACCCATCCAATAGGCCAGCAGCAGGCTCGAGGGAGGCAGGGTCGTCGAGTCGACCATGGCCCAGCCAAGCGTCAGCCGGATGGGATTGTTGACCGCCTCGCTCAGGACATCGAGATAGACCTTCTCCTTGGTGCGGATGGGCGGAACGTTGTAGACCAGACCGCTGACCAGGAAAAGACAGGAGGTCCAGAAAAAGAGCTTCGAAACCACCAAAGCCAGAAACAGGCCGACCACCACGAGGCCGATGTACTCGGCGAATACCACCAGCGGGTTGAGCTTCTTGCGGACGGCCGGCCGCTCCGACTTGATGGGATGGTGGGCATCGCTGCCGGCGTCCAACCACTCGTTGAGGACATAGTTGGCAGAGGCGATGGCGGCGGCGCTGGCAAACCCGACAAGAACAGGTACCAGAACGTCGCCAAAGCTCTTGTTGTGTAGAACCAGCGCCAGGACCACACCGGGCAGGATAAAGACATGCTTGACCCAGTGATCGGGCCTAGCC
>PVMS01083277.1_pt1 | contig 14493 bp, 14 predicted proteins | sample 1853461 | NCBI WGS metagenome assembly PVMS01 (sample SAMN08582032, study PRJNA380276) | Marine sediment metagenome, whole genome shotgun sequencing project. | isolation source: ocean sediment barecode stripped | collected 2017 | reverse complement strand
GCGCGCGATCAAAAAACGTTTGATCGACCACGAGTGCGTTGTTAAATAAAAAAACCAACGTTAGATGCGTAATTTGCAACTACTCGACACTATAAGATGAAAACAAGAACCCAAACTCATGCGTGTGATCGCCGCCTAACTCGCGCACTACTACATTACCCGGTCCGCTATAATGGTCCGATGGCGATCATCGATCAAATTAAATCGGCTGGGCCTCTCCGCTCGAAATAGCGCAGGCGAAAATGCGCGTTAAACTCATAATTTCAGCCGTTATTCTCAGCATGGCGTTCGTCACCGGCATTTATTTCGCGGGAAGTAACCGTAGCGCTTCGTCGCCTAATATAACAGGATTGTTATGGCCGGATCCGCCGAAGCTGGGGACGTTTTCGTTGATCGACGCGCAAGGCAACGCGTTCACCGAGCAGGCATTACGCGGTCGTTGGACCTTAGTGTTTTTCGGCTTCACCAACTGTCCCGATATCTGTCCGACGACAATGGCGACATTGAATGAAGTTTATAACCAAGTTCAAATGAACAAGGAGCTTTTGGAGAAAATTCAGATACTGTTCGTCTCGGTCGATCCGGAACGTGATAAAACGGAAACATTGGAATCCTATGTTGGTTACTTTAATAGCGATTTTATTGGAGCCACCGCAAACAAAGAAGATCTCAAACAATTTGCTCGACAATTCGGGATCGCATATATGAAAGTTAAAATTCCGGGGTCGGCCGACTATAGTATGGATCACACCGCGTCCATTCTACTAGTCGATCCGATACTCCGCTTCGTTGGGGTATTTTCACGACCGCATGAGGCGACAGATATCACCGATCGTCTTGTTCAAATTGCTTCTTTTGTTGCGAGCAACGGGTGACAAAATATCCATGGACATGGGCCGGAGCCTGCCTGTCGATATTCCTGTCGCACTCCGCATTAGCGTGCAACAATATCGAGGTGTTACATGCATGGGTCCGAGAGCCGCCTCCGGTTGCCCAGGTTGCTGCTGGTTATTTCACGATGAAAAACAAGGGCGGTACCCAAACTAGCATCGAACGAGTTGAAAGCTCCTGTTGCGCTTCGGTCGCAATGCATCAGACCAAAGTTTCCGGGGACCGAGTTCGCATGTCGCCTATGGATAAATTGGTCGTTCCGGCACATGCGACTAGTTCATTCAATCCCGGTGGGGCCCACTTAATGTTGATCGCGCCGTCACGCCCCCTGCGTCACCATGAGACGGTGGATATCAAGTTTTATTGCGCACAAGGCGATCCCTTGATTGTAGAATTTGAAGTCGTATCAGCTCGCTAATACGGCATGTGCCCGCGAGCAATAATGAACTACTTCGATCACTTAATAACAGCGGCCCAGTACGTCGCCCCGCAGCACGTACTGTCACGGCTGGCTTGGCGTATCGCGCGCTGCAAAAACAGACAACTGAAAGACCTCCTGATCCGCCTATTTTTGCTGCGCTACAAAGTTGATCTTAGCGAAGCCGCGCGCACTCGAATATCAGAGTATGACTCATTCAACCATTTCTTCACCCGTGCTCTGCGCCCCGATTCACGGTCCTTAGCGACACCGACGGATACCTTACTTTGTCCGGCGGATGGCAGTATCAGCCAAATCGGACATGTTGATGGAGATAGCTTGATGCAAGCCAAGGGTCGCTACTACTCCCTTGGTGCATTACTTGGCCGGGATAAAGATCAGCGAAATCGATTCGCCAATGGCTCATTCGCTACTATCTACCTCGCTCCACATAACTACCACCGTGTTCATGCACCTGTTTCCGGAACCGTTGGCCGGATCCGATACGTGCCCGGCCGCTTGTTTTCGGTAAATAATCGAACAACCCGCTCTGTTGATCAGCTCTTCGCGCTAAATGAGCGACTCATCGTAGAAATCCATTCGGAAGCAGGAGATATTTTAGTGATTCTAGTCGGTGCTATGTTGGTCGCTTCGATGGAACTCACCTGCTGTGACGTTCCGGGCGCGATCCAGGCCGCCGCCGGGTCCGCAAACCCCTACCTTATCGAACCAACCAAACTCGCCGCCCCGATTGAACGCGGAGCAGAGCTTGGACGATTTAATATGGGCTCAACCGTCATCCTTTTGGCTGAATCGGAACGGCTAGACTGGGATCCTACTTTGGAACATGGGATTTCGGTCCGAGTCGGTCAGTCCATTGGATCGCTCATCGCTCCAGATCCGGGTCCTTAATCCGGACAGCTGAAGCCTCTATTATTAGTCGCCAGTAAAAGCCTGAATACCAGTTTGCGCGCGACCCAGGATCAATGCGTGAACGTCGTGCGTTCCCTCGTACGTGTTAACTGACTCGAGGTTGAGCATGTGGCGGATCACATGAAATTCATCCGAGATACCATTACCACCATGCATATCACGTGCAGTTCGGGCTATCTCTAGAGCTTTACCCGCGTTATTTCGTTTCACTAATGAAATCATCTCAGACGCGCCTTCACCACGCTCGATCAACCGACCGACACGTAACGATGCGTTCAAACCCAACGCGATTTCCGTTTGCATATCGGCAAGCTTTTTTTGAATTAGCTGATTAGCTGCCAGCGGACGACCAAATTGCGTGCGCTCCATAGTATAGTTGCGCGCGGCGTGCCAGCATGCCTCTGCAGCGCCCATTGCGCCCCATGAGATCCCATACCTGGCGCTGTTTAAACACCCGAAAGGTCCGCCGAGGCCGCGCGCATTGGGCAATTTGTTCTCTTCCGGGACGAATACTTGGTCCATTACGATTTCCCCGGTAGTCGATGCACGCATCGAAAACTTGCCCTCGATCTTGGGTGTCGATAAGCCTTTCATTCCACGTTCGAGGATAAATCCACGGATCACGGCTTCGTCGTCCTTCGCCCAAACGACTAATACATCGGCGATTGGAGAATTCGTAATCCACATTTTGTTCCCTGTGAGCTCATAGCCGCCGCTAACGCTTTTCGCTCGCGATTTCATCGAGCCTGCATCGGATCCATGATCCGGCTCCGTCAATCCGAAGCAACCAACCCATTCGCCGCGCGCGAGCTTCGGTAAATACTTCTCTCGTTGCGCCTCGTCCCCATAGGCGTAGATCGGATGCATCACCAGCGAGGACTGCACACTTGCGGCAGATCGGTAGCCGGAATCGACACGCTCGATTTCACGAGCAATCAAACCATAGGAAACGTAGCCAAGACCGGCGCAGCTATATTTTTCCGGCAAGGTCACCCCGAGTAGACCAAGTTCGCCCAATTCGCTCATGATTTCGCGCTCGAATGTTTCCGTACGGAAACCATTCAGGACCCTTGGCATCAGTTTTTCCTGCGCAAATTTAGCCGCGGTTTGATGGACCATCCGCTCTTCTTCGCTTAAGTCAGACTCGAGTAAAAATGGATCATCCCATTTAAAGGGATTAGTCATTTTCTTAGTGTCGGTTTGAGTTGGGCTAGCTGCTGCAGACATCGTAAGTCTCTTTAGTTAATTCGAAAGTGGAAAACTATAGAAGCGGTCGTTTACTAAACCGCTTTTAAGTTCGGTTTATCGACAACATTCAATTTCGCGATCTTCGTGTAACCGTCTCGCGTTTGCGGAAACTTTCGATCCAGCAATCGAGCCGCGATAACGGTGCGCAGAATTTGCGCTGTGCCACCACCTATCGTAAACATGCGTGCATCACGCACAATTCGCTCCAGCGGTAAATTACGCGAGTAACCTTTTGCGCCAAATAACTGCAACGCGTCATTGGTCACCTTGATCGCCATCTCGGAGGCAAATAATTTGGCTTGCGCGGCAGCGTTTGCGTCGGGAAACGGAGAATTGTTCGAACCGCGTGAACGTGCTGCACTGTAGAGCATTAGGCGTGCGGCTTCGAGTTGCGTACTCATATCCGCCAGCATCCACTGCAGTCCTTGGAATTCGGCGATGGGTCGCCCAAATTGCTCGCGCTCCAACGTATACAGGCGGCCACGCTCGTAAGCGCCAGCGGCTAAGCCCAGCGCAACGGTTCCTGCGCCAACTCGTTGCGCGTTGTAGGCATTCATCAGATCCCGGAACCCGTGTTTAAATCCTGAGGGCGGCCTAAGTACGCGCGCCTCTTCGATGACTAAATCATTGAAAATTATTTCAGTTTCCGGGATCCCACGAAGACCCATCGTAGGTTCACGTAACCCGACTTCGAGGCCTTGATCCTCATCACGGATTGCGATAAACCCACCGATGCCGCAATCGCTCCCGGATTCGTCGAACACGCGAGCGAAGATGAGATGAAAGCGTGACACGCCACCACCAGTGATCCAATGCTTTTTACCATTCAAAATATATTGATTGCCGCGTTTATCAGCGCGAGTCGTCATCTCAGACGCCGCGCTTCCGGCGCCCGGCTCAGTAATACAGATCGCAGGCTTATCGCCGCCAAGGACGAGCTCGGCTGCGAGCAGCCGCTGCTCTTCGCTGCCGTATTGCATCACCGCGGAGATAGCACCCATATTTGCCTCCACGCTAATTCGGCCCGTAACACCACAAACTTTCGCCATTTCTTCGATGACCAGCGCCGCGTCCAGAAAACTCAAGCCGGCGCCGCCATATTCCGCGGGGATCGTCATACCCATAAATCCCGCGTCCCTGAGCGCAGCGACGTTGTCCCAAGGCTATTGTTCGTTACGATCTACTTCCGCTGCATTAGGTGCGATCACTTTGTTCGCAAGATCACGGGCACGGGATTGCAGATCCAGTTGTTCGTGGGTCAGTCCGTAATACATATCGGCCGTCCTTTACTAGAAGAGGTCTCAAAAATTGTTCCCGGCGCGCCCACGTCTATTTTTGAAACCGCTTCTAAATACTCCGTGCGCGCATCAAGGCAACTTCTGCTTTTTCATCGGCACCAATCGCCTTTAATACCTGGGCGTATTTATTCCAGCCGCCGACGCTTTCAGGCCGTAAAGTCAAGCGCTGCGAGATGAGTGTCCGCGCGCGATCGAATTGTTGCGCCCCGATCGTTGATTCAATCAACAATTGGGTGAAAATATCGCGTTGCGCGTGGCTGCCCCCGATCGGCGTCCATCGATCGCGTAACGGCCATAGACAATCGACGGCACGCTTAAATTCCCCGTGTTCGAACGCAATAATACCTTCACACATTGGGATCACAATCTCATTTGTGTTCGACGCGGAATAATTATCCGGGGTCTCCGCAAACGATTTTAGTGAAGCGAGATAGCGAGTTAAAACTTTATCTTTTTTTGCTGCAGCTAACGCTATACAACTGTGGAGATCGGTAAACGATAGTACGTGGTCGTCAATTCGTTTTTCCGCATATTCAACCAGGCCGTCCCAGCGGTCGCCAACATTAACCCCAAGTAGTTCCAGACGCTTCAGCAACGAAGCACCATTTTGGATATCGAGAAAAAACTCGGTATTAGAAGTGATGACCCGCTCATCATAAATCTTCAAAACGAATTCGTAATCACCTTTCTCCAGCGCGAACAACGCCAAGTGCCACCAATTATGGCCTTGAAACGGATTTCGATCCTCCCACTCGACCGGGTCTCGATCGAGTAGGGTGATCCCCTCCTCTATGCGCCCCTGCATTTCCAACACGTGCGCGACCGAATGAATCGCCCATAAATCGTCGCCGTTCATGTCAATTGCACGCCGCCCAAACGGCTCTGCGCTGGCATAATCCCCGCATTCTTCCAACGCGAAGCACATCATTCCTAAAACGAAACTGTAGCCTGGAATCGATGTGTCCCATGCGTCGTAGACCCCGGTGACGGTATTACGAATAACGTAGTTTCGGCCAGTCCAAAAAGTCACGTGATGATGCATTTTCAGGGCCAGCAAATCATGCGGGTTAGTGGCCAGTATTTCCTCCCAGGCCGCGCATGCTTGGTTCGTGTTTCCGGTTGCCAAGCCTTCTAACGCGTCGGTATGTAATCGTTCGCGGATTTGCGCCTCCTCGAGATGGGAACGCGCGTGGTCGACGCTGGCGAGCATCTTAGGTCGGACTACGACCGATTCGAGCATCGACATGATGTAGCCACGCAGCACGTGCGCCATTGGAAAGTCAGGGTCGTGCTCTAACGCTCCCTTTAGCGTCTTCGGTGCATTAAGGCGATAGTTCCACAAATCAACCAGGGATGATTCATAGATATCCAGAGCTTCTTGGTTAGCACAGGTGATATCTAAACCACGAGAATCGGTGAGCATAATGCAGTTTCCTAACGGTTGGTGCGATTTTACCCGCAAACTATACCCAAAGCGCGGCGCAAGCCCTAGATTAGATCAGTTGAACGGTCGTGCCCAAGCGGAGGTGATTTTTCGGGCTAGGGACAAGCCCACCAATGGCATTTAACCGGAATACGGGATCGTAACGATCACGCAGATAGACATCAATGCGCCGGGAAGGACACCTAGCAGGAGAATTGCGAGACCATTCACGCTGAGTACAAGTTTCATATCCTGGCTCGCTTCCAAGCTATGCGTGTCGCGCGCTTCGTCGAAGTACATGAGCTTAATAATACGTAAATAGTAGTAGGCGCCGATGATGGAAAACAGTACCGCGGCTGCCGCTAGCCAGACATAGCCGGCGGCGATGACTTCTTTTAACACGTACCACTTTGCCCAAAATCCGGCGAACGGCGGCACCCCGGCCATCGAAAACATGAGTACCAACATGACGAACCCAAACCACGGACTGCGTTTCGCTAATCCACTGAAATCCGAAATATTGTCTGCTTCCGTATCCGAACGGCAAAGTAGGATCACCGTTCCGAACGCACCCATGCTCATTAACGCGTAGACAATCACATAGAACATCGACGACGCATAACCAGAACTAGTTGCCGCCAAGATGCCTAACAGAAGAAATCCCATATGCGCAATGGTCGAATAAGCCAACATTCGTTTTATATTCGTCTGTGCAATCGCAACGATATTGCCGAGCGCCATCGATAACACCGATAGGATGATGAGCATACTGGCCCACTCGCCGGAAAGTCCCTGCAAACCGTCAGCGAGGATCCGAATAGCCATCGCAAATGCTGCGATTTTCGGTGCGGTTCCGATAAACAAGGTTACTGGGGTAGACGCGCCTTGATAGACATCCGGCAGCCACATGTGAAACGGCACGACCCCAAGTTTGAAGGCGATACCGACGATGACAAACACGAGCCCAAACACCAGCAGGATCCGTTCTTGTCCGACGACATCAGTTCTTGCGACGAGCTCATCCAGCTGCAGAGTACCGCTGACCCCGTACAGCATAGACATACCATAGAGAAGCATACCGGAGGCGAGCGCTCCCAAGATAAAGTACTTCATCGCAGCTTCGGACGACTGCACGGAATCCCGGTTCATTGCCACCATCGAATATAACGACAAAGACAAAAGCTCTAAACCGAGATATAGGGTTAGCAGGCTGTTAGCGGAAATCAAAACCAACATGCCCATCGTGGCAAACAAGGACAAGATGTAATATTCCGAAAACTCGCTATGGTTCTTATCAAAATAGTCGCGCGCGTAAAAGAACGACAGCAGCACTAGAACCAGTGCAAAGGCCTTGAGTACAGTTCCCATTGGATCGAGCTTTACAGCTCCAAAAAACGCGATGGCTGAACCATCGGGAAAATACAAGGCCATCTGCGAAAGTACGACTAGAATACTAAGGATTGCGGCCCAAAAAGTGACGGCATTCGAACCCTGTCCGCGAAACACGTCGAGCAATAGCACTACGCAAGTCAAACCTAGCAGCGATATTTCAGGAATTATTAGCGCAAGGTCAGTCATGTTCTCGTCATGGCAGTTTGGGATGGGATATTTGTTCGACAAGCTGAGCGATGCTCGAATGCATCATGTCTAATAAAGGCGCCGGCCATACGCCTAGCATTAGAACCGGGACAGCGAGTGCCAGCAAAATAATATATTCACGCGTTGTGATGTCTTGCAGGGTGCTCACCGCAGTATTCGTGACCTCTCCAAATATCACACGCTTGTACATCCATAGCGTATAAGCCGCGCCCAAAATTAACGTCGTCGCGGCAAAGAACGCGAACCAAAACGATGCCTTAAACGCACTCAGGATCACTAAAAATTCACCGACAAAACCAGAGGTGCCAGGTAAACCAGCGTTGGCCATTGCAAATAGCATCATGAACGCCGCAAATTTCGGCATCGTATTGACCACCCCACCGTAGTCGCTGATCTGGCGGCTGTGAACTCGATCGTACATAACGCCGACACAGAGGAAGAGCGCAGCAGAAATAAAACCATGTGAAATCATCTGCACCATGCCGCCCTCGATGCCCATCGCTGCGTCGGTCCAGTTACTCGTGTTGTGAACAATCTGGAAACACACGAAAAACCCCAGCGTCACGAAACCCATGTGCGAAATCGACGAGTACGCGATCAGCTTTTTCATATCCTCCTGCGCGAGCGCAACGAATCCGATGTAGACAATTGCGATCAACGATAAACCGATCATCAAGCCATCGAAACTCGCTGAGGCGTCTGGAGTAATCGGCAAACTGAAGCGGATAAAACCGTAGCCGCCCATTTTTAGCATAACGGCGGCCAGCACTACCGACCCACCGGTAGGTGCTTCAACGTGAGCGTCTGGAAGCCACGTATGTACCGGCCACATTGGCACCTTTACCGCAAACGCTAGCAGGAACGCGACGAAGATCCATTTTTGTTCTGGCAGGCTGAGCAATACTTTATGCATATCCTGGATCGCAAAGCTGTCGTTGGTCTGCTGATACAGGTACAGCAGCGCCACCAACATGAATACCGATCCAAGAAACGTATAAAGAAAGAACTTAATGGTCGCGTAGACCCGATTTGGTCCACCCCAAATTCCGATAATTAGGAACATCGGGATCAGCATCGCTTCCCAAAAAACGTAAAACAGCACCGCATCCAGCGAGCTGAATACACCAATCATTAATCCCTCCAGGATTAAAAAAGCGCCCATATACTGGTTGACTGATTCGGTTATTACTTCCCAAGCGGCAAGTACGATCAACACCGTCGTAAATGAAGTCAGTAAAATCAGCGGCAGCGCGAGACCGTCAATCCCGATGTGGTAAAAAATGTCGAACGGCGCGATCCATGACAGCTTCTCCGTGAATTGCATGGCGGCAAGGCCATTGTCGAAATCACGCCATAAAATTAATGTCAGGGCGAACGTCACTATCGACAAAAACAATGCGTCATTTCTAACCGCGTTCGCCGGTACGCGACTTCCGGCGAAAATCACCCACAGACCGCCGATGATCGGAACCCAGATACACAGACTTAGGATTGGAAGCCCAGCTAGCATGTTTTGACTTCAAATTATTGTTCTTGGGAACGACTGCAATTTCGCTAGACATCATTTCGGGCACCAAGTCACAGACACTGGCTATGCTAGCCGGCCACACCGTGAACAAATATGGCGGTAACGCGAGCAAGCCCAAAATCATCGCGAAGGCGTAATGGTAGAGATATCCCGACTGAATATGCCGAATAACACCAGACCACCAGGCAACTGTCTTCGCCGAACCATTCACCATCAGTCCGTCGATGAGACCTACATCGCCAACCTGCCACAACATTCGTCCGGTGCGTCTCGCGCCGCCGGCAAAAAACCAATCGTTAAACGTATCGAAGCCGTACTTGTTGACCAGCATCTTATGCACCAACGACGTCCGCTCGGCGATACGACGCGGTAAATCAGGACGCCGTATATAGAGATACCAGGCCACCAGTACACCGGCTGTTGCAAACCAGAACGGCTTCTGCCACAAACCGTGCCAAATAAAACTGAATACACCGTGGTATTCCGCACCCACTTTAGTCAACACGTCGTGATCTGGGTGGACAAAAATACTCGCGCCAAAGTAATCGCCGAACAACATTGGCTCGATCGCAATGGCGCCGATTAGGACCGAGGGTATCGCGAGCGCCACCAACGGCCCCCACACCACAGCGGAAGTTTCATGCACCTGATCGCGCGTGTGATCGTCCATCCGTGTTTCACCGTGAAATACCAAAAACACCAGGCGGAATGAATACAGCGCGGTGATAAAAACACCGACCAAACATGCGAGATAACCGATTGTTGCTCCGGGAGTAGTCGATGCATGGACCGCTTCTATGATTGCGTCTTTGGAAAAAAAACCGGCCGTACCGGGAAACCCAATCAGCGCGAACGAGCCGATCAGACAGGTTATCCAAGTTATCGGCATGTATTTTCGTAATCCGCCCATGTTGCGGATGTCTTGTTCGTGATGCATGCCGATAATTACCGACCCGGCGGCGAGAAAAAGTAATGCTTTAAAAAACGCATGGGTCATCAGATGAAAAATCGCGGCAGAATACGCCGATGCCCCAAGGGCTACGGTCATGTATCCCAGTTGCGATAGCGTGGAGTAAGCGATGACCCGCTTAATATCGTTTTGCACCAGACCTAATAAGCCCATGAAAAATGCCGTAATCGCGCCGATGACCAGGACGACGGACAAGGCCGTGGTAGAGAGTTCAAACAACGGCGACATCCGCGCAACCATAAATATCCCGGCGGTTACCATCGTCGCAGCATGAATTAATGCCGAAATTGGGGTGGGACCTTCCATCGAGTCCGGGAGCCACACATGTAATGGAACCTGCGCGGATTTACCCATCGCTCCCACAAATAATAACAAGCAGATCACAGTCATTAGCGACCACTCATGTCCCGACCAAATTGATATCTTTACTTCCGCCATATCATTGGCATGAGTAAATACCTCAACGTAGTCGAGCGACGAAAAATACATAAGGACGGCTGCAATCCCTAACAAGAAGCCAAAATCGCCGATCCGGTTTACCAAAAACGCTTTGAGATTGGCGTAGATGGCGGTGTCGCGCGTGTACCAAAAACCGATCAACAGGTAGGACACCAGTCCAACCGCCTCCCAACCAAAGAAGAGCTGCAGAAAATTGTTCGCCATCACAAGCATTAGCATGCTAAAGGTGAACAAGGAGATGTATGAGAAGAACCGCTGGTAACCCGGATCGTCATGCATATATCCAATCGTGTAGATATGTACCATCCACGATACGAAAGTGACAACAACCATCATGGTTGCGCTCAATTCGTCGATCAGAAAGCCAACCCGAAATGGGATCCCGCCGCTCTCCAACCAGGTGTAGATATTTGCGTTATATGGCGCCGCACCACCGATAACGATTTGCCAGAAAACGGCAAGCGATAGAAAAAACGACACGCCAACACCAATGATCGCGATCCAATGCGCACCCGAGCGACCGATCACCCGACCGAAGAGCCCCGTAACAACAGCGCCTATTAGCGGCGCAAGGACGATCATTAGACAAAGGTTTTGCACTTAGGATTATCTCAGTGATTGATTTTGCTTATCGCCTACCAGTCGCCCGATGCTTAACCGCGCATCGAGTCGAGGTCCTCGACATTTATCGAACTTCGATTTCTAAATAACACAACAAGGATGGCCAATCCGATCGCGGCTTCCGCTGCAGCTACGGTGAGAATAAAAAATACGAATACCTGGCCTGCTATGTCGCCGTTAAAGTGAGAAAACGCGATGAAATTCATGTTCACCGCGAGCAGCATTAATTCAATACACATCAATAAAATGATGACATTCTTCCGATTGATGAAAATACCGGCCACGCTGAGGCAAAAAAGAACCGCTCCAATCAAAAGAAAATGTGCTAGTGACAACATTGCTGCTTACCGGTTGCGAACCGCACTTTCTCGCTTAATCATTTCGAAATATCCCACTATTCGGTATCCATTTTTACGATTCGGATCCGATCTTCCCGTTTTACCGACACTTGGTGTTCCGGCTTCGGCGCTTTCGTTTGGCGCGTTGGTCGTAACGTCAAGGCAATTGCCGCAATAATAGCGACTAGCAGGATCACTGCAGCGACTTCGAACGGAAATACGTAATCGGTGTACAAAACCCGGCCGAGCGCTTCGGTATTACTGTACGAGGCGCTAGCTCGTTCAGTCGGACCGACAACATCGAGTCCAAAATTATCCTTGCCGACGACCATTGCTAAGGAAAACATCATCATCAATGCCACGACGAACGCGACCGGCAAGTAGCCCGCAAATCCTTCACGCAATACGGTGAGATTAATATCGAGCATCATCACCACGAACAAAAACAGAACCATTACCGCGCCGACGTAGACCAGTACTAGCGTAATCGCCAAAAATTCTGCTTCGAGCAGTAGCCAGAGGCCGGCACTGGCAAAAAAAGCCATGATGAGAAACAACGCCGCGTGCACTGGATTGCGAACGGTGATCACCATAGAGGCCGCAAACACCAACGCAAGTGCAAAAAAATAAAAAACTACCAGTTCTGCGCTCATTTCCATGGTTTAACGTGCGGCTCTTGAGTCACCGATTTCAACGGTAAAGTGCTTCCTGTTCACGGTCACGAGCGATCTCCTGTTCCAGTCGATCACCGTGTGCCAGCAGCTTTTCCTTGGTCATTAAAAGATCGCCGCGTTGCTCGCCGTGATACTCGAAGTGTCGCGTCTCGACGATCGAATCAACTGGGCAGGACTCCTCACAAAAACCACAAAATATACATTTCGTTAAGTCGATGTCGTACCGCGTCGTACGGCGCGTGCCATCATCGCGTGGCTCTGACTCAATCGTAATTGCCACCGCCGGACAGACTGCTTCGCATAATTTACACGCGATACAGCGTTCTTCACCGTTAGGATATCGCCGCAAAGCGTGCAAACCGCGGAAACGCGGCGACTGCGGGGTTTTTTCTTCGGGGTACTGTACGGTAATTTTGCGCTCGAAAAGATGCCGCCCAGTGAGACGCAGACCTTTCACGAGCTCCCACAAGGTAAGGCCTTTCAAGTAGCTAACGGCGCTCATAGTCGACTCCTCGTCATATGCGTTCGAACCATGGTGGGACTTGCAGCACCACCATAACAGCAACAACAATTAACCAAACGATTGTGATCGGCAGAAAAACCTTCCAGCCCAAGCGCATGATCTGGTCGTAGCGAAATCGGGGAAACGTCGCACGAATCCAAAGAAACAGAAACAGAAAAAATGCCGTCTTAAAGACGAACCAATGGATGCCGTCGGCGAAAAAAAGTCCGATTAACGGAGTTTCCGCAAATCCCGGCAAAGGCGATAGCCACCCACCCGTAAACATTATTGCAGTAAGCGCGGATATCATGATCATGTTGGCGTATTCCGCGAGAAAAAACAGCGCGAAAGCCATACCGGCGTATTCGACATGAAATCCAGCGACGATCTCCGACTCACCCTCACTTACATCGAACGGCGCTCGGTTTGTTTCCGCGAGTCCGGAAATGAAGTAGATAATGAACAACGGGAAAAGCGGGATCCAAAACCAAGTCAGTGGACTCCCGCGCTGTGCTTCGATGATCGCACCCAAATTCAGGCTACCGGCGGCGATTAATACGCCGACTAATGCGAAGCCCATCGGAATTTCATAGGAGACAATTTGCGCTGCCGAGCGCATCGCTCCCAGGAACGCATATTTCGAATTCGACGCCCAACCAGCGATGATGATCCCGTAAACGCCGAGCGAAGTGAGGGCTAAGATATACAGCAAGCCAGCATTAATGTTGGCCAGAACCATCTCAGAACCAAACGGGATGACCGCCCACGCGGCAAGCGCCGGTCCGAGTGCAAGTATCGGCGCTAATAGAAACAGAAATCGATTCGCTCCCGCAGGAATAATGACTTCTTTACACAAAAGTTTGAGCGCGTCTGCAATCGGTTGTAACCAACCACGCGGCCCAACCCGGTTTGGTCCGATACGTACTTGTATGTACCCGATTATCTTCCGCTCTGCATACGTTAAATAGGCGACAGAAAGCATGATCGGAATAATAATCATGACAATCTGGATCAGAATGATAGCCGTCGTCGTAACCGGATCGGGCAAGAACGTGAGATAGGCGCGCAGTAGATCAAACATCGACTTTCTGTCCCTTGCGCGACATTAAGCTTTCGAGATCTGGATCCGCGCGGCACCGCTAAATGCCGTTGCCCCTGGATGCCCCGCGTACAATAGGTAACTGCCGTCGCCAACGTTGTCTTCAACGGCCACCGTCATTACAGTTTCTGCGCCATCCCCCTTGATAACCGCTTGGCCGCCGGCTTTGAGCCCGAGCTGTTTGGCCGTCGCTTGGTTTAGATAGACACTGTCTTTATCGTGCCCAGGCGCAGCTTGAAGAGCAGCTCCATGTCGCACGACAGGATCGGTGGCGTAAAGTGGTATTTCAATCACGACTTCTGGCCGGTCGGAAGATTTTGGCGGAGATTCGATCGCAACCGTAGCGACAGCACAGCTCGGCTTAACTGCGCCGTCACACAGTGCGGCAATGTCCCCGGTGACGTCGGAGCAGCTAACTGCGTCGAATCCAGGTAAGGACAGCCTCTCACCGAGTACTCGAAATAACTTCCAAGCCGGCCGCGCGTCGCCGGG
>PVMS01157287.1_pt1 | contig 14509 bp, 13 predicted proteins | sample 1853461 | NCBI WGS metagenome assembly PVMS01 (sample SAMN08582032, study PRJNA380276) | Marine sediment metagenome, whole genome shotgun sequencing project. | isolation source: ocean sediment barecode stripped | collected 2017 | reverse complement strand
CGAGGTGGTCGGCTACAACGACGGCTACGTCTACGCCTAGGGAGGCGTTGAACAATGACGAGTGCCACGGGCAGCCGCAGGGCCTGGTGGTGGGCTGACCCGGAATCTCCCGGGTGCAAACGCCCGCTTGTGGATTGTTCAACAGCCTCCTAGGCGTAGATGTAGCCGTCGTTGTAGCCGACCACCTCGATGGCGTTGCCGTCCGGGTCGTGCAGGTAGATGGCGTCGCCCTCCACCCGCTTCGCCTCGTCCCATGGCGCGATGCCGGCAGCGGCAAGGCGATCGGCGAAGGCATCGAGGTTGGGGGTGGTGACGGCGAAGTGGGCAATTCTCGCCGTGCCGGTGTCGTCACCCGGTGAGGGCGGGAGATCCCGGTGGGCCGTCATCGCAACGTAGAAGCGGTCGGTGCCGACGTGTGCGGTGCGTCCGTCGGTCCAGCGGACCGACAAACCGAATGCGGTCTCGTACCAGTCGATGCTTCGCTCGAGATCGGCCACCGCCAGGTGAACGTGTTCCATCCGGCTGACGACCGTGCGTGACGAGCGGTCGAGGGTGAGGTTGTGTCCCATCTGTTCTCCTTTGGTGATGAGTACTCGCACCGTACAACTTCAAGTAACCTTGAAGTCAAGAGATTCTTGTTCTTGCGTCGTGTGGTCCGGTACTCCGGATGACGCAACTGGAGGCTGGTGTGACCGCCGAGTGGTTGACCATCGGGCAGCTTGCGGACCGCGCCGGGATCGCCACCTCGGCACTGCGGTTCTACGAATCGAAGGGACTGATCGAGTCGGAACGCACCGAAGGCAACCAGCGCCGGTTTCCGCGCGCCGTCCTTCGTCGAGTGGCGTTGCTGAAGGCCGCCCAGGCGGTGGGCCTGACGCTTCGGGAAGCCTCCGAGGCCCTCGAAACCCTTCCCCACGAGCGGACTCCCAACAAGAGCGATTGGCAGCGCCTGTCCCGATCGTGGCGGAGGCGCCTCGACGATCAGATCGCCGACCTCGAGCTGCTGCGCGACGAGCTCACCGACTGCATCGGGTGTGGATGCCTTTCGTTGCGCTCCTGTGCCATCCTCAATCCATCTGATGCGGTGTCCGACCGAGGCGCCGGTGCTCGCTACCTGCTCGGAGACGAGAGGGTCGCTACCTAGACAATATCGACACCTCGACGGTCACGATGCGCTGCGGCCGGGCGTCCAATACCAGGAAGCGAAGACCTCCGATCTCGAATTCCTCGCCCCGCTCGGGAATGCGACCGGCATCGGCGATGAGCAGGCCACCCACCGTGTTCCAGTCGCCCGCCGGTAGCTCGGCGTCGGTCGCCGCTTCTAGATCACCGATGTCCGCGGCGGCATCGGCTCGCCACCGAGCCGGTCCGATCCGGTAGATCCCTGGCTCCGGGCGTCTTTCCGGCTCTGCGATGTCTCCTACCAACTGAGCGACGACGTCTTCTATGGTCACGATCCCTTCTGTGCCCCCGTGCTCGTCGACGACCACCGCAAAGTGCATGCCGCTCGACTGCATCTCTCCCAGCAGGTCGACCACCCGACGGCTCTCCGGCACGAAGAGCTCGGGGCGAGCAACGGTGCGAGCGGGCCGGTCGGGATCTTCGAGCGCCGTCGCGGCGAGATCGCGCATCCGCACGATGCCGATCACCGTGTCGAGGTCGCCGTCGTACAGCGGCAGGCGACGGTGCCCGGAGCGGGTGGCGATATCGAGGGCTTCGGCGGTCGTCGCCGTCGCCGGTATGCCGACCACGTCGGTGCGCGGTACCAGGATCTGAGCGATCTGAAGATCACCGAGGGCGAAGGCGCGTTCGATCAGTTCGAGGTCGGTGGCATCGATTCTGCCGGCGGCGGCGGAATCCTTGGCAAGGTGCACCAACTCCTGTTCGGTGACCGTCATCGGTGAGGCAATACCGTATCCGGGTGCCTGGAGATCGGCGAACCACACCAGAACCGAGACGATGGGGCGGAGGATGGCGGAGAGGAGACGGATCAGCGGTGCGGTGGCCTCGGCGACTCGCACCGGATGGTGCACGGCAAACGTCTTCGGGATCGACTCGGCGTACACGAACAGCACCACCGTCAGCACGATGGAGGTCATCGTGATCCCGAGGCTCCCGAAGTGCCGGGCGGCCAGAGTGCCGGCGAGGGTGGCGGCGATGATCTGGATCAGCAACACCACCAGGAGAATGGTGTTGACGATCCGGGGCAGTTCATCGAGCAGGGGGAGCAGCCGGCCGGCTCCGCTCTCCCCGGATGCCGCTCTGACCTCGACGCGGACCGGTGACACCCTGAGCAAGGCGGCTTCGGCTGCGCCGAGCACCGCCGCCGAGACGACCAAAGCCGCCAGCGCGGCGAGCATGATGAGATCGGTGGTCATACGTCAAGTCTCGCGTACCGTACGGATATGAAGTTTCTCGTCTACGTGGCGGTGGTGGCAGCGGTGCTCGCCATTCTCGTCGTGTTGGCATGGTCACAGCAACGCCGCCTCCTCTACTTCCCCGAGGGTGACCCGGGGCCTCCTCCCGCCGGCTGGAACGAGGTGACGATCTCCACCACGGACGGACTCGAGCTGACGGCATGGAGTCGGTCGGCCGAGGAGGAAGCCGACCGACCACTGGTGCTGGTGTTCCACGGCAACGCCGGTAACCGCGCCGGCCGCGTGCCGCTCGGCGAGGGGTTGTTCAGCCGGGGCTTCGACGTTCTTCTCATCGACTACCGCGGCTACGGAGGCAACCCCGGAACCCCAACCGAACACGGGCTCGCCGAGGATGCCGAGAGTGCGGCGCGATTCGCCGAGGCCTTGGCACCCGACCGGGCGATCGTCTACTTCGGGGAGTCTCTCGGTGCCGCCGTGACGATCGGCCTAGCGGCTTCCATGCCACCGGATGCCCTCGTCCTAGTGTCGCCGTTCACCTCTGTCGCCGATGTGGGTCGGTTTCATTACCCGCTGGCGCCATCGTGGCTGATCCGTGAGTCGTATCCGTCGCTGGACCGTGTCGAGAACGGCGCCGTCGAGGGGATTCCCGTTCTCGTGGCCGCCGGCAGCGGTGACACCATCGTCCCGGTGGCACAGAGCAAGGTGATCGCCGACACCGCAGGCGCCGAGTGGCATGAGGTACCCGGCGCCGATCACAACGATCCGGGGCTGCGGTCGGCGCCGGCCTTCGTCCTCCGCGTGGCAGCCTTCATCGACCAGTCGGTCAATCGCCCGAGCGGGTGAGGTCGGGGAGGGCACCCTTCCCGACGTGCTCGAAGATCAGCGAGGTCTCGATGTGATCGACCTCGGGCAGTGTGGTGAAGCCGCTGACGGCCAGCTGCCTGAGGTGGTCGGCGTCCCTGACGACCACGTGGATGAGGAAATCGTTGCGCCCCGTGACGTGGGAGACGCTCACCACTTCGGCCATAGAGGTGGCGTGGATGCGAAAGGCCTCGACCTCCTCGGCGGCGTGCCTTCGCAGCCGCACCGTGATCATCGCCTGGAGCCCGATGCCGAGGACGGTGGGGTCGACGTCGGCGTGGAATCCCCGGAACACGCCGGCGGCTTCGAGGCGCTTCAGCCGTTCCGAGCACGTCGAAGGGGCAATACGCACCCGAGCGGCCAGCGCCTTGTTGGACAGCCGCGCATCGTCCTGCAAAGCGGCGATGAGCTCACGATCTGTTCGATCTAGTTGCGAAATGGGTGCTGCCATCCGAATCCTCTTCGGAACCTCTAGCGAAGAGTTACAGAATAGCCGAGAATAGAGACCTAAGCGGGGCGATGCTCCGGACATTGGTCTGGATTCCCGAAGGAAAGGACGCGTGCGTCATGAGTGAAGGGTACGAAACGTCGATCGCGGGCAAGCCGCTTTCCCCGGAGAGCCTGATGATGGGGTACGCCTACCGGCCGGAGTGGTCGGAAGGGGCGTTGAAGAGCCCAATCTTCCAGACCTCGACGTTCGCCTTCCGGACCGCCGCCGAGGGCAAACGCTACTTCGCGCTCGCCTATGGGCTGGCGGAGCCCGAAGAGGGTGAGGAGTGCGGTCTGATCTACAGCCGGCTCAACAACCCGGATCTGGAGATCCTGGAGGATCGACTCACCCTGTGGGACATCGCCGAGCGCGGCCTGGTGTTTTCCTCAGGCATGGCGGCGATCACCACCACGTTGTTCGCCAACCTCCGACCGGGGACCGCGTTGCTGCACACCGCCCCCCTTTATGGAGGCACCGACCATCTGGTCAACGAAACCCTTCCCTCCTGGGATGTGACGTCGATCGAGTGGTCTCCGGGGATGACCGAGGACGAGGTCCTCGAGCGCATCACCGCCGCCGGACGTCCCCTGGCGATGGTGCTCATGGAGACACCGGCCAATCCCACCAACGACCTGTTCTGCATCGCCACGGCCCGCCGGATCGCCGACCGCCTGGCCGGCGAAGATGCGCCGATACCGGTCGCGGTCGACAACACCTTCCTCGGCCCCATCTGGCAGCACCCGTTGCGCCACGGCGCCGACCTGGTCATCTACTCGGCGACGAAGTACATCGGCGGCCATTCGGATCTGATTGCCGGTGCCGTGCTCGGCAGCGACGAGATGCTTTGCCCGATTGCGCAGGCGCGTACCGTCATGGGGACGATCGCCACACCGCTGACCGGGTGGCTGATGATGCGCAGCCTGGAAACACTCGATCTGCGGATGCGCCGCCAGGCCGAGAACGCCCAGCGGATTGCGGCGTTTCTCGACGATCATCCCGCCGTGTCCAGGGTGAGCTATCTCGGTCTCCTCGACGCAGGCGACGCCGGGCACGAGACCTACAAACGGCAATGCGAGGGGCCGGGGGCGATGATCTCGTTCTGGATCGAGGGTGGGGAAGCGGAGGCATTTGCCTTCCTCGACGCCCTGACCCTCGTCCATCTCGCCGTCAGCCTCGGCAGCACGGAGAGCCTGGCCGAGCACCCGGCGACGATGACCCACGCCGGTTGTGACCCGGTAGAGAAGGCCCGCCTGGGAATCAACGATTGCCTGATCCGCCTCTCCGTCGGCGTCGAGAACGTCGAGGACCTCATCCTCGATCTTTCCAACGCCTTATCAAAAGGATTGAGCCAATGACCAAGAGCTGGGCAGAGCCCTGGAAGATCAAGATGGTGGAGCCGATCCGGATCACGACCCGAGACGAACGCGAGCGCGCCATCAGTGGAGCCGGCTACAACACGTTCCTGCTGCGCTCCGATGATGTCTACATCGACCTGCTCACCGACTCCGGGACCTCGGCCATGTCCGACCGGCAGTGGTCGGCACTGATGGTGGGCGACGAGTCCTACGCCGGGTCCCGCAGCTTCTACCAGCTCGTCGACGCCGTTCGCGAGGTGTATGGCTACGAGGAGCTGGTACCCACCCACCAGGGTCGCGGCGCCGAGCACCTGCTCAGCCAGATCCTCATCAAGCCCGGCGACATCGTGCCGGGCAACATGTACTTCACCACCACCCGATTCCATCAGGAGTACGCCGGGGGCACGTTCGTCGACGTCATCGTCGACGAGGCACATCAGCCGCAGAGCGAAGATCCCTTCAAGGGGAACATCGACCTGGACAAGCTGGAAGCAGTCGTCGACGAGTACGGCGCCGATCGAATCTCCTACGTCTCGTTCGAGACCAACGTGAACATGGCGGGAGGCCAGCCGGCGTCGATGGCCAATCTGCGCCGGGTCTACGAGTACTGCTCGGCGAACGGGATCCTGGTGATGCTCGACGCCACCAGGGCGCTGGAGAACGCCTATTTCATCCAGCAGCGCGAGGGCGGCTACCACGATCGATCTATCGCCGAGATCGTGCGCGAGATCGCCTCCTACTCGGACGGGGCAACCGTTTCTTCGAAGAAGGACAACCTGGTCAACATCGGCGGGTTCCTCGCCCTGCGCGACTCCGAGTTGGCCCGTCGAGCGCGCGCCCTGCTGGTCGCCTTCGAGGGCCTCCACACCTACGGCGGGATGTCGGGGAGAGACATGTCGGCACTCGCCGCCGGCATCACCGAGATGGTGGAGTCCGATGACCACGTCCGTGCCCGCGTCGGACAAGTGGAGTACCTCGGAAACCGGCTGATCAAGGCAGGGATCCCCGTGGTGCGGCCGATCGGCGGCCACGGGGTGTTTCTCGACGCGGCGGCCATCCTCGACCACCTGCCCCAGGAGCAGTTCCCCGCCCAGGCTCTGACGGCGGCGATCTACCTGGACTCGGGGGTCAGGGGGATGGAGCGGGGCGTCGTCTCTGCGGGGCGTGACCCGGAGACGGGGGAGAACCGGCATCCCAACCTCGAGTTGGTCCGGCTGGCCATCCCGCGGCGGGTGTACACCCAGTCCCACATGGACGTCACTGCGGAATCGGTTTCCGAGGTCTATGCCAACCGAGCTCATATTGGAGGGTTGCGTTTCACCTACGAGCCGGAGTCGCTGCGGTTCTTCCAGGCGCGCTTCGAGCCGATCGGGTGAGGTAACGGTCGGCTAGGGTGCCGGGTCGAACAGGGCTGAAACCGGGGGAGTGGCCCCAGTCCGGGGTGTAGGAAGGAGACCGACTTGTATCCAACACAGTCGCTCGCCGAGCTCGACGCCGAGCTCAGCGAGTACGCAAAAGATCTTGCCTCGAAATGGTGGTGGTTCCTCGGGTTCGGCATCGTCACGACGCTGTTCGGGCTCTGGATCCTGTTCTGGCACGACTGGGACGCCGATTCGGTGAGAATCTTCTTTGGGATCTTCCTGCTGGTATGGGGTGCGTTCCGGCTCTTTGGATCGTTCGCCTACTACGGCGATGGCAAATGGTGGCTGATGCTCTCCGGCGCCATCGGCATCGCCGTCGGCATCGCCGCCTTTGTGTGGCCCGATCCCACGCTACGGGTCATCGCCGGATTCGTCGCTCTGTGGCTGATCGTGAGCGGAACGCTGAACATCATCGGCGGGCTCTTCCAGAAGAAGGAGCCGCGCTGGATTCTGGTGTTGTGGGGGGCGCTCGCCCTGCTGCTCGGTGTCTGGTTGTGGAACCACGAGGCGGCAACGCTGTTCACCATCATCTTCGCCATGGGGCTTGGCGCTCTGATGTTCGGGGTCCTGGAGATCGTCGCGTCGTTCCAGATCAAGCACCTCCCCGAGCACTACGCCAAGGCGCGCAACGACGCCTACAACCAGTTGAACATCCTCGCCGACCTGCATGCCAAGGGCGTGCTCACCGACGAGGAATACGCCAGGGAGAAGGCACAGGTGATGATCGGCTGAGCCTCTCTCAGCTCACGATGTGATCAGAGAGCACCCTCCAGGTCGATGGGTGGGCGAGGTCGTCCCGCATCGACCGGAGGGTCGCCAGAAAGGTCGGCACCGCGGCGTCCACCGACATCAGGTTGGGGCGGCACACGGCAAGGACGCGATCGTCGGGGCGGAGGACCAGCACCTCGGTCTCGGGCCACCTGCGGCGAATCAGATCGAGCTCGGTCGCCAGGGCGCCGCGCCCCATGCGATCCATGAAGTCCTCGTAGAACCGACCACCAGGCCTCGCGGTGGTCGCCGCCATCGGGGCGATGACGACGATCAAGTCCAGGGGCTCCGGGCTGCCAAGCACGAGATCGACACTGGTCCCCGACGCTACGCCGCCGTCGACGTACCAGCGGCCCTCGATCTGCGTCGGCTCGTAGATGAACGGGACCGCGCTGGAAGCGGCCACGGCATCACGCAGGGCGACCTCGGGCGCGGACTCGGTGCCGAAGGGAACCCGGGATCGCGATTCCAGGTCGTAGGCAACGATGACCGTCGGTTCCGATGGCCAGCTTGCGGCAAGTGGCCCGAGAGAGCCGTCGACCCATTCGGCGATCGAATCGGTCGAGTACAGCCCGGGAGTGCCCAGAACCAACCCGAGCCCCGGGTTGGTGACGGCGGGGACGAGGCCTTGGGTGAGCCAGCGCATCATCCCGCGGGGGCGAATTCGCCCGTAGATGCGCTGGTGCAGCCATTCCTCGAGGTCTTTGCCGGCCAGCCCAGCGTCAGCCATTGCCTGCAGATCCATGGCGTCGCCGCGGATCATGGCGGCGACGAAGGCCCCCGACGAGGTGCCGACGATGACCTCGGCGTCTTGAGGATCCCAATCGGTGGCCATCTGCAGCGCCAAAAGGGTCCCGAAGACATAGGCGGCGCCGGTGACCCCGCCGCCACCGAGCACGAGTCCTACCTTGCTCACGGTGGTGCAGGATACGACGGCGGCGACAACACACCGGTGATTGGATGCGGATGAGGCTCGAGCGTCTGGAGGCGAGCAATAGGGCGATCGAGGGATTCATCGATGCCATATCCACAGCGGATGGGTTGCCGGCGCTCAGCGAGCACAAGCGCGTGCGCCTTGGGGGGGCGGAGGATGCCGTGGTGGCCGCGTGGGGCATCGCCGGGCGTTTGGTCGCCGTCTCGGTGGCTGCCGCCCACGAAGGCGACGAGCCGCACTGGGCCCTCGAGGTGGCGACAAGCCCGAACGACCGAACCGACGACCTGGAACGAGCAGCGATCGAAGCTGCTGCCTCCACGGTTTCCGTCTCCGCCTCGCTGTGGGTGCAGCGTCCCGAGCAGGTGGATGCCGCCGGGGCGCTCGGTTACCACGAGCTGCGCCGGGTGGTGCACATGGAGGGGCCCATTCCCACCGGGCCGGGTCCCTCGGACCTGGAACTCGGCCGTGCCGGCGAAGAAGAGGACTCCGCCCTGATCGAAGTGCACAATCGGGCTTTCGCCGGCCACCGGGAGGCATCGGGGCTGACCGGGCAAGGGCTGGACGAGCTGCGCGCCATGCCGTGGTTCGACCCGGATGGCGTGGTGACCGCAACGATCGGCACTCGTCTGGCCGGTTTCTGCTGGACAAAGCTGCACCCGAACGGTGACGGTGAGGTGTATCTCCTCGCCGTGGATCCGGATGGGCGGGGGCTCGGAGTCGGTGAGCTGCTCGCCAGGGCGGGCTATCAGCACTTGCGAGAACATGGCGCTCAGCGAGCGACGCTATGGGTGGATGGGGGAAACGACCCTGCCATTGCCCTCTACCGGCGGCTGGGTTTGGAACCTACCCACGCCAATGTAGAAATGGTCAGAAGCGGGTAACCGTCCCGAAGGGATGGGCACAGGACGGGCAGGCGGTGTCTTCCTCATGAGTCGGGGCCTGACACCACGGGCAGGGTAAATCGACGAGGTCCTCGTCGAGGCTGCGCTCGTCGTCGAGCGTTTGGCGAAATCGGTCGACGACGAGCGCAGCCCCGGCCACCACGGCGACGATGAAACTGATCTCGAGCATGGGGAACTCCATCTGGCTTGGCGGTGAACCTAGCTCAAGGTCGCGAAAAGCTGCGGTATTTGAGCGAAGAAGCTCTGAGTCTTCAGCCAGGAAGAGTCTTCAGTAGGAAGGGAACTCCGACTGACGACTGACGACTGGCTCATCCCGCCCGCTCCACCGCCCCCAGCAGCTGGGCGAGGGTGTCATCGTACGAGTCGGTGCCGTGGTCACCCATCCGCTGCTCGGCTTCGTACACCAGCCGCATCGCCGCGTGGTACACCGTCCAGCGGGCCAGCTGATCGTCTTCGATGACCACCCCGTATCCCTCTTGAATCCCTGCTGCGACCTTGGGTCCGGCGTGAATCGTTGCCAGCCAGACCGCTTTGGACAGGTCCCACTCCGGGGGAGCGAGCGTTGCCCATTGCCAGTTGTTCAGCGTCACCCCGCCGTACTCGTCGACGACGAAATTCTCCGGAGAGGGGTCGGTGTGAATCCCCCGTGGCGGCGAGGCGAACGGGGTGGGAATCGAACGGGCCGCCTCGTACAGGTCGGCGTCGAGCCCGAGTTTTCCCCGATAACGGTTGAGCCGCCGCATGGTCGAGCCGAAGTCGACCGCCACCCACTCGGCGTCGATGCCGCGCGCCAGGTTCGACAGGGCGCTGGGGTCCGAGTCGTGAACCGCCCGCAGGATCTGACCGGCGGCGATGCCCAGCCGGTGGTTCTCCGGTAGCTGTCCGAGACTCCACTCGCCGGGATCGACGAAGAGCGCCCAGGAAACGTCGGAGTGGATGCCACCGTCGATGGGGACCGGCACGCCTTTGATCCCTGCCAGGGCCTGGAGCGCATGGGTCTCGCGCCTGGCGCGCGCCGGGGTTCCATACACCTGGAGCAGAACCGGCCCGTCCGCGCGCCAAATGCGAAACAGCCGGTCCTGGGCGAGCGCCTTGGTGGGCCGGCTCAGGTCCGCAAATCGATCGCCGTTTGCGATCAGTTCAGCGAGAGCAAGGGTGTCCACGTGTCGCTCCATTCCCGAGGTCTCAATTGTCGCACGCGAACGTCCCAAGCGTGAAGGTGGGTTAGCCTTACCGGCCCCCAACCGCAGAGCACCTCGATGGCGATCAAACTCACCCTCCCAGACGGCTCCGTCCGTGAGTACCCCGACGGCACGACCGGTCTCGACGTCGCCGCCGACATCGGCCCCGGTCTGGCGCGCGCCGCGGTGGCGGTCACCATCGATGGCAAGGAATTCGACCTGAACCGTCCGATCCCGATCAACGGAACCTTCACGGTGATCACCGAGGACACCGAGGCGGGAAGGACCGTGCTGCGCCACTCGACGGCGCATGTCATGGCCCAAGCGGTGCTCGACCTCTTCGAGGGGGCGAGCTTCGCCATCGGCCCTCCCATCACCGACGGCTTCTACTACGACTTCGACATTGGACGCCCCTTCACCCCGGAGGACCTGGAGCGGATCGAGGTCAGGATGCGCGAGATCATCGAGGCCGACCAGGGCTTCGAGCGCGACTACCTGTCGGTGGATGACGCCCTCGAGGTCTTCGCCGATCAGCCGTTCAAAACCGAGATCATCCATGGTGTGGACGAGACCGAAGGGGCCGTCGCCGATGCGGTGAGCGTCTATCGCAACAACGGTTTCGTCGATCTGTGTCGTGGTCCCCACGTCCCGGCGACCGGAAAGCTCGGGGCGTTCAAGCTGATGCGGTCCTCCGGCGCCTACTGGCGCGGAGACGAGAACAACCCACAGCTGCAGCGCATCTACGGGACGGCGTGGGAATCGCAGCAGGCCCTCTCCGCCTACCTGGAGCGACTCGAGGAGGCCGAGCGTCGCGATCATCGCCGTCTCGGCGCCGAGCTGGACTTGTACTCCTTCCCGCCCAGCCTGGGGAGCGGGCTGGCCATCTGGCACCCCAAGGGCGGGGTGCTGCGCAACGTGATCGAGGATTACTCGCGTCGGACCCATCAGGCCCATGACTACGACTACGTGTATTCGCCGCACCTGGCCAAGGCCGACCTGTGGAAGACCAGCGGCCACCTCGACTTTTTTGCGGAGAACCTGTTCCCGATGATGGAGCTCGACGGCGGCCAGCGCTACCTGGTCAAACCGATGAACTGCCCGTTCCACATCTTGACCTACAAGTCACGCAGCCGGAGCTACCGCGAACTGCCATTGCGCTTCTACGAGCTGGGCACGGTGTACCGGTACGAGCGTTCAGGGGTGGTCCACGGTCTGCTCAGGGCGCGTGGATTCACGCAGGACGACAGCCACATCTTCGTCAGCCGTGATGAAGTAGCCGACGAGCTGCAACGCCTGCTCGACTTCGTGCTCATGGTGCTGCGCGACTTCGGCTTCGAGGAGTTCGAGGCCGACCTGTCCACCAGGGACGAGAACAAGATGGATGGAGACCCGGAGTTGTGGGACATCGCGGAGGCCGCGCTCGCCGCCGCCCTCGCCAAGGCGGAGCTTCCCTACGAGGTGGCCGAGGGCGAGGCCGCGTTCTACGGACCGAAGATCGATATCCACGTCCGAGACGCCATCGGACGGCGCTGGCAGATCTCGACCCTGCAACTCGACTTTGCCCAGCCGGACAACTTCGACCTGACCTATGCGACCGCGGACAACGTTCGGGAACGCCCGGTGATGATCCACCGGGCGCTGCTCGGCTCCATCGAACGCTTCGTCGCGGTGCTCGTCGAGCACTACGCCGGGGCCTTCCCCTGCTGGTTGTCCCCGGTTCAAGCGACCGTCGTCCCCGTCGCCGATCGCCATCACGACTACGCCCACCAGGTGGCAGCCGCCCTCGAGGCCGAAGGGCTGCGGGTCGAAGTCGACGCTGCCGACGAGACCGTCGGCGAAAAGCTGCGGCGGGCGATCACGCAAAAACACCCAGCCGTGCTCGTCGTGGGGGACAGTGACGAGCGGGAAGGCACGGTTGGACTGCGGTTGCGCGAAGATGACGCCGAGCGGAGGGGGGTTCCACTTGCCGATGCGGCAGCGGAGCTGAGCGCGCGGTGCGCCCCACCACGGTGACGACTCGAAAGGCGATTCGGTGAAGGTTCTGATCAATGGTCTGGCCTGGCTCGTCCAGCGGCTGCCGTGGCTTGTCATCATCGCCGCCCTGGTCATCACCTTCGTCATCGGGAGCTTCGCCCAGCAGTTCCAGCCGGCGGACAACGACAACGACTCGTTTGCGCCGGACGCCCCTGAGCTTCAGGCCGCCGAAGAGATCAACGACCTCTTCGGAGAGGAGTCCTCGCAGAGCGTGATGCAGGTGTTGATCTCTTCCGACAGCGGCGACGTGATCACGCTCGATGGGCTGGCAACCGTCGATGCGGTGCGAAATACCGTTGTGACCGGCGCGCTCCAGACCTACCTTATCGATCAGCCGGGAACCGGGCCCGTGGTCCACTACCTGACGCCGGTCGAATTCGCCATCAACGACGGCGCCCCGGTGCCAGCCACCGATGCCGCGCTGAAGGCGATCTACGGCGCCGCCCTGGCCGACCCCGACGCACCACCCGAGCTGACAGGACTGGCCATCGGTCTGCTCCCGGCATCGGCCGATGTGGCCACGGCGTCATCACCTTCCGGTCTGCTCCTCGTCTTCAGCACCGGGGGTGGGACGAGCACCGAGGAGTTCGACACCTTCGTCGCCGCCGCCGGCAAGGCCGCGGAAGAGATCGCCACCACCGAGGTGCCCGCCGGCATGACGGTCGAGGCGTTCTCGTTCGAGCTCCTCTTCTCGGACACCTCCGAGTTCGAGGCCGAGATCTCCCGCCTTTTCGCCACCGCCGGATTCATAATCCTCCTGGTCCTCTCGATCATCTTCCTGGTGAGGCCCAAGACGAGAGGAGACCGGTGGCTGGCCGTCATCGGGCTGATCGCCATGCTCGTTGCCGTGGGCATCCTGGTGATTCCCAGCCTGGCGACCCTGTTCCCGGATGCCTTCCCTGAGTCCTTGAGCGATCTCGAGGTCGGCCCGGTTCTCTTGGCCGCAGCCGCGGTGTATGCCTTCGTCTATTTGACGTGGACGTTTACCTCGTTCCTCCCCGCGTTCTCGGGTGGCCTGCGCCGAACCACCGCAGACACGCTGGTCACCATCCTGGCCATCATCATGGCGATCACCTGGATGAACGGCTATGGCTATCTGCGCTTCACCGAGGCGAGCGGTCTGGTGCAGATCCTCCCCATCCTGCTGATCGGGCTCGGGGTCGACTACTCGATCCACATGAACTCTCGGTATCGAGAGGAGGTGTCGGGCGGATCCACCGTCGACAACGGAATCAACACTGCCATCAAGACCGTCGGCGTTGCCCTCGTCCTGGCCACCGTGACGACCGCGGTCGGGTTCCTCACCAACATCTTCAACGATCTGGGAGCCCTGCGCGAGTTCGGCGAGCTGGCTGCGTTCGGGATCATCGTGTCCTTCCTGCTCATGCTCACCTTTGTCCCGGCGATCCGCCTGCTCGTCGACCGCTTCGGCGAGAAGCGCGACCACATCGATCCCGATTCGCTGCGTGGCGGCGAGTCGCGCCGGCTGCCGCGGCTCATCGGAGGAGCCGCCTGGCTGCCGAAGAACGCCGCCATCGCCACCCTGATCGTCTCTTTCATCCTGGGCGCCCTCGGGGTGTGGGGGACGGTGAACATCGAGGCCAAGTTCAGCTTCCTCGACTTCATTCCGACGACCTCGCCGCTCCGTGACACCTTCGCGACACTGCTCGACGACTACGGAGGGGGATTCGGCGAAACCACCCAGGTGCTGATCTGTGACTTCGATACGCCCGACGGAGCGAGCCAGCCGAGCTGCAGTGACACGGGCTCTGTCGACACAGCCGACGTGTGGAACGGGATGGTTGCCGCCACCGGTGCCATGGAGAACATCGACGACGTGATCAAGTTCGGCGATTTCCCCGCCGCACAGTCCCCGGTGTCACTGTATTTTCAGCTGGTCAACCCCGAGTCGGAACTATTCGATCCGGCGGTTAGTGAGGCTGCCCAGTCCGCGGGGATCGGGGCCGATGGCATTGCCGCATCCGACACAGGCGTCGGCATGCTGTACGAAACCATGTTCGTAGCGGCGCCGGACGAGGCGTCGGCAGTGCTCGTCCATAACGGTGGCCCGTACACCGCAGCACTGGTCACCATCCAGACCCAAGGGGGAGAGCAGGGCGCAGCCCAACTCCAGGAAGACCTCGACGAGGCCTTCGCCGGCGTGACCGCGGCCGGCCTCACCGTT
>PVMS01075231.1_pt1 | contig 14515 bp, 11 predicted proteins | sample 1853461 | NCBI WGS metagenome assembly PVMS01 (sample SAMN08582032, study PRJNA380276) | Marine sediment metagenome, whole genome shotgun sequencing project. | isolation source: ocean sediment barecode stripped | collected 2017 | reverse complement strand
TACAAGTTACCTGCCCCCTTAAACAAAGACACTTATTACTCAACAAATGGGTGTCTTTAAATAAAAAAGCTCCTCGGAAGAAGCAGGATTTATCCTGACGAACCATCCAACCCATCGAATAATCAACATTGAATCAATGGAGTAAACACAGTAAATGTAGTATCAAAATACGGGGAATTAGTAGATCAAAATTGTAAATGGTGTCAATAGAGTCAATGCTATCTGCACCCAAACTGCACCCAAAATGGGAAAGAAAGGTTGTTATCAGAAAATTCAATCAACACGAAATCATTTGTGCCACACGCGATGCACGTAATGTTTAACAGCATATTTCATTTAAATTGAAAAATACTAAATGGCCTTTATCTGCAATAATTTATCTAAATTATTATCGTCTCTTCCCTGCTTGGGCCGACAGATACCATTGAGATTGGACACCCCATCAACATTTCCAATTTTTCTATGTATTCTTTAGCATTCTCAGGAAGATTTTCAAATTCCCTGATTTCACTTGTCGCTTCTAACCAACCTTCACTGGTCTCATATACTGGATCACATTCAAAAAGCTTGTCTGCATCCCCTTCCCAATATCGCAGAGTCTGGTTATCCTCACCAATCTCATAATGCGTGCTGTATTTAATCTCTGGAAGTTTATCTAATACATCCAACTTTGTGAGAGCAATCTCAGAGACACCGTTCAGCATAGATGAAAAGCGTACAAGTTCCGCATCAAACCAACCACAACGGCGTGGGCGTCTGGTTACAGTCCCATATTCCTGCCCCTCTTCCCGAATATGATCACCTGTCTCATCCAGTAATTCTGTGGGAAACGGACCATTTCCAACTCTGCCCATGTAAGCTTTTGCAACTCCAATTACCCTATTTACCCATTTTGGAGCTATACCAAGGCCTGCAGTAATCCCTCCAACAACAGTTGTCGATGAAGTGCAATACGGATAAGTGCCCCAAGTATTATCAAGCAATGTCGATTGAGCACCTTCAACCAGTACGTTAGACTGATCAATTAATGCGTTATGCATCAATTCAAATGCTTCACGTACAACATGACGAATCAGTTCAAATTTTTCCAATGCTTCTTCAACAAAATCTTCTGCTCTTAAAGGCTCAAATCCAAATGCTTCAAGCGTCGGATTCTTAATTGCTAATTGAGTCTTTATTTTCTTATAAGCCTTTTCTTTATCCATCAAGTCAAATAATCGGATTCCGTTATAACTAACCTTGTCTGCATATACAGGGCTCATTCCCCGTTTAGTCGTACCCGTTTTCAGGTCACCTTTCGCTTTCTCTGTCAGTTCTTCAATTAACTTATGATAAGGCATTACAATCTGACAACGTGGTGACACCCATAATCGATCATTGATATCAATCCCGCGTGAATTCAAATCTGCAATTTCAGTAGTTATCGTATTTAAATTCAGAACTACACCAGGACCAACTACACTAATAGTTTTGTCATTAAATATTCCAGAAGGTATCAAACGCTGTTTAAAGGTACCAAACTGGTTAACAACTGTGTGTCCAGCATTATCTCCGCCATTAAACCTTGCTACAATATCTGCGTCTTCTGCTAATACATCTGAAATCTTGCCTTTTGCTTCATCTCCCCATTGAGTTCCTATAACTACTGTTACCGGCATGCTCTCCTCCAGATTGATTGTTGTCTATACAAATAAACCCACGCAATTATATCAGATGCGTTTTTTATCTAATTTCAGCCATTTTCTTCACAAATCATATGACCTTAGATATAATAAATTACATGATGTCTAGACAACAAAAATCAAATGTTTTCCGTATAGTTGTCAAGTCGCAACTAGAATTTAGAGGCCGCTCTCTGCAAAATCAGCTGCAGAATTCCGGCCTCAATTTATTTAAACTCCCAAAGATAAGCGACCTTTATTTTCTAGAAGGAAACCTAACGCACAAACAAATAGAAACTATATGTGAAAATTTGATTTGTGACCCAGTTACTCAATCTTACAGTTGGAAAGAATTAAATTCTGATGATGAGAATCCAGCCACAAATACTAATGGGACAAAAATAATAGAAGTTGCCTTGATTCCTGGGGTGACTGATAATGTCGCAGGTGAGCTTATCCAAGCTGTCAGCAGAATGGGAATTGATGAACTAACTTCTGCAGTCACCAGCACTAGATACGAATTTGGAAATCATCTTTCTAACGACGACTGTCACATGATTGCAAAACAATTTTTGGTGAATGATGTCGTCCAGCGCTATACCCTCGGTGAAATTACTCCGGAATTTATGCACCCATCTGAAGGCGCGACTCAAGCAGATATTATCAAAATAAGTCATTTGGATGAAAAAGAAATCGAAGAACTTAGCCAAGAAAGACGTCTGGCACTTAATCAAATCGAAATGCTAGAAATCCAAAAATATTTTTCTTCAGAAGGTAGAGAGCCAACAGATGCAGAGTTGGAAACCCTTGCCCAGACATGGTCTGAGCATTGTGTACATAAAACTTTCAAGGCCACAATAAAACTGGATGATGGAACAGAGATAAACGGCCTAATCAAAGATCATTTGCAGGCAGCCACAAAAAAAATCAATGCCCCTTGGGTTCGATCAGCATTTGTTGATAATGCAGGCGTAATTGCTTTTGATGATGAGTTCGACATCTCTTTCAAAGTTGAAACACACAATCACCCTTCAGCTATTGAACCATTTGGTGGTGCAAACACAGGTGTTGGTGGCGTTGTTAGAGACATTTTGGGAGTATCACATCGCCCTATCGCAAATACAAACATCTTATGCTTTGGTATTCAAGATCAGAAAACTGAAGAACTTCCTTCAGGTGTTCTGCACCCAACCCGAATAAAAGAAGGTGTTGTTCACGGTGTTGAAGATTATGGAAATAAGCTCGGAATCCCAACAGTAAACGGAGCAATTCTCTATCATCAAGGGTATACAGCCAACCCGCTAGTTTATTGCGGCTGTGTTGGAATTGGCCCAAAAGATTCACACCCCACTAACCCACTAGCCGGACATCGAGTGATTGTCCTCGGTGGACGTACAGGACGGGATGGAATAAGAGGAGCTACGTTCAGTAGTCTCACCATGGACGGACAAACTGGAGAAGTCGCTGGGGCATCTGTTCAGATTGGTGATCCCATCACAGAAAAAGGTGTCATTGAAGTTCTCGAACTTGCCAGAGATAATATGCTATACAGCGCTGTTACAGATTGTGGTGCTGGTGGGCTTTCTAGCTCGGTTGGTGAGATGTCAGAAAAGCTGGGAGTCAAAGTAGACCTTGCAAAAGTGCCTTTGAAATATTCAGGGCTATTTCCATGGGAGATTTGGCTAAGTGAAGCTCAAGAAAGAATAGTGATGGCTGTACCCGTTGAAAACGTCCCCCAACTTCAGGAAATCTGTGACTCATATTGGGTCGAGCTAAGTGATATCGGTGAGTTTATTGCAACAGGAAGATTACAAGTACTCTTTGGTGAAAACAGTATTGTTGATATTGAAAATAATTTCTTGCATCATGGTCACCCGAGCATTGTGCTAAACGCAAATATCCCCACTCCAAGAAAAGCTTCTCAAACAAAAGCGTATTCAAGTGATTCTGACTCAATTCAATCCGAGAGTTCAATGTTATTAGCTCTGCTTAACCATCCGAATATCAGATCAAAAGAAGATGTAATCCGCAGATATGATCATGAAATCCGAGGCGCAACAGTCGTTAAGCCTTTAGTAGGAATAAAACACGATGGCCCCTCTGATGCGGCAGTAATGAAACCCACAAATACAAAAGGTTTCAAGGGTTTCGCAATAGCGAATGGAATCAATCCTTTCATAGGCGAAATAAATCCTTACAATATGGCAATCAGTGCAGTTGATGAAGCAGTCAGGAATATAACCGCGGTTGGTGGCGACCCAGCTCAAACTGCTATATTAGATAATTTTTGTTGGGGAGACCCCCGAAATCCAGATACGTTAGGTAGCTTAGTTGAAGCCTCACGTGGTTGCCACGATGCAGCAGTGCTTTTCGGCACACCTTTTATCTCAGGAAAAGATTCTCTGAATAATGAATATTATGTCAATGACGGTAAACGCCATGCCATTCCCGGAACTCTCCTAATCTCCAGCATTTCAATTACAGAAGATATTCGCAAGTCCATCACTATGGATTTAAAAAATGCAGGAGATAACATCTGTCTAGTTGGCGAATGGAAACCAGCTTTGGCAGGAAGCCACGCCGTGATGATTTACAATAGCTTCTTTGAAAATTCAAAAGAATTAGAAGCCACACCAATCATGTCCAAACTAGCTCCGCAGGTTTATCGCAAACTACATCAAGCGATTCAAGATGGCTTGGTCAATGCATCCCACGATCTTAGCGAAGGTGGCTTAGCCCTTGCAGCAGCAGAGATGAGTCTCGCCGGAAGATTAGGATTAAACATTGATCTAACTGAACTTCATCCTGTTCCAAAAGTCGCTCTCTTTGCTGAAACAAACGGCTGTTTATTAGTTTCAGTATCAGAAGAAAATAAAAGTAAAGTTGAAGAATATTTTTCTGATCTCCCTATTCAATACCTTGGTCAAGTCACTAGAGATCATGATTTTAAAATTACTCATAACAATGAATGCATCATTGATCTTCCAATTCAAAAACTAGTTTCAGCATTTCATAACCAATTGGAGAGCAAATGATTAAATCATTAATCTTGCATGCACCAGGCACTAATCGGGATGGTGACCTTGCCGACGCAATCCGTCTGGCAGGTGCAGAGCCTGTTATTCTGCCATTAAGCATTTTAAAAGCTGACAAGATCAACTTTAATGATTATGGTTTTCTGGGACTTCCAGGTGGCTTCTCATATGGTGATGCGCTAGGAGCAGGCAACCTGATGGCGCTGAATTTGAAAACCTGGCTTTCAGATCAATTGCTTGCTTTTGTGCAATCAGGTAAACCAGTCATTGGAATCTGTAATGGATTTCAGGCCTTAGTGAAATCTGGAGTGCTGCCTGGTGGAGATAAAACTGGGACCTTAACTTTTAATAAGATGGGTAAATTTGAATGCCGCTGGGTTACTCTATCGCCAAATATAAAAAACTCATCTCCATGGCTCGAAAATCTCCCCCCTTTTGAATGCCCCGTCGCTCACGGCGAAGGTCGCTTCATTTTAAAGGGTGAAAACAGCCTTCCAGAAGATCAAATTGCATTGAGCTATACATACTTAGACGGCACGCCAGCCAACCAGACATACCCTATCAACCCAAATGGGTCACCTTTTGACATTGCTGGTGTTACTAACCCTGAAGGCAACGTTCTAGGTCTGATGCCGCATCCAGAAAATCATATCTTTTATTATCAGCATCCCCGTTGGACTCAAAACAAGAACAATAATCTGGGATTAGAGTTGTTTAAAAATGGAATAAGGATGGCGAAGTAGATGGATTACAAGAATTACATGTCCCCTTACAGTTGGCGATATGGCACAGATGATATGCGTCTGGTATGGAGCGAACATCAGAAACGCCTAATATGGCGCAGAATCTGGGTTGCTCTTGCAGAAACACAGATGACTTTTAAATTGGTCTCGGAAGATCAAGTAAATGATCTTAAAGCTCACATGGAAGATATCAATGTAGAACGCGCCATAGAAATCGAAGGGGAAATTCATCATGATGTGATGGCAGAGATCAAAACCTACGCTGAACAATGTCAAGTAGGAGGTGGGATAATTCATCTGGGTGCAACCTCAATGGATGTGGTTGACAATACAGACGCACTAAGAGTAAAACAATCGTTAGATTTGATTCTCAAAGAAATCAAAGAGTTGCTCTTGATCTTGGCTGAAATAATAGAGAAATATTCAACTCTTACTGTGATGGCATACACCCATATCCAGCCAGCCGAACCAACTACCCTGGGATACAGATTTTCCCAATATGCACAGGACATTCACACAGACTTTCACCAATTAAACATCCTGCATCAGGAACTGAAAGGAAAAGGTTTCAAAGGTGCGGTTGGGACAGGGGCATCTTACAGCGAATTACTAGGGCACAAGAATCTGGAGAAATTTGAACAATTACTTAGTGAAAAACTTGATTTGAATTTCTTCCCGATCACAACTCAAACGTACCCAAGAAAACAAGACTATCAAATCATCAGCGCATTAGCTGGATTTGGAAGCTCTCTGAACAAGTTAGCTCTTGATCTGCGAATCCTGCAGTCACCACCCTTTGGTGAATTGAGTGAGCCATTTGGCACTAAACAAGTCGGGTCATCTGCGATGCCTTTCAAACGTAACCCAATCAAAGCAGAGAAGACAAACTCACTTGCCCGCCTTTTAGCTCAAATGCCAAGGGTCGCCTGGGATAATGCAGCTAATTCCCTACTTGAACGCACACTGGATGATAGTGCCAATCGACGCACAAGTCTGGCAGAGACTTTTTTGATCTGCTCTGAGCTTCTGAAAACTGTCAAGAAAATATTAACTGGTCTTAAAGTCAACAAAGAAGTTATCAAACGAAATATGTATACATATGGGCCTTTTGCAGCCACAGAAAGAGTTTTGATGGCATTGGGAAAAGCTGGAGCAAATCGGCAGGAAATGCACGAACTTATCCGCTCTCATGCCATGAAAGCTTGGGAAGCAATTAGAGCTGGAACAGAGAATCCCCTAATTACAAATATCTGTTCTGATGTGATCATATTAAAATATCTCGCAAAAGAAGAAATTACTAGTCTTATGAATGCTCAAGACTATGTGGGTTTTGCTCCTCAAAGAGCACAAGAACTTGCCAAAAAAATTAATGAGGAATTCAAATAGAATAATGACAGATGAATTGAAACTCAAACAGATGCTCAAACAGCCATTTGAAAAAACTGATTTATTACTTGACAATAAAAATCAAGGAAAAGTACGTGACGTTTATCCAATAGATAAAGATCGGATTCTACTGGTTGTCACCGATCGTCTTTCCGCTTTCGACCACATTCTTGGCTGTGTACCGTTTAAGGGACAGGTCCTGAATCAATTATCCTCCTGGTGGTTTAAAAACACAAAAGATATTGTCTCCAACCACATGATTTCAACTCCAGATCCGAATGCAATGCTCAGCCATAAAGCTGAAGCATTTCCTGTAGAGGTGGTCGTGCGTGGGTATATAACTGGTGTCACAAAAACCGCGCTCTGGTATCGCTACGAACTTGGAGAACGAGAAATTTACGGGCATCAATTCCCAGATGGACTTCTCAAAAACCAGAAACTACCCGAGGCAATAATCACACCAACCACAAAGGGTGGAGAAACTGGGCATGACGAGCGCTTGACTATTGCTCAAGTAAGCGAAGAAGGACATCTAGATAAAGATACTTGGGACATAGTTCAGAAAGCAGCACTTGAGTTGTTTGCCCGTGGGCAAGCAGTTGCAGAGAAAGCTGGGCTGATCCTTGTAGACACCAAATATGAATTCGGTCGGCTCCCTAATGGAGAGATTGCCGTTATTGATGAAATTCACACACCAGATTCCTCGCGTTTCTGGTTGCTTGATAGCTATCAAGAGCGAATTCAATCAGGGCAGGAACCAGAGAATTATGACAAAGAATTTCTTCGTCTTGAGTATGCTAAACTCGGTTATCAAGGCGATGGTGAACCACCACAAATGCCTGAAGATCTTTGGGTGCGAGTCAGCCAAAGATATGTTGAATTGTATGAGCGACTAACAGGTCAAAAATTTGAAGCTGGCGAATATCCAGTAAATAACAGGCTCGATAAAAATCTTCGAGATGCAGGAATTATTCAGGAGTAATTATGAGCAAAGAAATATTAGTAGTCATCCTAATGGGATCATCTTATGATTTACCACATGTAGATAAAATCACAGCTATGCTTGGGAAATTAGAAATTTATTATGAACGCAGAATTTCATCTGCCCATAAAACCCCTCAAAACTTGCTAAATATCATAAACGAATATGAGCTGGACAACATGACGAAGGTTTATATAACTGTTGCTGGTCGCAGCAATGCACTCAGTGGGATGGTAGATGCTTCTGTCAGCTCCCCAGTCATCGTCTGCCCCCCTCATAGTTCCAGTTTTGGTGGCGCGGATATATATTCATCACTTAGGATGCCTTCAGGAGTTGCCCCCATGGTTGTGCTAGAGCCTGCAAATGCAGCACTAGCAGCTGGAAAAATATTAGGTCTGATCAGTCCTAAACTAGCAGTTAGAGTAAAGAAATTGCAGAGTGATTATGCATCAAAAGTAAATAACTCCGATAAGGAATTGAATGCCTGATTCGAATTATTTTTCTTCCGATAAACCAAAAGATGAATGTGGGGTTTTCGGTATCTCTGCCACTCACCAGGACAGCGCTCGCCAAACCTATTTCGGTATCTTTGCCCTTCAACACCGAGGTCAAGAAGCTGCGGGAATCGCGGTCAGTGATGGTCAGAAACTTCGCATGCACAAAGATGTCGGACTTGTAGCTCAGGTGTTTTCTGAAGAAAATATTTCCAGATTAGAAGGCCATCTCGCCATTGGGCATACACGTTACAGCACAACTGGCTCTTCAAATCGCAGGAATGTTCAACCAATGCTCTTAGAAACAAAACATGGCCCTGTAGCATTAGCCCACAATGGCAACCTCATAAATGCAGTTGAATTACGCAAGTCCTTGATGGAACAAGGGATCGGTTTTGTTTCAACATCGGACACTGAAATAATGATCGCTATGCTGGCAACTGCCAATGGGGACACCTGGATTGATCGCATCTCAAACATAATGCCGAAATGGAAAGGTGCATATTCCCTTGTGATATTAACAACTGAAGGTGTATTTGCCGCTCGAGATCCGTGGGGGATTCGACCATTAACTCTTGGCAGGCTGCCGGGTGGTGGCTATGCAGTTGCTTCAGAGACTGGCGCACTGGAAACAATCGGGTGTGATTCGATCAGAGAAGTTCATCCGGGTGAAGTAGTCGCATTACATCAAGGGGCATTGATCGTCAAACAGGCTGTTCCTAAAAATGCTGAAACTGCAAAATGCACGTTTGAACATGTATATTTCTCTCGCCCAGACAGCATTTGGGATGGAAAAGTAATCCATGATGTGCGAGTCAGGCTTGGGAGACAGATCGCAATTGAAAACCCAATTCAGGCTGATGTTGTTGTCCCTGTACCGGACTCATCCATTCCAGCTGCTTTGGGATATTCAAGAGAAAGCGGAATATCCTATGATATCGGATTGCTGAAAAACAGGTATATCGGACGCACGTTTATTCAACCTTCTCAGGAAATGCGCGTGAAGGATGTAAATCTTAAGTTCAATGCAATCGAAAGTGTGATCAAGGGAAAACGCGTTGTCGTGATTGACGATTCGATTGTGCGCGGGACAACGTCCAAACATCTTGTCGATATCCTCCGAAAGGCTGGTGCAAAAGAAATCCATTTCAGGGTCACTTGCCCTCCAATTACAAATAGCTGCTTCATGGGTGTGGATATGTCCTCACCAGTGGAGTTGATCGCCCACACAAAGGGTGTTGAGGAGATCAAAAAATATCTGCAGGCAGACAGTCTTTATTACCTCTCGCTGAATGGCATGATGAGTGCTATTGGTGAGGAAAAAGGTTATTGCAACGCCTGTTTTACGGGTAAATATCCTTTTGAGATAAAAAGTCATTCGGGAAAACTTTCTTTTGAAAGTGGATTAGATTAATGAAAGTATTATTGATCGGTTCTGGCGGAAGAGAACATGCAATTGCCTGGAAGCTTGCTCAATCACCGAAAATAAGACAGTTATTTACTATTCCTGGAAACCCTGGAACAGCAGAATTTGGCGAAAATATATCGGGTGATGTGCAAGATATCTCTTTCATTGTAAAGAAAGCAATTGAGTTGAAAATTGATCTCGTAATTGTCGGTCCTGAAGTCCCATTGGACAAAGGGCTGGCAGACGAATTGAATAAAGCTGGTCTTGCTGTATTTGGGCCCGAGCGAGCCGGCGCTCAGCTTGAAGCATCTAAAGCCTTTTCAAAAGCATTCATGAAAAGACATAATATCCCAACAGCGAAGTTCGAGGTCTTTGAAGATTTAGAGAAAGCACTAAGTTTTATTAATACTATCGACTACCCCTTCGTAATCAAAGCATCAGGTTTAGCAGCTGGCAAGGGTGTTTTCCTGCCAGATAGCTTAGAAGAAGCGCATGATATATTGGCCGAGATCATGCAAAAAGAGAAGTTTGGTAAAGCTGGAAATCAGGTGGTGATTGAAGAACGCCTTTTTGGTGCAGAAGTCTCTGTGCTTGCATTTACAGACGGAAAAAACCTTGTCATAATGCCTCCAGCACAAGACCATAAACGGCTACTTGAAAACGATCAAGGGCCAAACACAGGCGGGATGGGCGTTTTCGCTCCTACTCCAAAAGCAACTCCAGAAGTAATGAATGATGTGATGGATAAAGTGCTTAAGCAAACAATAGCTGGATTAAAAGCTGAGGGAATTCCATATAATGGGGTTCTCTATGCAGGCTTGATCCTGACTGATGATGGCATCAAAGTGCTGGAGTTTAACTGCAGATTTGGAGATCCTGAAACTCAGGTTATCCTCCCTCTCCTTGAATCTGATTTACTAGAAATCACAGAGGCCTGCGCAAATGGCAAACTATCCGAGATAAAAGACCAGATTAAATGGAAAAAAGGCGCAGCAGTCTGTGTGGTACTTGCTTCGGATGGTTATCCTGGAAGCTATAAAAAAGGCAAACATATAACAGGTGTTTACCAACTTGGTAATACTCAAATTTTCCATGCTGGAACAATATTGCGAGAAGGACAACTAGTTACTAACGGTGGAAGAGTTCTGGGTGTGACTGCGGTAGATAATGATATTCCCAGCGCTGCCAAGAAAGCATATCAAGAGCTAGAAAAGATTAAATTTGAAGGTATGCAATATCGAAAAGATATAGGCAAACAGAACTCTGCATATTCTCAAGCAGGGGTTTCGATTGAGACTGGGAACCGTTCCATGCAGATGATAAAAGAATCTGTGAATTCAACCCATGGACAAGAAGTATTAACAGGTATTGGTTCATTTGGTGGACTATATGATGCAAGAGCGATCAAGGGGATGGACAATCCCGTTCTTGTTGGTTCAACTGATGGAGTGGGGACGAAAGTAATTCTGGCTGAGAAATATGGACTATTAGAGAATATCGGAAAAGATATTGTCAACCACTGTATTGACGACATTCTGGTACAAGGTGCCAGACCTTTATTTTTCCTTGATTATTTTGCCACAAGCCGCTTAATTCCCGAGCAACTTGCTGAAGTGGTCAGCGGTATAAGTAAAGCCTGCCTTGAGGCTGATTGTGCGATACTTGGTGGTGAGACTGCTGAAATGCCTGGGGTTTATAGCCCCGATCAATTTGACCTGGCTGGGACAATCGTCGGAGTCGTTGAAAGAGAAAAAATTCTGCCAAAGAATAACATTAAGGTCGGTGATAAGTTAATTGGGATCAGATCTTCTGGGCCACATACAAATGGATATTCACTAATCAGGAAAGTCTTTGAAAACACCGACTTGAGTAAAGTCTTCCCATCCCTCAACATGCCACTTGGTGAAGCGTTATTAGCTCCACATCGCTCCTATCTCAATCTCCTCTGGCCAATACTTCAAAAGCAGCCAGAACTCATCAAAGGTCTGGCCCATCTAACAGGTGGGGGTTTCTTTGACAATATCCCTCGCATCCTGCCGGATGGTCTCAGCGCTATAATCAATAAGAATTCCTGGTCAGTCTCTCCGATTTTTGATTTGATCGAGAAAATGGGCAATGTTAATAAGGAAGAAATGTATCACGTCTTCAACATGGGCATCGGTATTATTGCAATTTCATCCCCAGAACAGACAGATAGGCTTCAAGGTCTGATCAATGAAGATACCTGGATTGTGGGTGAGGTCATTGTGGGTGATGAGGTGAAAATTGTCTAAAAAGGCAAATTTGGTTGTATTGGCCTCTGGCTCAGGGACAAATCTGCAAGCGATCATAGACGCGTGCAAAGATGGAAACTTGAACGCAGAAGTCACAGCAGTTGTCAGCGATAAGCAAGAAGCTTTTGCCTTGCAGAGAGCAAAGGAACAAAACATCCTCACAAAAGTTCTGATATCTAAGAATATTGGTAAAGCTCCAAATGGTCGAGAGCAATATGATGCTGATCTTGCCAAGATTGTAAAAAAGTTGAAACCAGATCTAGTGATTCTTGCTGGCTGGATGCGCATCCTGAGCACGGTTTTTTTATCTGAGTTCCCGAACCAAGTAATCAACCTTCACCCTGCACTTCCCGGCACGTTTCCTGGGACCCATGCAATCAATAGAGCCTTCACTGCATTTCAAGAGGGAAAGATTAATCAAACAGGAGTAATGGTTCACTTTGTGCCTGATGAAGGTATAGATGTTGGGCCAATTATATTAAAAGAAGAAGTGCAAATTTTACCAGATGATAGTCTGGAAAAATTAGAGGAACGCGTTCATAAAACAGAACATAACATCCTAGTTGAAGCTATTTCACTAGTAATAAATTGAAGATAATCGGAGAGTTTTATGCCAACTGCATTAATTTCAGTATCTGATAAATCAGATTTAATTGATAAATTAGCAAAACCACTATATGAATTGGGCTGGAAGATAATCGCCAGCGGTGGCACAGCTGCAAAGATCAGGGAATCTGGGATTTCAGTGACTGATGTTGCCGAGTACACAAAATCCCCAGAAATTCTAGATGGGCGTGTGAAAACCCTTCATCCTGCTATTCATGGTGGGATTCTTTCAAGAGCCTTTGAATCTGACGCTGCTGATCTTAAGATGATAAACGCAGAGCAGATCGATCTGGTAGCTGTAAACCTGTATCCTTTTCAAAACACAGTTGCCAAAGAAGGCGTTAAACTCGAAGAAGCAGTTGAGAAGATTGACATTGGTGGAGTTGCCCTAATTCGGGCAGCCGCCAAAAACTTTGAACGCCTAATCCTGATCTGCGATCCAGCGGATTATTCAGAAATAGTCACTGAAATCAAAACTGATGGGAAAACATCCCTCGAAACCCGCAGAAAATTATCAGTAAAAGGCTTTGCTCACACAATGCAATATGACACGGCAATTTATAAATACTTATCTGGTGAAAAATCCGAACAAGTAAACCTATATCCAATTCAGGAATTGCGCTATGGGGAAAATCCCCATCAGGAAGCAACACTATATGGATACGAAGCAAATTCAGGTCCATTAGGCGGTAAACAAATCCAGGGAAAAGCACTCTCCTATAACAATCTACTTGATCTGGATGCAGCCTGGAGAGCGGCGGTTTCATTTGATAAACCAACTGTCTGTATAGTAAAACATCTATCACCCTGCGGATTGGCGAGTGGAAATAATCTCAGTGAGGCTTATCCCCCAGCATTAGCATCTGATCCAATTTCTGCATTTGGGGGTGTCATCGCAGTCAATCGTGAGTTTGATTATGAAATTGCTAATTTGATCGGGGATATGTTTATCGAGTGCATCATCGCTTCTGGCTTCTCCGAAAAGGCATTGGAGAGATTGTCTGAAAAAAAGAATCTCCGGGTTGTGAAAATGCCAGATAACAAGCCTGATCCATCTCCAGAAATGAGAAGTATTGTAAAAGGCGTGCTGAAGCAGACCATCGACCTTGGAGATCCAACAGGAATAGAATTGAAGGTAGTGACAAATCGAGAGCCAACAGCTGAAGAAATGCGTGCTCTGAAATTTGCATGGAAAGCTTGCCAGCATGTAAAGTCGAATGCGATCGTTTTTGCAAAAGGAGAAGCAACTATTGGAATTGGGGGGGGGCAACCAAACAGGGTTGATTGCGTGGGTATCGCTGCTCAGAGAGCGGGTGAGAATTCAAAAGGTGCTGCAATGGCCTCAGATGCCTTCTTCCCCTTCCCAGATACTGTTGAAGCGGCGATCAAGCACGGGATAACTGCGATCATCCAACCAGGTGGATCGCAGAGAGATCAGCTATCAATTGACTGCGCCAATGAGAATGACATCGCCATGGTCTTCACAGGATATCGCCATTTTAGGCATTAGAATATCAACAACAATAATTCCTGTTTGCAGGTAATCGTTGGATAAAAAACGGTTTACCTCTTCCCTCCTCTTTGGTTTTCCACATAAACCCAGAAGTTTGACAAAGCGCATCAAGGAAACAATGGAATATCAATATTAGTGGCTTAAAAAGGCTAGGTTATTCAAAGGCAAGTATAACTATGGATGTCTATGGACACCTGCCACCTAACAAGCAAGAAGAAGAAGCTCACTTGATGGATAAATTGATATCTTAATTCAGTTACTGTTGCACCCAAACTGCGCCGAGAAATTGAATTTGCAACAAAAAAAGCCCAGAACTGGACTTTTTACAGGAAGGGTTTTTCAAAAAAGCTCCTCGGGGGGGACTCGAACCTCCAACCCATCGGTTAACAGCCGATTGCTCTGCCATTGAGCTAC
>PVMS01063002.1_pt1 | contig 14515 bp, 9 predicted proteins | sample 1853461 | NCBI WGS metagenome assembly PVMS01 (sample SAMN08582032, study PRJNA380276) | Marine sediment metagenome, whole genome shotgun sequencing project. | isolation source: ocean sediment barecode stripped | collected 2017 | reverse complement strand
TAAAACTCTGGTACCACCTGAGTATCGATGGTATCGACTCGATCCGTGCGCGCCTGCGCCGCGACCTCGACAATGCCCAGTGGTTTGCCGAACAGGTCGCGCAAACTGAAAACTGGCGCGTACTGGCGCCGGTCAATTGCAAACCGTTTGTATTCGCCACCAACCCCCGGGGCTCGAGGGCGATGCGCTCGATCAACACACGCTCGCCTGGGTCAATGCAATTAATCAATCGGGCGAGGCTTTTATGAGCCCATCGCAACTCGATGATCGCTGGATGGTGCGGGTATCGATCGGGGTCGAAGCCACCACCCGGGAACATATCGAGAAATTATGGGTAATGCTTCAACAATCGGTTCACACATGCAGGTGATACAAATACTGCCTTAACCCACCTGATTCAAGAGCGGGTAAAAATTCATCCTCCGCTTCCCTGATCCAGTTCTGGTATATGAACCCATTACCTTCCTCTTCGAAATCTTCCTTCAGACCGCTCATGACGGTCTTTATTCCTGGCCAAAAACCGAGGAATGACTCGGTTCTGTCGACAGATTCGTAGTCAATTTCAAGCCCGTCCAGCGCTGCCGCAACAAAGCTCTTGTCTATTTCAAGCTCCTCCGGACTGTCACAATAACCAGGCATAATAACAATCGACAAGATTAACTGCCCGCCTGGCTTGAGCGTCTTTATAATTCTCTGCAACACGTCGGCCGTATCATTGACCCAATATATTGAATCGATAGAAATTGCCGCATCATAGGACTGCGGCTCTAACTCGAGCTGGTTAAGGTCAGCTTCAATGAAATCAAGCTGAGAGCGCTTGTTTTCGGTACGGGACCTGGCAACCGTAATGCCTGTTTTTGAATAATCAAGCCCCGTTACCAGGGTATCGGTTTGATCTGAAATATATTCTGATATTCCTCCGGCTCCGCAACCCAGGTCGAGAACACGTTGGCCCGGTTTCAAGTCAAGTCTATCCAGCAGATGATGAATTGATTTCATGTTCATCTGGCCTTCCTGACACAGATCTTTGCCGTAGGCTTGCTCACAGAACCGGGAGTGCACGTCACTGGCGTGGGCCTTGTCGTAGAACTCCTGGTAGTAGTACCAGTAGCTATCTGGCCGTTGTTCAAGATAGTGAAGACCCTGTGGGCGTCCAGTTTTTGTCAGGTGGTAACCCTCGTCATTTCCGCTAATCAGGCCTTGGCCAACAAGGCTGGCGTAAGCGCCCGACCAGTCAACGAGATAATTTCGGTAACGTTTACCACTTTCCTCAAGCGAGAATTTGTCAACTGGACTGTTTTCTGCCTCGGCTCTGTAGAGAGTAGCCAGAACCTGAATTTCAGCTTCATTTAATATCATTTCCATTCCCCCAGCCATTTGTGCAAGACTCATTTTACCTTGTTGAGCTGGAAACGGTTAGTTAGGGAGCCTCTGATTAATTCTGAGTCATTCAGGTGCGCCGGAACGGGCGAATTTCAAAAGACATTGCGCTGAAAAAAGGATACATTACGCGACTTTGATATCCACTACCTGTAACGCGACACTATGGCCAATATCACCTGGAAAATGGAAGACGGCAGCGTAATTACTGCCGCCGTCAAAGACGGCTTGAACCTGATGGAAGCCGCGACCGCGAACAATGTCCCGCATGTCGATGGCGAATGCGGCGGCTGTCTTTCCTGTGCTACCTGTCATGTATTCGTGGAGCCAGAATGGTTTGCTAAAACCGGTGAAATCGACGAAATCGAGGACACCATGCTGGAAATGACCGATGTCGAGCGCGAGGACAACAGCCGACTGAGTTGCCAGATCATTGCATCAGCGGAACTGGATGGACTGATCCTGCACGTTCCCAAGCCAGAGTAGATCATGACCGCCCCCATCGTCGTGGTTGGTGCGGGTCAGGCGGCAGCCTCTTTTATATCGCGACATGTGGCGCTCGGCTGTGAGCAGCCGATACTGCTGATCGGCGAAGAACCACACCCGCCCTACCAGCGCCCGCCGCTTTCCAAGAAATACCTGCTCGGACAACTCGAACGCGAACGCCTGTTCATTCGCCCGCTGCAGTGGTACCAGGAACAAAATATCGAGCTGCGCCTCGACACCCGCGTGGGTGCGATCGATCGCGAGCGCAGGCAGGTCGTCACCGCGAATGGTGAAAGCATCGACTACGATAAGCTGCTGCTGTGCACCGGTTCGAGCGCACGCGCTCTGCCAGCCGAGATCGGGGGAGATCTGAGAGGAGTCTTTAGCGTGCGTAGTATTGCCGACATCGACAGGATGTCACCCGAATTCCAGGCCGGGCGTAAGTTACTGATTATCGGTGGCGGCTACATCGGCCTCGAAGCAGCGGCAGCAGCGCGCCAGCTTGGGCTCGAAGTCACGCTGCTGGAAATGGCCAATCGAATCCTGCAACGCGTTGCCGCGGCGGCAACCTCGGATTACTTTCGTGATCTACACACAAAGCATGGAGTGACCCTGCATGAATCGGCGCGCATGAGCAGACTGCTTGACGATGACGGTACAGTCTGTGGCGCCGAACTGGAATCCGGTGAAATTATCAAGGCTGACCTGGTGCTGGTTGGTATCGGTAGCAACCCGAATACCGAACTCGCGCAAGCGGCCGGTCTCGACTGCGACAATGGAATCCGAGTCAGTGAAACTTGCCAGACTTCCGATCCGAATATTTATGCTGCCGGAGACTGCAGCAATTTTGTGCGCAACGGGCAACAGATTCGTCTCGAATCGGTACAGAATGCAGCGGACCAGGGTGACCTGGTGGCGCGCGTGCTGGCCGGAGAAACGGTTACCTATACCGCCTTACCCTGGTTCTGGTCGGATCAGTACGACTGCAAGCTGCAGATTGTCGGCCTCAACCATGGACACAACCAGACCGTGATTCGGCCTGGCTCGAAAGACAACAGCCTGTCGGTCTGGTACTACCGTGATCACCAGCTGCTCGCGATCGATGCGATGAACGAACCCAAGTCATACGCCTTCGGCCGGAAAATTATCGAGGCGGGCAAGAATCCAACGCAGCAGGAAGTCGCCGACCCGGCCACCGATCTGAAAGCACTGGCGATGGGTTAAGCCGGGATCCCTTCGCAGGGGTCAGAGCACGTTTTCCGGGGATGTATACGAGATATCTGGGGATACTACAGAGAAACGTGATCTGACCCCGACCGTTCCTTGCCTGGCCCCGACCGAGCTAGATCGATAAATGGGCGCTGACTCTCTCGAGGGAGCCTGAGCAATATCCCGACTCAGATCCAGGTAAGCCTCGAAGCGTTGCCGGATATCGCGCACATAGTTGACCGGTTCTTTGCCGTTAACGTAACCGTAGCGTGCTTTCTTGGCGTATTTCTTTTTCGCCAGCAATAGCATCGCTTCCTCGGTGTGTCCGAACCACCGATCCGCATCGTGTCCCAGGCGTCGCGCCAGGCGACGTGCATCCTGCACATGCCCGGCACCGGCATTGTAAGCGGCAAGCGTGAACCAGAGCCGCTCCGGAATCGGTAGTTTGGGGTCAAATCGATCGCGCAGCCAGTCGAGATATTTTATCCCTCCCTTGATGTTGTTGGCGGGGTCACTGGTATTTTTGACGCCCATCGCCCTGGCGGTACGCGGCATCAACTGCATCAATCCACGCGCGCCCACAGGCGATTTCGCTTTCGGATTGAATTTACTCTCCTGGTACATCTGCGCAGTAACCAGGCGCCAGTCAAACCCATAAAGGTCGGCATACTTACGCACCAGCTTGTCATATGGGGATATTTGCCCCTTGAGCGCATCGACCACCCGCCCACGCGCCAGGCGCTGTACCGAGCGACGGCTCTTGAAATACTTGTTATAGGTAAGGTTGTAAAACTCACTTTTATAAATTCGTTTGATAAACGCATCCAGGGCCTGCTTCAGCTGCGGATTACGTTTGCGCAGCGCTATCGCATGTGGAACCAGCTCCTCCGAGGCATAGGCCGAGCGTACCGGGACCTCCTTCGCCAATTCAATATCCAGTAAATGTTCATCGGCCATGGTTGCCTTGTATTTACCACGTGACACCATCTGGATCAGTTGTTCGGTTTCGACCGCGTCGTCGGTCGCGCGCAGGCTGAAGCGTGCACCGTCTTGCTGCAATCTGGAGAGCCGTTCCCAGTAGTTACTGTGATGCCGCACGAATATGGTTCGATGGTCGAGTTCGGCCAGCGAACTTGCCGGATCATTTTTCTGCACCACGATGTGCTGCCGCGCGAAATGATAGGGTTTTGAAAACTCTACCCCGAGCCGACGCTGCTGCCGGTCGGGTTCGATAAAACCCATCGCGATATCTGCCTTGCCTTCCAGCAACCAGGTCGTCAGTTCACGATAACTCGGTGGCACCACCACTTCCAATCGCAGGCCGTGATAGTCCGCAAATTCGCGCGCAAGTTCGTATTCGAAGCCCATCAATTCACCACGATAGAGAAAGTAGGAGGCCGCGTTATTGCGCAGTAACACTCTTAACACGCGCCGTTTCTTAATGGCTTTAAAATCGTCAAAATAGCGCCGATCGCGATCTGCAACCATATGCTCGAGCTGTAGAAAGCGGTTGATTTCACTGACCAGTTGCGGTGCATTCTTGCGCACGGCCCAGCCGATATCGCGCTGCTCGCTGAAGTTGGTAGCGACACGAAGATCATCACGGTAGGTCAGGTATATATCCATCAGGTTGCTATCGAGAATAGTGGCATCGAATTCGCCCGCCGCCAGGTAATCGAGCAACTCTTCGGTCTGCATACCATCGGGAATTTCCAGGATTTCGATTTCGGGGTAACGATTCTGCTTGAGCCAGTTGAGCGAATGCCAGAAAGTCGTATCACGATTCACCATGACTGACTTACCATTTAAGTCGCGTACCCGTTGAATCGACAGATTGCCTTTGGCGACCACCAGTTGCTCATAGACGTGCGCTAGCGGCACCGAAAAGGACATCGTTTCGAGCCGAAGCGGGTTAATGGTCAGGTTGCTGATGGCAATATCGCCTTTCCCCGCAACCAGCGCCGGCAACAGCTTGGCAAAGTTATCGACCATGACCAGTTCCGGAATTAATCCATGCGAGAGCGCGAACTCCTCGGCAATGCGCTGCTGTTCTGCCAATGGTGAGCCTTGTCTCGGCAGGTAGCTCGCTCTGGAATAATCGCGCGTCAACAATATGCGTAACTTGCCCTGCTGCAGAATATCGACGAAATCACCATTAAACTCTACTGCTGCCTCGAGCGTGCTATAGGTTCGGTTTAGATACGCCTGCGCAGGGCTAAAGCACAGCAACGCCATGCTGACGAACAACAGCTGTGTGATAGCATTACGGGTAAAATTGCGACCTGATAAGAATGTCATTAAGCGACACTAAAACGTTTTATTGCCCTCTTGTCAAAACTGGAACCGGTACCGGGTCAAGCAGCGTGGCTTTAATGCTGGTAATTTTCGTCTATTTTATCGGTGCCTCAGTAGGTAATTCCGACCACGGTGTAAACCAGCCGCCCGCTGGGCACTTCTACTTGCACCTCGTCCCCGAGTTCACGTTTCAACAATGACTGTGCCAACGGTGAATCGACACTGATATAGTTTTCCTGGTGATCAAACTCGTCGGGACCAACGATACGGTAGTTCACTACAACTTCATCCTCGTCTTCGAGGCTAACCGTGGCGCCGAAAAAAATCCGCCCCGAACTCGCCGGTTTCTCAGCGACGACGTTAAGTTCCGGCAGGCGTTTTTGCAAATAACGGATACGCCGGTCGAGCTCGCGTAATTCCTTCTTGCGATAAATATACTCGGCATTTTCAGAGCGATCACCTTCCGCTGCCGCTGCCGACAATGCAGCGACCACTTCGCGTCTGCGCAGCCAGATTGATTTTTGCTCTGCCTCGAGCGCACGCATTCCGACCAGCGTAATGTAGGGAGATTTTTTTGGTCCCGGCGGGCGGTAACGGCTCATCTAAATACTGAAGAATTCGATGATCTGAAATTAATACTACTTTCGGTACTGGGAAATCTGTACTTCGGTGCCGTAATCCGCAAAGTCACCATCGGAACGCTGGCCACGAAAACTGCCCCACTCGATACCGTGATAGCGGCTCGGATTTTGCGCGTTAATCACCGAGGGTAACGGCTTTACCATGCAGCTCGCTGCCGGGTTAAAGAAGAACGGAATGCTGTAACGCTCCCTGGATTTCATCGCCAGCACCCGGTGGATGGGGGCATTGTAGGTATCATTGGACCAGACCTGCATCATGTCGCCGGTATTGATTACTATCGCGCCTTCTATAGTGGGGATATCGTACCAGTAACCATCCCGGTAAACCTGCAAGCCGCCGACATCGTCCTGCAGTAATACGGTCAGCGCACCGGCATCGGTGTGATGGTGAATACCAAGGTCCGCAGTGGCCTGGTGCTCGATGGATAACTCCGCCAGTGGATCTTTGGTCGGGTAATAGTTCAGGCGCACGAAGCCGGTATGATTGGTCGCGAAATCCTGGCGCATAAAATCGGCTGGAAGATTCAGTCCCAGGCAAAAACCTTCGAGAAGTTTGAGTGACAAACTGGTGCATGAATCCAGGTAATCCATCATCGTCGACTTGAAGGCCGGGTGATTTTGCGGCCACCGGTTGATCTGGCCATAAATTGGATCGACACCTTCACGGGTGAAATCGAAAACTTCCTTTTTGTCGCGCTGATTCTTGGTGAGCTCGTTGTTGTAAAACCCCCAGGGGTTTTCCCGGTTACGCACAAACTCCAGCTTTTCTTCGAGCGGTAAAGCGAACAGGGCGTGAGTCTGTCGCCAGACTTCGCTAATTTGATCGGCAGATATACCGTGATTGACAATCTGGAAAAATCCCCAGGTCTGACAGGCCTGCGCGATCTGTTCGACAGCGCTAGCGGCGGCGGACGACGCCGAATCGACTAACAACTCTGAAATATCAATAACGGGCACCGAATCTAGCGCTGACGTTTGTTCAGCTACCGGTTGTTTGTCGAGATCGGTGATTTCAGTATGCATGATCAGCCTAACGATAAATCAGCTAGCCGTAGACCGCAACCGGTTCGTTGAGTAACGCTTTAATCGGTTCAACGCCAGGCCCCGCTTTCGAGTATTATCCAACCGATTGACAAACCAGTTCCGGGCAAACACATTCATGTATGTACCTGACCATTTCAAAGTTTCAAATCGGCGGGGGATGCTCTCGTTTCTCGATACCAATGCTTTCGGCCAGTTGATTTCAGTCGAAGACAACCGATCAATCGACAATCTCGATAAACAGGGCTCGGCGGCGCTGGTCAGGGCAATGCGTAAAGCCCTTTCATGAGCTGAAATAAATTAATATGAAATCTGACTATGCCCGATAATAACAAGCAACCAGCGGAACGCTCCGAGGGCGATGTCAACCTGTCGCCGCGGCGCCAACAATGGTCAGCGCAGCATATCGACGATACTACCAGGGCAATGCTGGCAGAGGATGAAAGTTACTGTTTGCATCAGTCGCTATCGACACCCTGTCTGAACGCGCTTGAAGCTAGCCATGGTATTTACCTGGAAGATACCCAGGGTCGTAAAATTATGGACTTCCACGGCAACAGCGTGCACCAGGTGGGCCACGGTCACCCGCGCGTGATCGAGGCGATCAAGGCGCAACTCGATATTCTGCCATTCTGTCCGCGGCGCTATACCAACCGGGTTGCGATCGACCTCGCGCGTCGGCTGATAGAATTGTCACCCGCCGGCCTCGACAAGGTGCTGTTTTCACCGGGCGGTACCTCGGCGATCGGTATGGCCTTGAAGCTTGCGCGTTATGCCACCGGGCGCCACAAGACCATATCCATGTGGGACAGCTTTCACGGCGCTTCGCTGGACGCAATCTCGGTCGGTGGCGAAGCCCTGTTTCGCAAGGATGTTGGACCGCTGCTGCCTGGAAGCGAACATATTCCGCCACCGACCCGCGGTCAATGCCTGTTCAACTGCGCCGACGACGAACACTCGGGCTGTATCGAATATCTCAACTACGTGCTCGGCATGCAGGGCGATGTAGCCGCATTGATCGCCGAACCGATGCGCTGGACCACGGTCGAATTGCCACCACCGGGGTACTGGAAAAAGGTCAGGAAACTGTGCGATCACTACGGGGTTTTACTGATTATGGATGAAATCCCGTCGGCGCTGGGGCGCACCGGGAAAATGTTTGTCTGCGAGCATTTCGATTTTGTCCCCGATATGCTGGTTATCGGCAAAGGGCTCGGCGGTGGGATATTCCCGATGGCGGCGTTGATCGCCCGTAAAGAACTCGATATCGTCGGTGATCGTGCGCTCGGCCATTACACCCATGAAAAGAGTTCGGTCGGTTGCGCCGCCGCACTTGCCACGCTGGACTGCGTCATCGAAGACGGGCTTATCGAAAATTCAATTGATCTCGGCGCACATGCGCTGGCGCGGCTCGAAGCGATGCAGTGCCAGTATCCAATTATCCACGAGGTTCGCGGCCTCGGCCTGCATCTCGGTATCGAGCTGCGCCGCGACGGCAGGCCCGCCAACGATGAGGCCGATACGGTTTTGTACCACTCACTATCGCAGGGGCTCAGTTACAAGGTTGGCGGCGGCTGTGTATTGACGCTTTGCCCGCCGATGACGATCACCCGCGAGGAACTGGACCAGGCACTCGACATAATCGAAGCGGGCATCGATTCGCTAGGCTAGCGCACGGCGGCTTATCAAAAAAAGTGACGGTAACTTTTCGGGCCTGTCTTACTGAAGGCTTAACCTTTCTTGGGCGTATACCAGATAGGTGAGGTATAAGCACGCTCCGTCGTTATCATCGGCACTTCCCTGGGCATTTTTATCTGGTAATACTCGGCCTCGTAGGCTGTCCATCGCGGGGTCGGAATCTCGATGACCCGGGCATAGTAAAAAGCGCTCTGCGTAGCATCGAAGTCAGGATCTATCCAGATGTCAAGAAGTTCAGGCTCGCCGATCGTGTTGGTCCAGGTGGCGCTGGCAACATCTACCGTGCTACCAACGGAGGGCAGCTTGCCCATGGCATCCGGTTTACGATCATCAGACCATACAACGTCATAAACTTTTTCCTGCAGCTCGCCGTCGCTATCCACCCATCCCTTGATTATTTGGATACGATCGAGATTTCCGCCTAATGGATCTTTCAATGCACCCACGAGGAAAATTGGTGCTTTCTTTCCTTCAGGCAGCGCCGGCAGATCGCCTCCCATCGGTACACCCTTGGCATAACCAGCCTTGGCGGGCAAGCGGCTAGTCGCATCTTTTTTATCAAATTCCCAGCCACCGAAGAAGCGCACCGTTATACGACTACCCGTGGTCGCATAGGTTTCCTTGCGTTGCATCGCATCAAAGATAGAGGCGCGGGTGTTTTCTTCGGCCCATACCGCTGCCCAGCCTGAGGCCACAGGCGCATAACCTTTGTATTCGCCTTTGGCTACTTTTGCCATCGGGTGTTTAAAACGATCTTTACTGGGTTCACCACCTGAGTGTTTACCAAAGAAGTTGTCCTCTTCGGCCGTGGCTAAAGCTGTATGACTATCGGTAGAGCCAATCAAACCAAATTTATAGGGATTGGTGCCCAGCTTTTTCTCCAACTGAAGCCCCGTCTTCAGAGCAGAACGCGCGTACTCACCTTTGAGCATTTCATTTTTCTTCAACTCGCTGATATCAAGATTACCAATATCCCAGGTTTCGTAATCTGCAAACTCATCATTTCTGGATAGATAAGGATGCGTTTCACCATCTCCCTTGATTTGAGTTACTTCGTAAAGACGTTCACGTTTTGCGCGAGTCTCGACGTATTCCTTATCAAGTTTTTTACCCGTATAGGCCTTTGTTTCGGGGAACATAATACCGTTACTCAGGTTGCCGTTATGCGCGATGGCTAGAACCTGCCCGGCCGTTTTTGCTTCGTATTCATCCATCCATTTCCATAGATCAACCGGGTTTGGACTACCCAGGGGTGGTGTCATGGTAAAGGGTTCCAATAATTTTGCGCGATCAGCATTGTCACGATACATCACTACGCGGTGCAGGTTGTTTCCCTTAACAAGTGATGTCCATTCATAGCCAATAAAAGCAGTAAAGCGCCCCGGATCATTCGCTTCCTCGGCAGCATCGATTATTTCATCCCAGGTACTACGGTAAACGCTTGTGCCCGGCAACGATGCTAATTCTTTTGGGAACTTGTTTTGGGAAAAAGCCTGTATTATTTCTGCAGCCGCCTGTACACCTTTCTGACCGCCTTCATTGACCAGTTCATTCCATCTGCGGCCTTTATCACTTGCCATCACGTAGGCAGCACCCGACAGCAAATTGGGAAAGAACCCCATGTTGTCCGAGTGATCAGCCACCACCAGAAAATCGAGTGGGCGGGATAACCTGACGGGCAGCCCGGTAGATGAAATCACTTCCTCACCCCTGGCAAAACGATAGGCATCGGGTGGCAGCAGCCGGGCGCCAAAAGCGCCGGCATCAAATGAAACGGCGGTATGTAAATGCGTATCACCCCAAAGTGGGCGGTCAGGAAAGTTGCGCTGGGCGTAGGGCGAGTAAGTTTCTTTTTTGGCTGGTGCGTTTAAGGACGATGTATCCTCGGTCACCAGACCACCACCTGATGCAAAAGCGCTGTGGCTAAATACCAGGGTCAGATACAACAGGGCCAGCGAGTTTGCCTGTCTGGAAATGTGATTATACCGAGTGCTGAAATGGATTTTCATGTCTCTCCGTGTATGGGTAGTTATTCCTGGGGGGCGATCCTATCAAAACACATGTGATCAATCCAGTATCGCCAGGAAAAGGGGTTGGAGTGAGAAATATTAAGCCCAGCCGGGTGATTTGAAAATCGATTAACACGGCCTCGAGCAAAGGAAACTGAATGGTTTTTCATGATCCGCTCGCTGACGCGTCATCAGCACGCACCGGACCAGGTGATTCTCCTGCGATTTCAAATATTTAAACTATACTTTGAGGTGTTTGCTTTAACTCGGCCGGCGTGACTCAGGCCCAATCGATAACAACCGGAATGTGTATCAGGTCATGTCGGAAGGAGAACGGAGGCAGGAAGTTGCCGTGTTGATTACCTTACCAGGGTTTTACCTCGTGTCGAGGTGCTCCAGGTTTGTATCGACACGAATTCCCGCGCGCCTGACGTCATCAGGCGAACGGACTCACCCCGGTGCATCAGTCCTTTCGCGGGTATCAGTGCCGGGTAATATTGCTCCTGATAACTGCCCAACACGCCTGAAAGTGCGCTACCTGTATCTGTTCACGGTGGTTTTAGGCGCTGTATCGCGTGACTTAAGTCACATTAGAGGAATTACGCGCGTCATACAGACTCTTAATGCGGAAAACCGAGCAAATTCTGACCCATACTCATTAAGTATCCGTGGCATTTTCAACCTTGAATCAGGCGGGTCTTGCTGAAGGTACTGTATCGCGAAGGGGTTGCAACCCCGCGCGTTCCGATTAATAGCTTGAAAAGACGATTATGAAAAATCAGTTAGTCCAATGTCTTCGACAACCGTGGTTGGTGGCGGTTGCACCCGGATACCGGATCGATAAGCGTTTCTTTTTCGAGAACCCGGTTTCCCCGAATACAGATCCGGGCGTGTAGCGGCATGAGTAACCGATTCTCCGAGAAATGGCTAGAGACTCTGTGCAGTCTTCTACCGGACGTGCACTCGGCGGTCTTCATGGTGCCGGATCCGGGGAATGATCAGTTTCATCTACTGGCGCAATGGCCCAACAGCCTGGACAAGTACCAGGATTTTTTCGTCACTGTCAAACATGCCCTGAAGAAGCGTGGTGACGTTTGCCTCGCCAGGGCCCATGTCGTCGACGGTCAGGCATTGGATTATTTCGCCAAACCGGTTTTTATCCGTTCACGCCTGGCCGGCGTACTCGCCATAAAGATGAAACATCTGCCAAGCTCCAAACACCTGCATGTTTTTCGCTCGCTCAAACGCAGCATCAAGTGGCTTGGTCTGGCCGGTATCAACAAGTCCGAAAGCGCCGAGTTTTACGGCAGCGTCGTCGGTGTGCTGGCGAGCTGTTTCGAACAGCAAGGTTACCAGCAGGGTTTGATGCGCATGGTTGCCGAGCTTACCAGCGAATTCAACTGCGAACGCGTGGCCTTTGCCGAAATGAGCAGGCATCATTGTAACGTTATCGCCCTGTCCAACAGTGCCGACTTTGACCAGCGCTCAAACCTGGTGCGCAGGATTGGCGATGCAATGGACGAATCGGTGGATCAAGATTGTCCAATTCTGTTTCCAGACGCCAACAGCAAGCTCATCCAGCGCGCTCACCAGAAACTGGTGCGCCAGCATGATCTGGGTTCGGTCGCAACGATTCCGCTGGCATCCGCGGGCAAGGTTTTTGGCGCCATCACCCTGATCGGCAGCGAAACTTCGCCGCTGGACGCAAAGACCCTGGATCTTTGCCAGCAAATCCTGTCATTGTTGACTCCGTTTCTGGTTCTTAAGCGGGACCAGGAACGCGGCATTCTCGCCAGGATCGCAGGCAGTTTGAGCAACGGTCTGGGCATGCTGTTCGGCATCAGGTATTTGCGAACCAAGCTCGTAGTCACCATCGCGGCGGTGTTATTGACCCTGACAAGCCTCATGCAAGCCGACTTCCGCATTACCGCGGACGCAGTGCTCGAAGGTGAGGTACAGCGGGTCGTCGCGGCGCCAATATCGGGATACCTGTTATCGTCGGCGGTACGCGCCGGCGATACGATTCGCCGCGGTGAAGTCATGGCCAGCCTCGACGACTCCGAACTTAAACTTGAGTTGGCCAGGCTCAATGGCAGGTTACAGAAATCGCGGCGCGAGTACCGCGAAGCCCAGTCTTCGCGGGATCTGGTCGGCGTTCGCGTGATCAAGGAACAGATTAACCAGATCGTCGCGGAAACCGAACTCGTCGAACAACAGCTCGATAGTATCCACCTGACGGCGCCGTTCGATGGGGTCGTTATCGAGGGTGACTTGAGCCAGACGCTGGGTTCGCCCGTGGAGCGTGGCGATACCCTGTTCAAAATCGCCCCTCTCGACGGCTATCGCATCATCCTCAAGGTTGACGAGAGCGAGATCGCCTACGTAGAGGTGGGCCAGGAGGGTTCGTTGACGTTGTCGAGCCTGGCGCAACAAAGTATGCCGATCAGGGTTGAACGCATTACCTCGGTGGCTAAGGCAGCGGATGGAGCGAATTTTTTCCGGGTCGAGGCCTCGCTGCCGCAGGCGAGTGGAATTTTACGGCCCGGCATGGAGGGCATCGGCAAGATCAATGCGGGGCGCGAACGCATGGTATGGATCTGGACCCACGAATTCACCGACTGGCTCAGCCTCTGGGTCTGGTCCTGGTGGCCCTAGCGGGGTGCGGTCATGACCGATGAATTAAACAGCCGGCACTGGTATCGGGTTGCGGCCCTGAAACCCAGGTTGCACGACCAGGTTGAAATCCACCGCCACGACTATCGCGGCCTGATCTGGTATCTGCTGGAAAATACTACTACCGGTCGCAGCCATCGATTCAATCCGGCGGCCTACCAGTTCATCGGCATGATGAATGGTGATCGCAGCGTGCAGGATATCTATGAGCAAATCACCGACAAGCTCGACGAGCACGCCCCGGGACAGGAAGAAATCATTGACCTGATGAGCAAGCTGTATGAATCCGACCTGTTGAAAAGCGGTGCCAGGACAAATCCCGAGGAACTGTTCGAGCGTCAGTCAAAACAAAGATCGAACAAGCTCAAACAGCGCTTCGCCAGCCCGGTCGCATTGCGTTTTGCACTGTGGGATCCGGAAGATTTTCTCAACCGGCATTTTCGCAAGGTCAAATGGATTTTCAACAAATGGGTTGGCTTGAGCTGGTTATTGCTCATTGTTTATACGGCCATCGAGGCCGCGCAACACTGGCCACAGATCAACCATCACTTCGGCATCAACGCCCTCTCGCCGTACAACCTGCTGTTGCTATTTCTGCTCTACCCGCCGATCAAGTTTGTCCATGAACTCGGGCACGCCTTCAGCGCCAAGCTGGAAGGCGGTGAAGTGCATGAAATGGGAATCAATTTCCTGATGTTCATGCCGGTGCCCTATGTCAACGTCTCCGCCGCGACGCATTTCCGCAGCCGCTACAAGCGTATTCTGGTCAGCGCCGCCGGGATCATGGTGGAATCCTGGCTCGCCGCGCTCGGACTATTATTGTTTCTGACCGCCCAGCCTGGCCTGGTGCAGAACATCGGCTTCAATATTTTTCTGATCGGGGGTATCTCGTCACTGTTTTTCAATGGTAATCCATTACTGAAATACGATGGTTACTACATACTCGCCGATACGATTGGCATCCCTAACCTCTTCCAACGTTCAGCACAATACTGGCAGTACCTGTTTCAACGTTACCTGTTCGGGTTACGTGATGCAGTATCGCCGGCCAGCGCACCGGGCGAAGCGTCCTGGTTCGTCGTC
>PVMS01060007.1_pt1 | contig 14518 bp, 11 predicted proteins | sample 1853461 | NCBI WGS metagenome assembly PVMS01 (sample SAMN08582032, study PRJNA380276) | Marine sediment metagenome, whole genome shotgun sequencing project. | isolation source: ocean sediment barecode stripped | collected 2017 | reverse complement strand
CGAGAACGCAAAGAGCCATCGTCAGCAGTGCCGGAACGAGGAGCACGAGGTCGTGAACGAGCAGGTAGGGTGCCGAGACGAGGCCAAGGACCAGTATCAGGGGAAGGCCCCGGCGCCAGTCGAAGCGATCCGCAAAATGTCCATACAGCACGATTACGAGGATTGTCGTCAGCACCGCGGGAATCCACTGGAGCCACTGCTCTCGCGTACCCAGCGCAGAGGAGACCGCAGTGCCCACTGCCAGGGCGCGCTGCCAGCTCGTTCCCGGCGTACGCAGGAATTCCCCAAAATCGGAAAAAACTGCCGGACGCAGTGCTACCGCCAACGCTGAGCCAGCGATGATGGTCATGACAGCAACAGCAGGCACTCTCCAGCGTCGTTCGCGCGTCGCCCACAGCAGCACTACCAGGCCGAGGGGGAGAAACAGATGGGGCTTCAGCGTCAGGAGACCGAGGGAGGCTCCCGCCAGGACATCCCGTCGGCGCAGGACGGCCCACAGAAACGAACTCACACCGAGGAGCAGAACTCCACCGATCTGACCGCCGAGCGCCACGAATAGCCCCGCCGGAAAGCAGAACGCCACTGCGAGCGGAATTCCCGGTTTGCCGCGACCTCCCAGGAGATGCCAGAGCCATACGGAAGACACGCCCACCAGCAACACCTGGAGCGTAATCCACAGGTACCATCCCGGCACGTAGGGCAGTGCGGCGAACGGAAGAAGCAGCGGCAGCGACCACGGAGGATATCGGACGACGGAGTCTCCACCCAGCGTGTCGCCGACCGACCGTTGAAGGGCTTCGATGGCTCCGGGGTCGTACGGGTTCTGACCCGCCAGCAATAGACGTCCGACGGGCCAGTATGCCGCGAAGTCGTTTCGGAACGGCACGCCTGCACCCGTGGCCAGCACGACGATCGGAATCAGCACGATCACGGCCGCTGCCACTACCAGCGGCCACATCCGAGCCCGGGACTCGTCCGGCGTCGGGGCGTCGGCCAACGGAATGATCATTTTGGCTCCGGCTCCCGTGCCTCCGCACGGGACGAATACGAGCCCTCAGTCCGCGCCCGTATCCACAGCCAGGCCACGAGGACGGCTGGCCCCACCCACGCGTGAATCACGCCCGACCCGAATGCCAGGTGCTGCACCCAGATCGCAACGCCGAACAGCAGAAACACCGTGACGGCTCGCCGAGTCAGCCGCGAATCCCCGGTCGCCTCGATCCGCACGGCACCATCCAGTATGGTCGGTACCAGAAGTACCATGTCGTACACCCAGCCATACGGAGCGGCAATCCAGGACACAGCCGCGAGAAGGGGCATCTCGCGCCGCCAGTCCCAACCATCCCGTCTGCGCCGGAAGTAGACGATTACCCAGCCGATTCCAACCACTGCGGGCAGCCACTGGACCCAGAATCGATCGAATCCAAACAGCAGGCGAAGCGCCGCTCCAGGTGTCGAGACGAGATCTTCTTCCGGTACCTGCAATCGGACGAACTCGACGTACTGCCAGAACACGTCGGGCTGCAGAAGCAGGGCGACCAGCGAGCCGGCAGCGACTCCAATCGCTGCGCCGGCCAGCGGTCTCAGCCGTCTCTCCTTCAGTGTCCACAGCAGGACCGCGATTCCGAATGGAAGCAGTACGTGTGGCTTGAGCGTGAGCAACGCGAGGAACAGGCCGGCAACGAAGTCCTTCCGCCGGATGATTGCCCACGTGAAACCCGTCAGCCCGAGCAGGAGAACTCCACCGATCTGCCCCCCGAGCGCGACGAACAGCGCCGGCGGAAAAGCGAATGTCAGCCCGATAGCGACAGCCGGACGCGCCCGACCGCCGAACAGGCGCCACAGCGCGACGGCACACCCTCCGACGAGGGCGACCTGGCTCAACATCCAGGCATACCATCCGGACGCAAAGCCCAGCGATGCGAAAGGAATGAGAAGCGGGAGAGTCCATGGCGGATTCCGCACTACCCCGGCTTCGATAAACCGGGATCCGATCGTGCGCTGCAGTTCGAGGATCGCTTCGACGTCATACGGATTGCCACCCTCCAGCAGCAATCTTCCCACGGCCCAGTAGGCAACGAAGTCGTTCATGTACGGGACGCCGGCGCCGGCAAGCCCCCGCGCCGACAGCCACACGACGAGCGTGGCACCGACAAGCGCAGCCGCCGTGAGGAGCAGCCTGCCGCCGCCTCCGTCCGTGTCCGCTGATGTCATTCGCCGTCCTTCTCCGGGAGCCGTACAACAGCCGTCGGCCACTCAGCCTTGTCCGCCGACTCATGATTGGCAAGCTTCGCACCATGATCGGAGAGATTGGTTCCGGGGGCGAGGCCCCGACGGAGTCTGCCGAGTTCCGGGCCGGATTCGTGGCCGTGATCGGGCTTCCCAACGTCGGCAAGTCCACGCTGGTCAATGCGCTGGTCGGACAGCGGTTGTCGATCGTGACTCATAAGGCACAGACGACCCGGCAGCGGCTTCTGGCGATCTACACGGATGAGGGACATCAGGCCGTATTCGTCGACACACCCGGACTGCTCGAGCCCCGGTACCTGCTGCAGCAGGGTATGCGCGAAGAGGCCGAGAGAGCGGCAGTCGACGCCGACGTCGTCGTGTACGTGGTAGATGTCGGCTATCCCCGCAGTATCGAGCACGCCCGGGAATGGGGTGGTGTACGCAGTGTGCCAGTCGTGCTGTGCATCAACAAGATCGACCGCGTGAACAAGACGACCCTGCTGAAGATCCGGGTGGAGCTCGAGCGGGACAGTTCGTGGAATGCGATCATCGAAACACGCGCGACGCACGAAGAGGGAATCGAAGAACTTCGGGCAATCATCCTCGACCGTCTCCCACCCGGTCCCGCCCTGTACCCCGAGGATGACGTAGCCACTGCGCCCCTTCGCTTCTTCGCGGCCGAGCTCGTCCGTGAGACCTGCTTCGAGCAGCTGGACCAGGAACTGCCGTACAGTATCGCCGTCGGGATCGAAGAATTCCGGGAGTCCGAGGAGCCCGTGTTCATCAGCGCAACGATCTTCGTGGAGCGTGAATCTCAGAAGGGAATGGTGATCGGCCGCGGCGGCGCCATGATTCGCAAGATCGGAACCGCCTCCCGCCACAAGCTCGAAGCGCTGATCGAAAGCCCGGTGTACCTGGACTTGAGGGTCAAGGTATTGCACAACTGGCGCAGGAATCCGGCCCGTCTTAAGCTGCTCGGGTACCCCGTTCCCTCTCGGAAGGCCTGATAATGTCGCTCGATCCGACCCTGCTGGAGATCCTCGTCTGCCCGAAGTGTCGAGGCGAGCTGGAGTATCGTCTCGAGGAGCAGGAACTGCGTTGTCCGAAGTGCAATCTGAAGTACCGGATAGAAGATGACATCCCGATCCTGCTGATCGATGAAGCGGAGCCCTACTAGGCTTGGAGCGGCGCTCCTTTTTTTTCTCCTCCCCCTCGTCGCTCACGAGGCGGACGCGCAGGAGACCGCGCCCGACTCCGAGCGGAATTCCGCCGGGTCAGCAGTGGAGGCCGCGACTTTCCTGCTTGTCCCCGTCGGGGCACGCTCTGTCGGCCTCGGGGGAGCCGTCTCCGCCTCGCGAGGTGACATCGAGGGATCCCTGTGGAATCCGGCATCTCTGGCGGGCCTCGAGCGAAGCGCGGTTTTTCTCATGGGAGGACAGGACTTTGCCGCCGATTCGCGGGTCATCGGCGGAATCGTGGCATGGCACGCCCTTCGGGTCGGGGGAACGGTGCTGCACTACGATCTCGGTCAAGTGGAGGCACGGGACGAAGAGAATCAATCACTCGGCACTATCGAGCCGAGCCAGACCGCGTTTATCCTGTCGGCCGCCTATCCGGTGGCTGCCTGGCTCGATCTCGGAGCGAGCTGGAAGCTGCTCAGACTCTCGTCATCCTGCTCTCAGGCTTGTGGCGCCCTTGATGACTCCTCGACCGGCCATGCGTTCGATCTTGGAGCGGTCGCGACGCTTCCCGGCAATCAGGGCGTGCGAGCCGGCCTGTTGTTTCGGAATCTCGGCAGTGGGATCGGCTACGGGGGAGGTCCGTCCGACCCACTCCCGGCTCGAGTCCGCCTCGGCGTGGAGCTCGACATGCCGACAGCGGTCTCCAGTCCGGACGCGTGGGCGGGTGGTGACGTCGGACTGTTGCTCCGACTCGACGTCCAGGAGACCCTGAGCGAGTTCGACGACCTCGACGCTCATTTCGGTGCTGAGCTGGAGTGGAGACAGGTGCTCCTGGTTCGAGGCGGATATGCCTGGAGCTCGGAAGGGAGGTCGGGACCGACGCTCGGCATCGGGATTCGATTCAAGAGTCTCATCCTGGACCTCGGGTACGGCTTCAACGACTTCGCAGGATTCGATAGTGGTACCCCCCTCCAACTGTCCGTCGGATTCAAGCTCTGACGGAAGACAGGCAGCCCCGGATGCCGACTGAACTTTCGGATCGAGAACGCATTCTCGCATACCTGGCCCAGCGTGCCGATCGCCCCCTGGGCCCGCGAGAAATTGCCCGCGAGCTACGGATTCCGCAGGAAGACTACCGGAAATTCCGTCGCCTCCTTCGCGACATGGAGCAGAAGGGCGAGGTGTTCCGCCAGCGTAAGGGACGGTACGGGCTTCCGGCCCGATTCGAGGCCTTGAACGGACGGCTCCAGATTACCCGCTCCGGCGACGGATTCGTCGTTCCGGACGAGGCCGGGGAGGAAGACGTATACGTGCCCGGTCGAAACCTTGCGACTGGCCAGGCTGGCGACCGGGTGGTGGTGCGAATCGACCGTCGCAGGCCGGGCCGCAACCCCGAGGGCCGGATCGTCCGGATTCTGGACCGGTCGGCGACACAAACCGTGGGAACGTTTCATCGAAAAAAAGGCCTCAGTTTCGTGGTGCCTCAGGAGCCACCTCTGACCTCAGAGGTCCTGATTCCATCCGACCGGGCCGGCGGGGCTGAAGACGGGCAGGTCGTGCTGGTCGAGATCGAGGACTGGGGCGCAAAAGGCCCCAGTCCGATCGGAAGAGTGACCCGGATTCTCGGTCGACCCGGAGATCCGGATGTCGAGGTGCTGTCGATCCTGTTCGGACACCAGCTCCCGCTCGAGTTTCCGTCCGCCGTCGAACGGGAGGCAGAGAAGGTGGCGCGGCGAGGGGTCCGACCGGAAGACCTGGAGGGTCGGGAGGACTTCAGAGAGCTGCTTGTCTACACGATCGATCCTGCGGATGCGAAGGACCACGATGACGCCGTCTCCGTGCATGAATTCGAAGACGGTTCGTTCGAGGCCGGAGTCCACATCGCGGATGTGTCGTACTACGTCAAGCACGGCAGCTTGATCGATCGGGAAGGAGCGGAACGGGCGACCAGCGTATATCTCGTGGACCGGGTCGTCCCCATGCTGCCCGAAGCGCTGTCGAATCAGATCTGTTCTCTGGTCCCGAATGAGGACAGGCTAGTCGTTTCGGTGCTGTTTCACGTAGATCCGTCCGGTGAAGTCCTGTCTCACCGCATCGTCCGAGGAGTCGTCCGGAGCGCTCACAAGCTCTCCTACGAAGCCGCTCAGTCGCTGCTCGACGGCCACGGTGGGATCGATCTGCGCGATAGTTCGGATGCTGCAACGCTCGTGCGTAGTCTGCAGTTGTTGTCGGGATTCGCGCAGCGGCTCCGGGCCAGGCGTTCGACGGCGGGGGCGATCGACTTCGCCATGCCCGAGGCGAAGGTGGAACTCGATGAGGAAGGTGAGCCGATCGCGATTCACAGGCGAGAGCGTCTGGAGGCCCACCGGGTGATCGAAGATCTGATGATCCTGGCGAATGAAACGGTAGCCCAGATCGGCGAGACGGAAGGGCTCCCGATCCTGTACCGGAATCACGAGCATCCGTCAGAGGATCGCCTCGAGGGTCTGCGGGCCCTGGCTCGCCTGTTCGGCCATCCGTTACCCACCGGAGAAATTCGACCGCGCGACATCGCAGATCTGGTGGAGTCACAGCACGGTACCCGGCGGGAATTCCTCGTCTCTGCGGTCGCGTTGCGGAGCATGAAACAGGCCCGCTACTCGAGCCGGAACGTCGGTCACTTCGGTCTCGCGTCGGACGCATATGCGCACTTCACCTCACCTATTCGCCGATACCCGGACCTGCTCGATCACCGGGCAATCGTGCGCTGGGTGGCTGGAAAGCCCGCGACATCGCGCTTGAGCCCGGACGAACTCGAGGCGGTCGCGAGGCACTGCTCAGAGCGGGAGCGTCGAGCAGATGCGGCCGAACGGGATTCGATCGAAGTCAAGACGATTCGCTACATGGAGCGGCATCTGGGAGACGAATTCGAGGGTACGATCAGCGGCGTTACGGGATTCGGCCTGTTTGTGCTGCTCGACGATGTGCTCACCGAGGGGCTCGTTCGGGTCAGCTCCCTGGTGGACGACTACTACGTGTACGATGCGGATACGTTCTCGCTGACGGGCCGGCGCAGCAGACGCAGATTGCGACTTGGCGACAAGGTCAAGGTGCAGGTCGTGCGCGTCGACCCCGAGAGCCGGGAAGTCGATCTCGACCTGCTCGAGGGGCCGCTTGACCCGGGCCGAGAGGGCGGCTAGACTCGCGTCGAATCGGGGTCTTCCGCCGAGCGGAGGCCCCTGTTTCGTAGGTGTCCGAAACCGCGCAAGTCAGGACGGCCGAAACCCGGCCGAAGGACCTCCGTCGAAGGAGCAGCCGCAGAATGGCCGTAGCCGAAGTCAGTCACAACAGGCTCGAGAAGCAGCGCCAGAGGCTCGACGAGCTCAGGGGGTTCCTTTGACATTGTCGCGAAGGAAGCGGAACTCCAGACCCTCGACGCGAAGATGGCGAGCCCCGGGTTCTGGGACCGACAGGACGAGGCCCAGGCGGTCATCGCCCGATCGAAGGCACTGAAAGCCTGGACGGAGCCGTGGGCCCGGCTCTCAGTGCGGGTCGACGATCTTCTGGAAATGGCAGTGCTCCTGGCCGACTCGGGCGACCCGGAGCTCGAGAACGAGGTCGAGAGCGAGGTCGAGCAGGTGGACGGCGAGCTCGACCGGCTGGAGTTCCGCAACATGCTCCGCGGTCCAGATGCTCACCGGAACGCGATCCTCACAATCCATCCCGGGGCGGGCGGAACCGAATCGCAGGACTGGGCGGCGATGCTGGTCCGAATGTACACGCGGTACGCAGAGGGTCGGGGGTGGACCGTGGATGCCCTCGACCTGATTCCGGGCGATGAGGCGGGGATCAAGTCCGCCTCGCTCGAGATCACGGGGGACCATGCGTTTGGCTACCTGACGGCCGAGAACGGGGTTCATCGGCTGGTGCGGATCTCCCCGTTCGACGCGCAGGGCAGACGTCATACTTCGTTCGCATCAGTATTCGTCTATCCGGTCGTCGAGGACGACGCGGAGATTGAGATCGATGAAGGCGACCTGCGGGTGGACACCTATCGTGCGTCCGGCGCCGGCGGGCAGCACGTGAACAAGACGGACTCCGCCGTGCGGATCACTCACCTTCCCACGAAAACCGTCGTTTCCTGTCAGCAGGAGCGCAGTCAGCACAAGAACCGCGCGAAAGCGATGAAGATGCTCAAGGCTGCACTGTATAAACGAGCGCAGGATGAAAAGGAAGCCGAGCGACAGAAGCTCGAGGAGTCGAAGGCCGAGATCGCCTGGGGCAACCAGATCCGCTCCTACGTGCTTCAACCGTATACGATGATCAAAGACCACCGCACCAGTGTCGAAGTGGGCAATGCCCAGGGCGTGCTCGATGGCGACATCGACGAGTTCATCGAAGCCTTCCTCAGGCAGAAGGGCGAGACCGGAGCATGACGGGCGATCGGGACCCTGAGCGCCCCGCCACCGATATTGCGGGCTCCGAGGAGATCGGCCTTCGTGATCGCCTTCCGATCGAGGAATGGTACGCCTCTGAGGAGCGGCCCAAGCCGATCCGCGACCGCTGGGCGAAGCTCCTCCGTTTGAGGGAGCTGGGTGTCGAACCGTACGCCTACGGTTGGGAATCGACCCACGATCTCGAATCCGCTCTCGCGGCCTGGTCCGGCGAAGCGGATGGGCCAACAGTGAAAGTCGCGGGTCGAATCGAAGCTCTGCGCGACATGGGCAAGAGCGCGTTCCTGCACCTCGGGGATCGGACCGGACGGCTTCAGGCCTATTTTCGGCGTCAGGATCTATCCGAAGCAGATGTCGAGCTATTGGGCCTCATGGACCTCGGAGACTGGATCGGGATCGAGGGGCCCCTGTTCGAGACGCGCACAGGCGAAGTGACGGTGCGTGTGGAGCATCTCACCCTTCTGTCGAAGTCCCTTCGACCGCTCCCGTTCGGAAAGGTGGAAGTGAACGAATCCGGTGAACGCGTGGTTCACAGCGGGTTCGCGGACACGGAATCGAGATACCGACAGCGGTACGCGGACCTCGCGGTCAACCCGGATGTGCGACAGGTATTCGTGACGCGTGCGCAGATCATTTCCTCGCTGCGTCGCCGGCTTGATGAAGCCGGCTTCGTAGAAGTCGAGACCCCGATTCTGCAACCGATGTACGGTGGTGCATTCGCCCGCCCATTCACAACGCATCACAACGCGCTGGACCGGAAGCTGTTCCTGCGCATCGCCGACGAACTGTATCTCAAGCGACTGATCGTCGGATCACTCGATCGCGTCTACGAGATCGGCAAGAATTTCCGCAACGAGGGGATCGACCGGACGCATAACCCCGAATTCACCATGCTGGAGCTGTACCAGGCTTTCGGGGACTACGAGACGATGATGGAACTGGCCGAGGTTCTCGTGTCAGAAACTGCGCGCGAGGTCGTGGGATCCCTTGAGCTGGAATGGGACGGACACCGGGTGGACCTCACGCCACCCTGGACGCGGCTCACGTTCTTCGATGCGATCGAGCGTCATGCCGGGATCGATGCACGGTCGGCTTCGACTGAAGATCTAAGGCGTCGGCTCGAGCAGGCGGGACGCGAGGATGTCTCGACGCTGGGACGAACCAGGCTCCTGGATGCGATCTTCTCCGAGTGGGTCGAACCGGAACTGGTCGATCCGACCATCGTATTCGACTACCCGATAGAGATGAGTCCGCTGGCCAAGCCGAAGAGGGGCGATCCGGAGCTGGCCGAGCGGTTCGAGGTGATCGTCGCGGGAACCGAGCTCGTGAATGCGTTCAGCGAGTTGAACGATCCGTTGGACCAGTGGAATCGTTTTTCCGAACAGGCCAGAGCGCGCGCCGCGGGCGACGCGGAAGCGCAGGGACTCGATCATGACTATGTCCAGGCGCTGGAGTACGGGCTCCCGCCGACGGGCGGAATGGGAATGGGAATCGATCGACTCGTAATGCTGCTGACGGGAAAGACGACGATCCGCGAGGTGATTCTGTATCCCATCCTGCGTGAAGCCGATGGCTAGCCCGCCTCCGTCGAGACAGGCGAAACGCCGCCTGTACGGCTACATCTCGCGCCGCTACCTGTCGAGTCGGCGCGGCCGGGGCTTTCTGTCCCTGATCACGTGGATCGCGATCGGCGGCGTAGCCGTGGGCGTGATGGCGCTCATCGTCGTGATCGCTGTCATGTCCGGCCTGCAGAAAGACCTGCGCGAGAAGATACTCGGCGCGAATTCCCATGGGATGGTGCTGGAACTGGGAGAGGCCGTTCGCATGGAGGCCTGGGAGTCCGTCCTCGACCGCGTGCTCGAGGACGACGACGTGGTTGCGGCTGCGCCCTTCATCTACACGGCAGCGGGCCTCAGCGTCCCCGGCGGCAGTTACTCGGAGAGTGCGGTCCTCAGAGGAATCCTGGATGATTCGATCGCTCTGGCCGTGACCCAGATCGACGAGCACCTGGTCGCAGGTCACATGCCCTTCGGGAAGACGGAATCGGGGAGACCCGGGATCGTGCTCGGGACGAGCCTCGCCGATCGACTGGGCCTGTTTCCCGGCCGGCAGGTTACGGTCGTGTCGTTCCAGGGCGCGGAACTCACACCTACGGGAATTCAGCCCCAGATGCGCCTGTACGAGGTAACGGGTCTGTTCGAGACCGGCCTGTACCAGTACGACACGAAGTTCGCCTACATCGACCTCGCCTCGGCCCAGAGCCTGCTCAAGATGGGCACGACGGTGACGGGGGTCGAGTTCAACGTCCGGGACCCATGGCGATCCGGAGAGGTGTCTGACCGCATCGAAGCCGCCCTCGGATTCCCGTATCGGGTAGACGACTGGCAGAAGCAGAACGCCAGCCTGTTCTCGGCGCTCAAACTGGAAAAGTTCGCCATGGGCGTGATTCTGCTTCTGATCGTGCTCGTGGCGTCGTTCAATATCGTGTCAACGCTGATCATGGTGGTGACGGACAAGATCCGGGAGATCGGAATCCTGCGCGCCATGGGACTCACGTCCAGAGACATCACGCGGATTTTCATGCTCCAGGGGGTCGTGATCGGCTTTATCGGAACCGCCCTCGGTACGGCCTCGGGCCTGATCCTGTCGTTGCTGCTGAAGCGTTACAAGTTCATCACATTGCCGGGAGACGTGTATTTCGTCGACAAGCTTCCGGTCGACCTGAATTGGCCGGACGTGCTGACTATCGTCGTCGCGTCGCTGGTCATCTCCTTCATCGCCACTCTGTACCCGGCCCGTCGCGCGGCGGAATTCACTCCGGTCGAGGCGATCCGTCATGAGTGAGTCGATCGGCACGTCGGGTCACCCAGAGGCATCGCCGATCGTCGCGGAACAGGTCGAACGGACCTTCGAGGGCGCGACAGGCGATCCGATCCGCGTGCTCCGCGGTGTCGATCTCGTGGTCGAGCGAGGCGAGACGGTCGCGATCATCGGACCCAGTGGAGCGGGAAAATCGACGCTGCTTCACGTGCTCGGCGGCCTCGACCTTCCGACATCCGGCCGCGTTTCTCTCGGCGGTCGGGACCTGTCGGAGATGAGCGACCAGGAGCTCGCCCGGGTGCGCAACGAGTTCGTCGGGTTCGTGTTCCAGTTCCACCATCTGCTCCGCGACTTTACGGCGCTCGAGAACGTCATGATGCCGCAGATCATTGCAGGTGTGGACCGATCCCGTGCACGGGATCGCGCGATGGACCTGCTGGATCAGGTCGGACTGTCAGAGCGGGTCGAGCATCGGCCGGCGAAGTTGTCGGGTGGCGAGCAGCAGAGGGTCGCGGTGGCGCGTGCCCTCGTGAACGAGCCGCCCGCCTTGCTGGCCGATGAGCCGTCGGGTAACCTGGACCGGGAGACGAGCGAGCGGCTGCACGCGGTGTTGTTCGACCTCGTCAGACACCACGACACTGCACTCGTCGTCGTTACCCACAATATTTCCCTGGCAGAGCGCACGGACAGGGTATTGGAGCTCCGGGATGGAATCCTTCGTCGAATCCCCACATCCGAAGATGCGCCGAAGGCTGCAGGTGAGCGAGGCGATGACTGACGGCATGCTGTGCGATGAATGCGGCGAGCGACCTGCCGAGATTCAACTCACGACGATCGAGGAAAGCGAGATGAAGACGCACCATCTCTGCTCGGTCTGTGCGAGTGAGAAGGGAGTTTCATCTTCCACTTCGGCCAAGGCGCCGCTCGTTGATTTTCTCGCCCAATTGGGGAAAACCGAACCACAGGATTCCTCCCGGGAACAAGGTGAGCCCTGTCCGTACTGCGGTACGACAGCCGCTGACTTCAGGCGCACGGGACGTCTGGGATGCGCCGAGTGCTGGGCCCATTTCGACAGTCGCCTTCGTGGGCTGGTCCGCCGGCTCCAGGGCTCTGCTCAACATGTCGGCAAGCTGTACGTCCACTCCGGGTCCGAGCTCGGTGACCGGCTCGCGCAGCTGGCCGGAATGCGGCGCCGGTTGCAGCGGGCAATCGAGACCGAGGACTTCGAGACCGCGGCCGATCTGCGGGACCGGATCCAGGAGCTGGAGGCATCGGACTGATGCTCGATGGGGGAACGCTGGAAGGGAGGGGGATCGCCTGGCTCGCAGGAGGAGGTGACGAGGGCGAAATCGTACTGTCGACCAGGGTACGCCTGGCACGCAATCTCCAGGGCTTTCCGTTCCCGATCAGGGCCGGTTTCGAGGACTCCGGCAGGATTCTGGACCGCGCACGCGCCGCGATCGAGGCCTCTGACGCGATGCGTGAAGCAACCATCTGGACGATCGACAAGCTGGATCAGACTGAGCGCGACCTGCTGCTCGAGCGGCACCTGGTAAGTCGAGAACTGGTCGATCGGGCGGAGGGCGAACCGGCATTCGCGGCACTCGCGCTCGCGGAGAATGATGACCTGGCAGTCATGGTCAACGAAGAAGACCATTTCCGTCTTCAGGCATTCAGCCCGGGCTTCGCCCTCGACCAGACCTGGCGTCGAGTCGATCGACTCGACGAAGAAATCGGGTCGGTCCTCCCCTATGCGTTTCATCATGAATTCGGATTCCTGACGTCGTGTCCGACAAACGTGGGCACGGGGCTGAGGGCATCGGTCCTGATCCACCTTCCGGGACTGGTCTTGACGAAGGAGATCAACAAGGTACTTGAAGGCATTTCCCAGGTCGGCCTGACCTATCGAGGCTTCCACGGCGAAGGATCCGAAGTCGTGGGGAACCTGTTCCAGCTCTCGAACCAGACTACGCTCGGAAAGACCGAAGAGGAGCTGGTAGATCACCTCGCCCGTGTCACCGGAAAGGTGATCGAGTACGAGCGCAGCGCCAGGTCGGTGCTCATCAGGGAGGCACCGACGGTCCTGGAGGACAAAGTCTGGCGGGCCTATGGCATCCTCCGCACAGCGCGCAGCCTGTCCACCGGAGAGATGCTGAACCTGATGTCGGGGCTTCGCCTGGGCGTGTCTCTGAAACTCATCCGGACGGCCAGGGTACAGACGCTCAACGAAATCCTCGTACTGGGGCAGACCGCACACCGCAGTCGGGACGTCGGTGGCAGCCTCGACGCGACGGAGGCGGATGTTGCGCGAGCGGCGTACGTTAGAGACCGACTCGCAGTGGAAGCTGAATCGATGTCGGCCGGGGGCGACACTCCCGACGAGGAACCGAATTAAACCGCGGCGGTGAAGCCGTCGCCCGAGGTGTGGATGAACTACAACTTCACTGATCGAGTCCGGAAGGTCCTGGCGATGGCCCGCGAAGAGGCGGTCCGTCTGCAGCACGATTACGTCGGGACGGAGCATATCCTCCTCGGTCTGATTCGCGAGGGAGAAGGCGTCGCGGCAGAAGTGCTGCGGAACCTGGCAGCAGATCTGGACGATCTGCTGAGGCTCGTGGAAGAAAATATCCGGGCCGGCAAAGCGACGACGCCGATCGGAGAGCTCCCCTATACGACTCGAGCCAAGAAGGTGCTCGAGTATGCGATGGCCGAGTCCCGCGAGTTGAATCACAGCTACGTGGGTACGGAGCACCTCCTGCTCGGTCTGTTGCGCGAGGAGCGTGGCCTGGCTGCGAAGGTTCTCGGAGAACTGGGGATCGGTGTGGACGAGGCGCGAGCCGAAATGCTGAAGCTGCTGGGCACCGACATGCCGGCTGCACTCGAGGAGGCCGAGCCTCCGTCCGCGCCGGCACGGGGAGAGGGTAAATCGAAGACGCCCGCCCTCGACCACTTCTGCAGAGACCTCACGGAGCTCGCCGAAGAAGGCAAGCTCGATCCGACGATCGGACGGGAGGCTGAGATCGAGCGCGTGATGGAGGTGCTGTCGCGGCGCAAGAAGAATAACCCCGTGCTCATCGGTGAGCCGGGTGTCGGAAAGACCGCGATCGTCGAGGGGCTGGCACAGAAGATCGTTCGGGGGGACGTGCCGGAGAGTCTGAAGGAACATCGAGTCCTGGCGCTGGACATGGCGGCGGTTATCGCTGGCACGAAGTACCGGGGGCAGTTCGAGGAACGCCTCAAGGCGATCGTGACCGAGATCTCACAGAACGACGGAATCATTCTGTTCATCGATGAGCTGCATACGCTCGTCGGTGCCGGGGCTGCGGAAGGCGCGATCGATGCGTCGAACATGCTGAAACCCGCCCTGGCCCGGGGCGAGCTTCAGTGCGTGGGCGCGTCGACGCTCAACGAGTACCGCAAGTACATCGAGAAGGACGGGGCCCTGGAGCGGCGATTCCAGACTGTCATTGTTGAGCCGCCATCGATCGATGAGACGTTTGAGATTCTCAAGGGGCTGCGGAAACACTACGAAGATCATCACAACGTGGAGCTTCCCGACGAGTCCCTGATCGCGGCTACCAAGCTCTCGGACCGTTACATCACCGATCGGTTCCTGCCGGACAAGGCGATCGACGTGCTGGACGAGGCCGGCGCCCGATCGCGTCTCGGCGCACAGGTTCCTCCACCTGAAGTTCAGCAGTTGCAGGACGAGATGGACGATCTGAGCAGCCGGAAGGACGAGGCGATTCGAGACCAGGACTTCGAAAAGGCGGCCTTGCTCCGCGATCGAGAAAAAGAGCTGCAGTCTGAGATTCGCCGGAGGAAGGAAGAGTGGGAGCAGAAGCAGCGGGACTT
>PVMS01166515.1_pt1 | contig 14520 bp, 10 predicted proteins | sample 1853461 | NCBI WGS metagenome assembly PVMS01 (sample SAMN08582032, study PRJNA380276) | Marine sediment metagenome, whole genome shotgun sequencing project. | isolation source: ocean sediment barecode stripped | collected 2017 | reverse complement strand
TGCCCGTAAAAAGAAAGTTAGCCCCCGCACCAGCCAAGGGCTAACAACATTAACCGATCTTAAAAGAATATGTAATGTAATTGCTAGGTCCCAGAAAATTGATGACAAAAGTCAGTCTTTAGAAAATAGTGGACATTTTTGTCTAATATTTAAGAAAGGGGTTATTAGGCTGCAAATGCTTATGGGTGAATGGTATAAGACCTATATTAGACCAACCAAACTCAGTCTAAAAAATGACACTGGCAGCTAGTACTTTGTTGGTGTTTTATCGTAAGAATGGCCCTGTCACTGAGGTGGCGGGGCTTACTCCTGACTAATATCATTGCAGCATTGTTCTAGGTCATCGGTCTGTTCAGCTCGGAGTGTGACAATTATATTTGCCCTTGATTTAAATTCATCAAAGTCCCCGTCTCAAAAACTGCGCTATCTCACTTTTAACCAAACCGCCATTTCCCCAATTTCCCGATGAGCCCAGGCGTAATAGGGAATAGCAGTAAATGCAGTTGGATTTGATTCTACAAGGGCATTACCTTCTATTTTACCCAAGCCACCAAACAGTTCGGAATCGAAGGTATATTCGAAAGCATCTTCTTTGGCAAGGGTCAGATTCTGCACCCCTTCAGGATTATCTACTTCCTCGGCACAGTACACCAAGGGCCCACGCTCCAACGCCATTTTACCTTTATTTGCAGCTACCAGTTCATGGCTTACTACCTTTCTGACCGGCATATCAAAAGCGATTTCAATCTTATCGTTTTGCTTCCATGCTCTTTTTTCCAGGGTTATATAGCCATCCTCTATATTTGTATCAATTGTTTCTCCATTTACAGATATTTTCACCGATGGCGAAAGTCCATCCACATAGCGGTATAGATCACCTGACATGACTTCATTTCGGGCCCAGCCCGGAACTCTTAGCTTAAACGTTGCAGGAATGTTTTCTTCGTTTTGGATGGTAAGCTCCACTCTACCATCCCAAGGATAGTTGGTGCTTTGGGAAAGTTTGAGTGTTTGATCACCCAGCTCTAACTCAGCCCTATTGCCAATGTATAGATTTACATACACTGCGTTGCCTTTGGTGGCATAGATATACCCTGGCAGGGAAGGCATTAACCGTACGACATTTACAGGACAACAGGAAGTAGAAAACCAGGGGGATCTGCCACATACGCCCTGATTAAATTTGGTAACCCCATCTGACTCAAGAGGATTTGGGTAGAAGAAGGTGTTGCCTTCAAATGAAACTCCCGCCAGAAAACCATTGTACAAAGTCCTTTCAAATACATCCATGTATTTTACTTCTCCGCTCCGCAAAAACAGGCGGTGGTTCCAAAGCATGAGGGCAATAGCTGCACAGGTTTCTGTATAGGCCGTAGCATTGGGTAGTTCATAATCAGGGCCAAAGCCCTCGTGTTGCCGTTCTGCGCCGATACCGCCGGTGAGGTAAATTTTTTGATGGACAATATCTTTCCATATCTTATCGAGTGCCTGATCATAAGCGGTTTCCCCGGTCAGGGCAGCTACATCGGTGGCGCCGGCATAGAAATACCCTGCTCTGACGGCATGACCCACAGCCTCTTCCTGCTGGGCAAGAGGCATATGATCCTGCTGATATTTGCCGGCATGACTACCCTCTGTTAAATCATGACCTTCTGCATTTCCACGCTGATCTACGAAAAACTTGGCCAGATCCAGATATTTTTGTTCGCCTGTGACCCGGTAGAGTTTCACCAGACCAATTTCTATTTCCTGATGGCCGGGCACACCCATATTTTTTCCAGATCCAAATACTTGGTCGATGAGATCGGCATTCTTGATCGCCACGTCCAACAGGTTTCTTTCGCCTGTTGCCTGATAATGAGCCACTGCTGCTTCATACATGTGACCTACATTGTATAATTCGTGATGGACTTTGAGGTTGGTCCATCTTGCCCGCCCCCACCATCAGCCGCATTCGAAGGATCAATGGTGCGGTCGGTGTACAGATAGCCATCCTCTTCCTGGGCGGCAGCTATCTTGGCAATCAGATCGTCCAGGTAGGCCTTCAGTTCGGGGTCGTCATTTACTTGAAGGGAATAACTTGCGCCTTCGATGACTTTAAAGACGTCAGAATCATTATAATATCTCCCTTCGTGCTCTCCCTCTTCCAGGCCGCCGGCAATAGCAAAATTTCTGATTCGTCCGGTTTCCTCACATTTCTCAAAATTGTAGGGGATAGTTACTTTTCGATTGGTCTCCAGGCGGGGCGCCCAGAAATCGTCGATAATATTTACCTGGGTAAAAGCTACCGGTTTGATAGGATAGTCCTGGGTTTGAGGACTTTCCCGGGCCGTTTGGCTTGTCTGAGAATCGGTCTGGCAGGCAATCAGAAAAATGGCGGTTGCCGGCCATAGAGTTTTTAATTTGGATAATAGCTTGGAGTAAAACATGGTTTGAAAGTTTCTTGTATTTTAAGTAAAACAAAAGTAGTAATCATTGAATATTTTTGGGCTGTAATATAAGTCTATCCACCATTTTAACAAATCGATTTCTGTAAGATAAAGGGGTATAGTGATTTCATAGGGGGTGTCTCGAACTGGAAGACCGCGAAATCTCTTTCCCTTTTACTAACGGCTTCGGCCAATGCTCTGGCTATTTCTAATGAGCACGGCGACCGGATTGCGCGATCCATAGGCATCTCTTTGCCAGTGTGGCTGCATGTGGTGATATCGTCCGCGACGGTCGAATTCTACGGGAAAATCGCGCCAATCAGCTTCAGGGGATGGCTTAGGTCCGCCCTCTCCCATCCTTAACACTGGTTGATGATTATGCTTGAAAGATAACTTGCCATCCTTCCGGAAAATAAGCTCCTGTACGGTATTGCCTTCAAGGTTGGTTACGATAACTGAGAGGGGAACCGACCGTACTTCCACGTTAAGATTTCCTACCCGCGCCTTCACTGTCTCCTTCAACTCATGGATGCTAATCGCCGGGTCAGAATAATCCCAATTTGCCAGGGCGGGGCTGAAAGGAAAATCCTTCTCATAGCTAAGCGGCTTGAGAGTGACGCGGATACTGTGTTCGCCCGCTTCCCGGATATCGAGCTGAGCAGGCTGTAAATTCGACAATTTTCTCAAGTTTTCATTGTTATTAAGCTGTTCATTGTGGTAAATTCACCATTGCCATCTCCCTGTAAAAGAAGGGGACATCCTGCGTCATTTCTTGGCGTTTCAATCTCAGCATTATAAAGATTGCCGGCAAGTTGAGGTGTGACTGCGGTGAATAATGTGATATTATGACGCTCTGGAAGAAACTCCTTCAAAACAAACAGGAGCATCAGTAACAACCTTAGAAAAATAAATATTTTCCTCATAAATCTTTATGCAGAACTCTAAGAGTCAAACTAGAATTCCGTTTTTTATAGTGGCAATTTACTTAAAGCAATAAAATTATATTTCTAATGGGTGTTATGAAAATTAACAACTATTCCTGACAGGTTGTTGCCTGATATATATCATTGGAGCAATTAGGAAGTTTTTATTAATTTTGGGGATAAATTGAATTGATGATGTTGAACAAATTTGTATTACCCGCAATTTGTGGGTTGTTGTTGATATTCGGGTGTAATAAATCTCCTGAGCAGTACTCCAAGCAAGCCGCTGACCCGGAGCTGTTTCGTCAAACCATTAAGAAACTGACGGATGTAATTGTCTATGATATATTTTCACCACCTGTAGCCAGCAGAGTGTACTCCTATCCTAGCATTGCCGCATATGAAGTTTTAGTTCAGGACAACCTAAAGTATAGAAGCCTGAGCGGTCAACTTCATGACCTTCAATCCGCTCCCAAACCGGAGGGTGACAAAACTTATTGCTTCCCATTAGCTTCCAGTCAGTCATTTATTAAGGTGGGTACAGCTATGGTCTTTTCTGAAGATCGAATGGACGTTTATGCAGAAGAAGTTTATCAGAAATACCGTAAGATGGGTATACCCAAAAAAGTTGTAGCACGGTCAATTGAATATGGAAATATTGTAGGACAGCACATTTTGGACTGGGCGGATCAGGATAATTACAAGCAGACCAGAACATTTCCGAAATACAGCATCAATAATGAGCCTTACCGATGGCAGCCGACTCCTCCCGACTATATGGATGCCATAGAGCCCCACTGGAATCAAATTAGAACCTTTGTTATCGACTCAGCCAATCAGTTTGAGCCCACTCCTCCTACCGCTTTCGACATGAATGAAGGTAGTGATTTCTATCAAAAGGTAATGGAAGTGTACCAGGTTGGAGAAAACATCACAGAAGAGCAGCAAGCTATCGCTCAATTTTGGGATTGTAATCCCTATGTTAGCCACCACGTGGGACATGTGATGTTTGCCACCAAAAAAATCACACCTGGAGGTCATTGGATAGGTATTACGGATATCGCTACACGCCAGGTGGGGGTAGATTTTATCCAAACAGTAGAAGCCTATGCTCTGGTGTCTATATCCTTGGCTGATGGATTCATTAGTTGCTGGGACGAAAAATATAGATCTGAGCTAATCAGGCCGGAAACGGTAATCAATCAGTATATAGATGAAGATTGGGTACCCATATTACAAACTCCACCATTTCCGGAGTATACCAGTGCCCATAGTGTTATTTCGGCAGCAGCAGCCACGGCCTTGACTGCACTGTTTGGAGAGCCCTTTCTGTTCGAGGATACCACAGAGCTGGAATATGGACTGCCATCAAGATCGTTTGACAGCTTTTATGAGGCCTCCGAAGAGGCTGCCATTTCTCGCATGTATGGGGGAATTCATTACTTGCCTGCTTGTACCATTGGAGTGGTTCAAGGAAAACAATTAGGAAAATTCGTAATCTCTCATATAAGTACCACCGCATCAGAACTATCTCTTAAGCCGTAAAGTACGTTATTAATGTAAATCAATTGATCTACTGTTTGATAGTTGATGCTTAATAAGACGTGATTACTTAAGAAAGAAAGTAATGAAAATAGTACAACAGTGGGGTTTAGTGGCTCTAGTTGGTCTATCCGCTTGCCAAACACCGGCACCCGTAGAAACCAATCCTCAAACAGGAATCAAATATCAACCGGACTTGCCCTGCAGGATTTGTTTCACGATGTTCAAATGTCAGGAATATTTCTGACTCGAAAACTATGGTGGATTGTAAGCCAATGTCCGCCCCCAGGATATATTGGCTGAATATCATCAGTTAAAAAAGCAACAACCTGTTGATTTAGAGGCCTTCATTAATCAACATTTCGAAATTCCTGGCAGTACAGGAGGCATGGTAGTTCATTCTAAGGACAGCTTGATAGAACACCTAAACACATTATGGGTTACCTTAACACGTGAGCCTGATATGGAGAATGACATTAGTAGTCTTTTACCGCTGCCATTTCCATACGTTGTACCGGGAGGACGGTTCAGGGAAATATATTATTGGGATAGCTACTTTACCATGTTGGGTTTGCTCGAAAGCCAGGAAGATTCATTGGTAATTAACATGATTCGTAATTTTGGATACCTAATAGATACCTATGGATTGGCTGTTTAGGAAGCAGGACACTTTGCGGGAATTTAGTACCTGATCAATTGATCTCCCTGCATGATCCGGAGGGAAATTCATTCGAAAATGTTCGCCAAGAAGCAGGTTTTAATGGGGACCTGGGTTCGGTGAAATTGGCGTCAGGGCATTATCATCAATTTATTGAATTGCATATTGAACAAGGCCCTCGATTGGAAGTGTCTAAAATGGATATCGGAGCGGTAACAGCCATTGCAGCGCCAGCAACTTTACGGGTCACCGTTGAAGGGGAGGGTGGCCATGCCGGAGTAGTGCTTATGCCGGGTAGGCGCGATGCGTTAATCCCATCGGCAAAAATCGCCATAGCAGTTCAGAAGATCGCACTGAAATGCTCAAGTGAATTTGCAGTGGCTACTACCGGAAGATTTGATGTGTTTCCGGGTGCAGTAAATAGTATCCCCAGCCGAGTAACCATGGAAATTGACGTCAGAGATGTCCAACAAAATACCCGGGATGGCATGGTGGGAAAAATTCGGCACGCGGTAAAAATAATTGAAACGATTAGTAGCAGCTTTGGATTGAATTGTCAACAATTAATTGGTCATGCCTATCATGACGCTTTGTTTATGGCGGAGATTTGCCCATTTGTACCTTAGTCAGGTCGATATTATGCTCGTTAAAATGATTAACTATATACATATCCACTAATTTCATGGTTCTTCCGAGCCACGGTAGTAAGGTGTCATCAAATTCGGTAGTATGTATCTGGTCTTATAAATATTTTTGTTAAACTATTAAATCGAACAGGGACTGTTCTGTCTATTTACTCTCATAATTCAATCCGATAGATTTCCGGAATATTGTAACAAATAAGTTCTCGTAAATTTTGGAGCAATGGTCCGCCTGACTTATATTGAAAAAATTTCCCAGGATCAGCTCCTTTCAAAATCAAATTACATGATATTGAATAATTTATTCTTGTTGTGTTGCCTGTACCTCATTCTAAATGGCTGTTCAAATTCTGACGCCAGGAAAATTGAGATCCTTTTTTTAGGGCATACAAGTTACCATCACAATTCTGAAAAAAATATGCCGATTCTTGCTTCGGCTTTAGCAAATAAGGGAATCAATTTTACTTATACTACTAAAACTACTGACTTGAACTCTGATTATCTGTCAAATTTTGATGCGCTGATGATCTATTCCAATCATGATAGTATCACTATAGAGCAGGAATCCGCGCTACTGGATTATGTAGCAGGAGGTAAAGGGTTTCTCCCTATCCATTGTGCAAGCTGGTGTTTCCGCAATTCTGCAGAATATATAAAACTAGTTGGTGCCCAGTTTAAATCCCATGGAACCGGAATTTTTAAGGCAGAGGTGGTAAATACCGGTCATCCGGTTACTCATGGTTATCAATCGTTTGAAAGCTGGGATGAAACCTATGTAAATGACATGCACAATCAAGATCGAACATTGCTGATGGAGCGGGTTGACAGTGCTGGTCGTGAACCCTGGACCTGGGTCCGGGAACATGGGAAAGGCCGGGTGTTCTATACTGCTTCCGGACATGATCAACGCACCTGGAACCAACCCGGATTCCAGGATCTGATGATGCGTGCGATTCTTTGGACTGTTGGAGATCAGGTCAGGAGTTTATGGGAAGGGTTGGAATTCCCTGAACATGAATATGTGGAGTCTGATAATATAGCCAACTATGAAAAACGACTGCACCCTTTGATGTTACAGGAGCCATTTGATCAAAGTGATTCGGAAAAATTAATTCAGGTGCCCGCTGAATTTGCATTAGAAGTATTCGCTACTGAGCCCGACATCGTCAACCCCATGTTTATGAACTGGGACGAACAAGGGCGTTTATGGGTAATTGAATCCGTAGACTATCCAAACAAGGTGAATGAGAACGGTATTGGAAATGACCGGATAAAGATTTGTGTAGATACCGATGGAGATGGTCGGGCTGATCAGTTTACTGTTTTTGCAGACAGCCTTAATATTCCGACCAGCCTGGTATTTAGTAATGGTGGAGTAATAGTCTCTGCTGCACCTGACTTTCTTTTCCTGAAAGATACCGATGGGGATGATAAAGCTGATTTGAAAGAAAGTTTGATCAGTGGATGGGGTACATTTGATACACATGCAGGCCCATCAAATCTAAAATATGGGTTTGATAATTACATATGGGGGACCGTGGGTTACTCAGCTTTCGAAGGAATGGTGGCAGGCTCCAAGTTTAAGTTTAGTCAGGGTATTTATAGATTCCACCCACAGGTCAACGAATTCGAGTTCGTTACTTCCACCAGTAATAACACCTGGGGTTTGGGCTTTTCAGAGAACTTTGATGTTTTTGCCTCAACCGCTAACAACGCACATAGCTGGTATATAGGCATTCCTGACGGTTATTTTCAGGGTGTCAAAGGAATACCAAAAGTGGGAAGTAAGAAAATTTCAGAGTATTATGCGTTTCATCCTATAACTCAGAACATTCGTCAAGTTGATGTGTTTGGAGGCTTCACCGCCGCCGCCGGGCACAACTTGTATACCGCCAGGGCATTTCCAAAAGAATATTGGAATCGTATGGCTTTTATTTGTGAGCCCACCGGGAATCTATTGGCCAAAGGTGCGTTGAGGAAAGATGGGGCAGGGTTCGTTTTAGAAGACCGTTGGAACCTTCTGGCCAGTTCCGATGAATGGGTTTCACCGGTACATGCTGAGGTAGGACCTGATGGTGCAGTATGGGTAGCCGATTGGTATAATTTCATTATTCAACACAATCCCACACCGACCATTGAAAGAGGCGGGTACCAGGCTGAAACGGGAGAGGGTAATGCACACGTCAACCCTTTAAGAGACCGTTCGTATGGACGTATTTATCGGATTGTACATAAGAATACTCCGGTTCAAAAATCACTGAAATTAAGTAAAGAAGATTCCAGAAGCCTCATAAGAGCTTTAAGTAATACCAATATGTTCTGGCGCCTTACTGCTCAACGGCTATTAGTTGAAAGAGGTGAACGGGATGTTTTACCAGAGCTGATCAAGTTGGTGAAGGACAATGGTGTAGATGAATTGGGCATAAATGGCGCTGCACTTCACGCACTATGGACCCTGCATGGATTAGGGGTTTTGGATGGTACTAATACCCAGGTAAATGAGGCGGTGATAAACGCTCTACAACATCCGTCTCCTGGAGTCAGAAAGGCCGCAGTTCAGGTATTACCTAAGGCGACCTGGGCCCTGGAGGCAATCATGGATGCAGGCATCCTTAACGACCCTGATCCACATACTCAGTTGGCAGTATTGTTGCGCATATCGGAAATGCCTGAGGACCCTGAAATTGGTTCGGAGTTGTACGCATTGAGTAAATCAGAGCACATTGCCCAGGACCTTTGGCTATCTCAGGCCTTGTTTGTAGCAGCAAATAGTCATATCGAAGGTTTTTTTCAATGCTTATGAGGCCGACCCATTTGCAGCCACTTATCAAAGAGTTAACCAAGAAAAGAAGGACCAACCTCCTTCGGTTTGGACCAAATGGGAGAATCCCAGGGAAATAACCAATGAATGGGCAGACTTTAGGGCAGGTGCTCCGTGGGAAGAAACGGTTTTACCAGATTTCAATGGTCGGGTGATCGCCTATAAAGAAATAGACCTCAAAAAAGTCCCCAAAGAAGCATTTCTGCATCTGGGAAGAGTTGGTCAATCAGATCGGGCTTTTATAAACGGCACTATGCTTCATGAAACCCGCAATGATCCTGAGAAACTAAGAAACTACGAGGTACCGGTTGAGGCGCTTCATACAGGTATGAACTTTTTAATAGTGACCATTACCGATGATAAAGGGCCCGGAGGTCTATTAGGACCAGAGGACGAGCTGTATTTTGAAGCTGATGAAGCGATCATCCCGATAAGTGGAATCTGGAAATACTACGTTCAAGAAAAGAAAAGTCGTGGCATTAATTATTCAGAATTCAACGATGGTGGTGAGTTGGCGGCTAAATTTGTCGCGTACAACTCAGGAATTCAGAACGAACAGAATATCTCGAAAATGGATGCTTCTGATCCCGATCTCATTCGGATACAGCTCAAAGCTGTTCGCAATGAGATGAAATATGATCAAAATGAGCTGGTAGTAGCAACCGGGAAAACAGTGGAGATTGTGTTTGAAAATCTTGATTTAATGCAGCACAACCTACTAATTATTGCTCCTGGTAGTCTGGAAGTGGTGGGAAAAGCTGCCGATGCATTAGCACAGCTTCCGGAAGGCCAGGAAAAACTATATGTGCCAGATGTGCCGCAAGTATTGTATGCATCGCCCATGGTTGATCCAGGTGCTTCAGTTGTAATCAGATTTACCGCCCCTCAGGAAGCTGGCGACTATCCCTTCGTCTGTACATTTCCCGGACACTGGCGAACCATGAATGGGATATTAAAAGTAGAAGGGCCTGTAAACTGATCATAGGATTATGAGCCAAGGGAATAGGGGGTTGGTAGATTCTTTGACTGCCTCAATATTGTCGTAACGGACCAATTCGTCGAACATCTCCATGGTAACCATGATCTTATAATCTATAGGGTTGTTGTAGATCATGATTGGTAAATCTGTACTCCTCGCAATGGTTGTAAAGAATTCCACAGTCTCCCCACTGTCTGCATTATATCTCATTGGTGGTAAAAGGCATTAAACCTACAGCGCCATTGTCCTGAGCTCTACCTGCTGCTGCAATAGCCTCCCTGGTAGATTGTTCAATAGCGGACCGGCTTCCACAGGGTTAACGTTCATTTGGATGCCTCAATTGTTTGAAAAAATTTTCTTAGGGAAAACCCTGACCATCTTGTTTTTCCTGGGGCTTTCACTGGCTGGTTTTTCCTCCCTGATAGCACAGCTGGAGATGATCGTAAGGACATTCGTGGATGGTGGAGTCCAGACTAATGGCCATTTTGTTTATCGTCACCATTAGCTATCTTTTAGGTATTCCCTCAGCTATCAACCTCAACATATTGATTAACCAGGATTTTGTGTGGGGTTTGGCCTTACTCTTATCCGGTGGATTTTTTGCATTTGTGGTTATAAGATTTAATGCCAGGATACTTCGGGAACAGATCCTCAATGCCAATCCAAACGACTTCAGGGCCAATAGACTTTGGGATATCGTAATTTCGTATTTTATACCTATAGGTTCAATAGTACTCTTGGTGTGGTGGTTGATCAATGATGGCATGAATAATGACTGGTACGATCCATTTGCTCAATCAAGTATGATGACTTGCTTATTGCAATGGATGATGGTGATTGGAATCCTGCTAGTCCTCAATAAATGGATAGTCCGAAAAATTGAAAGATCAAATTCTGAAAATGCGGACGATTAGATACTTAAGCCTGATATTATTGGCAAGTGGAATTACTTCGTGTGTAAGAAAATGCACAATCACTGAACTTCTAAAACAGCACGCATTACGGTGTAGTGACCAGGAAAGGTACAAACAATCTCGTATCGCCCTGGCTTATCCGGGGCGATAAAATAAATGGATTCTGATGTTTTTGGTTGTAGTAGTGAGGTGTGATACAATACTTCCGGCAAATCGGGAATGTAAGCTTTCTCCTCTCCATCAAGTCCTAATTTCATCGCTGCAAGCCCTACTTTGTCAGCTTGATTAGGCAGTGTAATTACCAGGTTATGCAACATGTCGTCATCATTATTAAAGATAAGTTTGACCTTTGATCCTGCGGCTACCTCTAACTTTTCCTGATCGAACTTTAGTCCAGGAAGGGTACCCATTACGATTTCCTGTTCAAATTTTCCGCCCCAATCAGCCGGCATCTGCACGGGGTTTTTTGCTGAGACTTCGATAACAATTTGATCGTTGTTTGTAACAATTTCACCTGCTTCTCTACCTCCCCCTGGTATTTCGTTAAGGGTATAGAATCCAAATCCATGTACTAGTGAGTGGTTATTCAAATTTCGAACTCCTTCAGCTTTTATTTCGTAAATATAGCCCTTCCTTAAGCCATCTAGTTCGAGTCGAACCTTGGTGCCATCGTCAGTAATAGTTATGTTCTGAATGGTTCTCTTTTGTTTGTTTATTACAGGGCTCCCATAGGTGCGATGATATTTGTAGGTGAAATCAGTGATACTATAGCTGTCAGCTTCCTGGGCACTGGCCGGGCTCACTGGTTTGGTGAATGACAACTCAAATCCGGATTCGGTGGCTTTGATGGTTTTAATTTCAAATGGAACTTTACCTGACCACGTCAATCGCTCCAGGCCGAAAGGTTCAGGTCCGGTGGACGCCCAGCCCCTGCTTGTCATACCAACATATAAGTGCTTACCATCAGGGGACCACTGTAATCTCAAAACCCCGGATGAGAAACCATCGACAAAAGGAAAGCATGCGCCCTGATAAACTCCATTTACTTTTTCTTGAAATACTCTCATGATCTTGCTGTGACCTTGGTCACCTACCAGCATTTGATTCTTGAATGGACCGAACTGCTCATCCATTAACGCAATTCCAGATGTAGAAATTCCCATAATTGCATGAGGAAACCAGACGGATGGAGGTTTCAGCTCAGGAATAATTTTACTGTATTCATATAAAGTATAACCCCGGGAATCATCTATGTCCTCGGGCTTCAAAGTTAACGGGGATCCCTCTTCCTCGGTCCATTTCAACCCTTCCGGATTACCAACAAAATCACCCTTTTCTACATGGGTCATCCTACCAGAACCCACCCAGCCTCCTTGATTCTCTGTATAAAATATGTCGCCATACTGGTTATATCCAAACCCGGCTGGTGATCTCATTCCAGCAGCAATTGGAGTCATATCACCGTCTTCGGTAATTTTCAACATCCATCCCCTCCATTTTGAGAGGCTAGCTCCTCTTCCAATCCAGCCCAAATTCAAAGTTACCAGCATGTCGCCCTCATCCGTAAACAATGGCCCATATGAGTACTCATGATAATTGCCCGCCAGATCCCATGAATAAATAGTTTGATATCGATCGGCCCGATTATCACCATCCAGGTCTGTTAGTTTGGTAAGCTCTCCACGCTGGGAACAGTAAAAGCTTCCATTTCTAAAGGCCAACCCTAAGGGTTCGTGTAATCCGTGCGCGTAACGTAGATATTGAGGATTCTTGGATTCAGGATTTTTTATTAACCACAATTCACCTCTCCTGGTGGTTACCCCTAGCTCACCCCGGTCATTAAACGCCAATCCGCCAACTTCCAGGACTACCTCCCGGGGAATAACTACCGGATGAATTTGATAGTATTCACCAACCTGCCCAATACCAGGATCCACCAAGAATATACCTAAAAGGAAGATCATAGCCAGCTTTGCCCAGGATTTTCCAAAAGCTCGAATTACCATAACAAACTATACTTTAAGACGGTTGGGCTGTTGACTGCCAAGATCAGCTCCATTTTCCCGTCAGACTCCCTCTGAAATGGCTGAAACTCTTGGGACAACAACCTCAGATAATATCGGCCACCTATGCTATAATAACCATTGTCAAGGAGTTCAATATAGTCAGCAGTCGCCAATCTGGTATATAAATTCTCCACTCCATTTGGATTGATCTCAATTACCCGTTCCAATCCTTCTTTGTTCTCAGATGGAAAATAGGAGTCAGTAACTGTCGCCGTTTCCAAACTGTATTTAAATTTTGGTCTTTGTTGTTTATCCAGTAAATATCCTTCCGGTTTTAAATCCTGAGAAACTCCTTGAGGATATGGCATGTTTTCATCCGATAATACCGCTACTATTGAACCATCTGACATCTCTACATCCAACGCTTCAGGAATCACTAATTGTGAATTTCCCCTATTCCTCCACATGTTTGATACATCGGCAAATTCCCCCCGCCAACATTTTAGTAGGGTACCGCTGCGTAGATCAACGCTGTAATGAACTCCTTTGGGATCGCCAACTGAAATTGCATGCGTGCGAATTTCATTCCTATAGTTGACAAACCCCCTTATTAACTCAGGAGTCTCCATTGGTATCACTATCAAGGGTTCCGATACTCGCCCATGTGGTTCGTTGTAAACTGAATTGAGTGGTTGATATTCTATTTCGGGTCCTTCATATAAAATCGCCAGACCTCTACCCCATTGATTATTGAAATAATCAACTCGTAGGTCATATATTCCTGTTTCTAGTTTGATCAAACCCGACTTCCGTTCCATGTCGTGGTTAAAATCATTATTCACTACAAGTTGACCTCCTATGAACATCTTTGAACCGTCATCTGAAACGGTATGAAAGATATAGTCACCGTCTTTCGGTATAGTTATTTCCCCCCTAAATCTTATCCCGAAAAAGTTATCTCTTTTAGTGATTTGGTCGATGTTGAATGAATCAATAACCCCCTGATTTATGGGTTGAAGGGAGTCAAAATTGGGAAGAGACGCGCTCATCTCAGTTTCGTAATAATAATAGGTCAAATCACTTAACAGTAAATTCTGTTTGGAGTATCTTTTATATGATATATTTCGAAATGCCACATTGCCGTGATCGCCTTGGAACATCAGGGGTCCTTTTGGTACCTCATCCTCCGCCATTGATGCTCTGGTCGGGCCAGTCAAAGACACACTATCATGAATAAGTTTACCATTAAGGATAACCTTGTCGAAACGAGCACTACTAAGCTTATTGCCCTCTATGTCAAACTTAGGAGCAATAAATTTAACATAAAGGTGCTGCCATAATCCTGGTGCTTTGCAGGCATTGATTGCTGGCGGATGGCCTTGATAACCTTCTTCCCCTTCCCGAGCAGTAGAATCCCAACGTTGATAAATCCCTCCGCAATCTGAGTGTCGTGGTGATTCAACTTTCCAACTGTCCAATAGTTGAATCTCGTAGCGTCCCTGAAAATAGATACCGGAATTCGAACCTTTAGGCATCATAAATTCTAAATCCAATTCCAGGTCGCCATGATCCCAAGAGGTGAATAAGTTCTCATTTCCGGATTCTTC
>PVMS01147795.1_pt1 | contig 14521 bp, 12 predicted proteins | sample 1853461 | NCBI WGS metagenome assembly PVMS01 (sample SAMN08582032, study PRJNA380276) | Marine sediment metagenome, whole genome shotgun sequencing project. | isolation source: ocean sediment barecode stripped | collected 2017 | reverse complement strand
GTATCGCGGGGTGTTAGGGTTGGCTTAATCTCCGAATCACTGATGTACTCTGTTTTTAATTTTTCACCGTTTAGTAATGCGACGGTCTCAGGCATGAACTCCTTACCGATAATGGTGATGGTTGTTTCACTGTTTTCGATGGCAACCCTAACACCCCGCGATACCCACTCACCTGGTAGTCATCTGCTAGGCGCACAAACCCCCGCACCCGGCGGCGGCTTGGCAGTGCCAGTTGAGTTCATAATTGACTACTCGGAACTGCCTAGGCCAGGTGTTCCTTAAAGAACGCTATCGTGCGTTCCCACGCGAGGTCCGCCGCCTTTTCGTTGAATCGCAACGTTGAATTATTGTGAAAGCCGTGCCGTGTACCCGTATAGCTATGCATCTCGTGCTGGACTTTATTGGCCTTGAGCGCAGCCTCGTAATCAGGGCGCGTTGCATTGACGCGCGGATCTTCCTCAGCGTAATGAGCCAATAATGCCGCGCTCATATTCGATACGGCGTCTGATTCCGGCGCGCGGCCATAAAAGGGTACTGCGGCGTTGAGTTCGTCACCCAACGTCACCGCGAGAAAGTTAGTTGTGCCGCCGCCCCAACAAAATCCCGTCGCGCCGAGCTTGCCGTTCGATAAGTCGTGCGATCTTAGAAATCGTGCACTGTTAACCATGTCCTGGCGGAGGTTTACCTGGTCGAGCGTCTTTTGCATTACCCGGCCGTCATCGTCGTTGCCCGGGTAGCCGCCGATCGGCGACAGACCGTCCGGCGCCAATGCCAGGAATCCTTCAACGGCGGCGCGCCGTGCGACATCCTCGATGTAGGGATTCAGCCCGCGATTTTCGTGTATAACGAGTACCGTCGGAAACGGCCCTTCCCCGGATGGCTCGACGAGATAACCGCGCATCTCGCCCGACGTTCCTCCGGGAGACGGATAGTCGACATACGTCGCCTTCATACGTTCATCGTTGAATGAAATCACTTGCGCCTCGGCGTAGCGTGGCAACAAGCTTTTGGCCATAGCCAGCGCAGATACGCCGCCAATGGTCAGAGCGGCCGCCCGTTCGAAGAACTGGCGTCGGTCAATGCGGCCATGACAGTAGCGGTCGTAGAGGTCGTAAATTCGGTCGTCGACGTCATCTTTCTTCATTGCCCTGACTCCTGTACGCGTATCGCATATGCGATGCATTTATTGTGGCTCGCCTGTGGCCCCTATTACAACAATTCATATCAAATGCATCATTCGACCGGCACCGCTGGCCAAGGTACATTCGTCAGGGACATGAAATAAGGAAGGCATAGGATGATTAAGACAATGACAAGACTAATTCCACTGATTGCGCTTGCTGTATCGATGTTGGCTGCAGCAGATCCTGCGCCCGAGGATGCCGCGAAATATCGCCAGTCCATCATGAAAGCGATGAGTGGCCACAACGGCGCGATTTCAATGATGGTGCGTGGCAAAGCGGGCAATCCGGACAATCTGGCAAGTCACGTTCAGGCGCTCGTGAATCTCAAGGACGAAATCGATTCGTTGTTTAACGAAGGCTCGGATCTCGAAGATGACAAGGCGCTGCCTGCGATCTGGGAAAATGCGGACGCGTTCGCTGATGCCATCGAAAATTTTGAAGCGGCTGTCGAGGCGTTTAGCGAGGTGGCAAGCGATGGTGACATGCAGGCGATTGATGCGGCGCAACGAGAGGTGGGCAAGGCTTGCAAGGGTTGTCACGAAGATTTTCGTCAAAAGAAGGAAGACTGAGTCGCCGGATGCGTTTTCCGTGGCTCGGGACGGCTGCTGCTATGTTGGTGGCAGCGTTCGCCTCGGCGGAGGAGGCTGAAGTATCGCGAGGCGAATATCTTATTCATGCCGGCGGTTGCATCGACTGTCACACCGATGACGGTAAGCAGGCCATTCCGCTTGCCGGCGGTCGGTCGCTGGAAACACCGTTCGGCACTTTTTATCCACCCAACATTACGCCGGATCCAACGACCGGCATCGGCGAATGGACCGATGAAGATTTCTTGAGTGCGTTATGGGAGGGCGTGAATCCGGATGGTGATCACTATTACCCGGCGTTCCCGTACACGTCTTACACGGGCATATCGCGCGAGGACTTGCTGGCGATGAAAGCGTATTTGTTCCGTCTCGATCCTGTCGTAAAGCAGGCACCCGAGCATGAACTCGCTCTATTCATATCCACCCGTCTCGCGGCCGGGGCATGGAAGCTACTTAATTTCGAGTCGGGCAGGTTTATACCGTCGGATGATCGATCGGCAGCATGGAATCGCGGTGCATACCTGGTGCGTCACCTGGGGCATTGTGGAGAATGCCACACGCCGCGCGGCAGCCTCGGCGCGATCCGGGACGGCCGGGAGCTTGCGGGGAATCGGGATATGCCGGACGGCGAGTCCGCTCCGAATATCTCGCCGCATCGGGCCGACGGGATCGGCAAGTGGTCGGTCGACGACATCGAGTACTTTCTCGATATTGGCATACGGCCCGATGGCGATTCTACGGACAGCGTCATGAGCGCTATCGTGGACAATAGTACGAGTAAACTGACGAAAGACGACCGGCTCGCCATTGCGACTTACCTGAAGTCCATTCCGGTGCAGCGAGGAGAATGACTTGGATGAATACAAAATTTAATCGGCGTGAACTACTGACAGCTCTCTCGAGTCTGGGTGTTTTGGGCACATTGCCTGCGGCCGCGATTGCGAACGACAGGTTGCCGCAGCGAAAGATTCCCGGCAGCGAGGAAATGTTGCCGATCGTTGGTCTAGGTTCGACCAAGCCTGTGCGATTCATTCGCGAAGCGGGCACCGGGCCAATCGAGTCCGTTATTCGCAAGTTGATCAGCTATGGTGGGTGTGTTGTTGACACGTCGCCGCGCCCGGCTGAACTCGATGCCCGGTTTGGGCAGGTCCTGCAGCAAACGGAGTTTCGCGACTCATTATTCGTCGCGACCAAGGTAACCGCGACTGGGAAAGAGCAGGGCATCGCACAGATCGAGCAGACGCAGCGCTTGTTCGGCCGCGACCCGCTGGATCTGCTGCAAATTTCAAGCCTCACCGACCTCGAAACACACTGGCCAACGCTGCGTGCATGGAAGGAAGCGGGCAAGGTGCGCTACATCGGAGTGACCGTGGCGAACGAACGTCTTTACGAGAGGCTCGAGGCATTCATGAAACGCGAATCACCAGATTTCGTGCAACTCAATTACTCGGTCATGGAGTACTCGGCGGAGGAGCGCTTGTTACCGCTTGCCGAAGATATGGGGATCGCAATACTTGTCAACGGTCCGTTTATGAACGGTGATTTTTTTGCTCACGTAGACGGGCACGAATTACCCGACTGGGTGGCAGAATTCGATTGTGAATCCTGGGCGCAATTCTCGCTCAAGTACATCCTCGCCCATCCGACCGTAACTTGCGTGTTGACCGAGACGACTAAAGCGCATCACATGGAAGACAATGCGCGTGCGGGTCTCGGGCGGCTGCCCGATGATGCGACCAGGCAGCGCATGCGGGATCACACGTCAGGTCTCTAGCCGGCGGCCATCTCTTCGTTGAGCTGTTTCAGGTAGCGTTCTTCGTAGAAGTCGATGTAATGCCGGCATCCTTCGGGATCCACGAAGGGATTGCCGCTGTTTCCGGACTCCGCTCGCTTTTCCAGCTTTTCGTCCAGTTCGATACTCTTCGCCCTGGGGTACAGGAACACGTCGCAACTGAGAGTCCGCAGATATTCGAACGAACGCACGAAATCCTCGGCGATTTCAGGGTAGAACTCGTTGCCGATCAGCGGCACCCGATAGGCGCCTGATGCAGACATTCCACCGAATATAACGACGTCGTAGTCACGCCCGTTCTCACTTACTGTCGTCGTCCACGTCGTCGTGCCCTCGGTGTGTCCCGGCGTCAGGTGCGCGACAATGCTGATATCTCCCACGCGAATTTCGTCGCCGTGACGAATGAGCCCGTCGACCACGAATGGTTCGAACAGGTCGGTTTCGTCGCGTTCGACGATATAGCGAAAATCTGTCTTGCCGCCCGTCGCCATCACGTCGGCGCTCTCTTTTGACGCCAGCAGTGTCGCGTGTGGTAGCAGCTTGCGAAACAACGGTATGCCACCCATGTGTTCTTCATGCGTGTGCGTATTAAGTAGGTAGCGAATATCGTCGAGTTCAAATCCGGCATTAACTATGCTCTCGACAGTCCACGGAGCCTGTTCAGTCGACGTCGTGTCGATCAGGATGTGCCCGTCGGAAGAGGTAATCAGGAAGGCGCCGACTGCCGAGTGGCCAACCCACCAGATATTGTCAATGATGTGCACTGCTTCGCGACGCGTCTGATTGGTATTGTCGACACGGGTAGTCGAATCAAGGCGCTCCTGCGTCAGCTGCGCGCTGGCGACAGGGCTCAGTGCTAGCGCCAGGATCAATAACGCCGCGCGTTGCTTATTCTGCGTCGTCATAAGTGTCATTTTTCAGTCGCTCGAGGTAGGCGTTTTCGAAAAAACGAATGGCGTTCTGATAACCCTCGGGATCTATGAAAGGATTGGTATCGCCGCCAGCCAGCATCTGCTCGCGCTTTTCATTTAGGCCGTACCAATAGCCGTGCGCGCCGAGATACACGTCGACGGGCAAAACTTTAAGCCGCGCGAATGACCATGCAAACTGCTGTGGCATGTCTGGATATCTCGGATTGTCGATCAGCGGCTCGGTTCTGTTCACATTGAGCCCGCCGAGCACGACAAGGTCGTACTGTATGCCATCTTCTTCGACAACGGTTGTCCAGGTTGTGCACCCTTTAGTGTGACCGGGCGTGAAGTGAGCGGTCAACACCCGATCACCGAGCTTAACCTGCTCCCCGTCCACGATGATTCGGTCTACTGTGGCTGGCGGCCAGAGACCGGTATCGCGGAAATCAGTTTTGCCGCCCGATTCGATGACATCGGCATCGGCTGCCGACGCGACTGTCGTCGCGCCCGTGATCTCACGCATATTGGAATGGCCGCCGACGTGATCGTGATGTGCGTGCGAACTCAACAACAACTTCACGTCCTCGGGATCGAAACCCAGCTTCCTAATGTTTGCGACAATTTCCGGCACGCTTTCATCGAACGTCGTGTCCAGCAGAATGTGGCCCTCCGATGTCGTGAACAGGTATGACGGCCTATGAATTCGCCCGCCAACGAAATAGATGCCATCAATAATTTCGAACGGTTCGGTGAGCTCGGTCCGTTGCGGATCATCGTCTGGCGGCGAGACCAGTTGAACCTGCGCCACAGCCGCATTGCAGACAACGCCCAGGCACGCAGTGATTATCGTGCGGCGAAGTAATGCGCGAAAAGCGAAAAAATAGAACAGCGCGTTAGACATCACGTTACTCCCTGATCGCGCGTGAAAGGGCAAACTTCATTGCATTTGAGTATGCTTGTCAGTGTCAAAATATACGATTGTTTCTTCGGTTATGGTTTCTATTTTACGAATTGCTGTAGTCGGTGTCGCAATGCTGCTTGCGTCGATGTCGGGAAAGCACGCGTCGTCAGCCGAGCATTACGATTCAGTGCTGCCGGCGGAGAATGAGCGCGGGACGCGTTACGCGGTCGAGTATCCGTCCATCGGTTATGGAACGGTGCGCCCGAGCGAGCGAATCGCGAAGTTGCAATCCGAGCTTGATCAGGGCGTTCGCACGATAGATTTCGATGACACGGACGGCTATCTCGCAGCAGTGCTTGAGGCGCTGGATATCGATCCGGCGTCGCAACTGCTCGTGTTCTCCAAAACCAGCATCAACAAAACGCATATCCTGCCGTCGCGCCCACGCGCTATTTTCTTTAATGACGACGCGTATGTCGCCATTGTGCCCGGATCGGGCATGCTCGAAATCGCGACAATGGATCCACAGCTGGGTCCCGTGTTTTTCATACTCGAGCAGCGTGCTTCGACGACACCGCAGTTCGACCGGCAAACCGTGCAGTGTCTACGCTGCCACGATTCGCTGACGATGACAGGCGGTGGAGTGCCACGATTCATACTGGGTTCCGGCTATGTGGATACGCAAAGCAGGCTGGTGTCGCACGAAGGCTGGGTGCTAACGAGCCCGAAAACGCCATTCAGGTTTCGCTGGGGCGGGTGGTACGTCACCGGTAACCACGGAGACCTGGCGCACCTGGGTAACATCGTCGTCGACAACGCGGCCGAGTTACAGGATCTCGAAAGCCTGCGCATTTTCAATCGCGAGACGCTCGACGGCCTGATCGATTCGGAGCTCTATCCGACGAGTCACAGCGACATCGTTGCACTACTCGTGATCGAGCATCAGGTTCATGTGCAGAACCTGATCACGCGCGTTAATTACGATGTGCGCACCCGGATCGCCGAAGAGGAGCAACGCAAAAAGGATGATAACAACAGTAATGATTGGTTCGTATCAGAGGAAATGAAATCGTTAATTGAAGAGAGTGGCGAGCCTCTGGTAAAAGCTCTATTGTTTGTAGACGAGGCGGAGCTGACTGCCCCGGTGACCGGGAGCACCAACTTCGCCGAACGTTTTGAAAAGCGAGGTCCTTATGACGGCAAGGGCAGGTCTTTGCGGCAATTCGATCTTCGGACCCGCACTTTCCGCTACCCGCTGAGCTACCTTGTTTACTCAGAAGCATTTGATGAATTACCGCGGATTGTTCGAGACTACATATACCGTCGGTTCGCCGAGATTCTCGGCGACGAACGCGGCGATGCGGCGGTGGCGCGTTTGCGACCAGAGGAGCGCGCGGTGATTCTCGATATCCTGCGGGCCACGAAGCCGGATTTCGCCGCTTTTGAAGCTACCGGATTCGAATACTTGGACAAACGATGATCCTGAAACGCTATTTCTCAATGCACACGTTAACGCTGCTGCTTGCGGGTATTGCGATGGACTGTGCTGCCGATGACGCGGAGATGGATGGGGCGACGCTGTACACGGAGCGCGGCTGCGTTTACTGCCATGGACCTGCGGGAAAAGAGCCCGTGCTAAACGAATATCCAAAGCTTGCCGGGCAGAACAAGGAATACCTGCTACAGCAAATACTCGATATCAAGAGCACGGCACGAAAAAACGGGTACACCGGCATGATGCAGCCGGCCATACTTAGTATCAGCGACGAGGAATTCGCGGTGATCGCCGCGTACCTCGCGGCGCTGTGAGATGAGGATATTACTGACAGCTATCCTGTTGTTCGCAGTGAGTGCGGCCGCGGTAGCTGCTGACGGCGAGAAGCTATATGCCGACAATGCTTGTGCGGCCTGCCACGGTCCGACGGGTAATGAACCAATCTTGCCGACCTATCCGAAAATTTCGGGCCAGAATACGAAATACCTGATCATGCAAATGAACGATATCAAGAGTGGCGCTCGCGACAATGGTTTATCCGCCGCGATGCGCGCATTGGTAAGCAATCTTGGCGAGGACGACATCGTCGCAATCGCAGAGTACTTGAGCAAACAATGATGCGCGCGATGATATCCACGACGAAATTGCTGTTGTTGCTCGCGCTCACTTGCGGTGCAGAAGCGGCCGGTGACGCTGTTGCAGAATATCGAGACACGCTGAATCGTTACTGCGTCACTTGTCACAATGAAAAACTCCGCACGGCCAGCTTAATGCTGGATCTGACCAATGTGAGTGAGCCGGGTGAAGCGCCGCACATATGGGAGCGGGTGATCACCAAGCTGTCGCTCAAGGCGATGCCGCCGGTTGGCATGCCGCGTCCTGATGCCGAGTTTTATGCGCAATTTTCCTCGTACCTGAAATCAAGTCTGGATGAGATCGCCGCCGAGAACCCGAATCCAGGGCGCACGGTGACAGCGCATCGCCTTAACCGCCATGAGTACGCCAACGTCATCAATGATCTGCTTGGCGTCGAGATCGATGCTGCTGCACTGCTACCGGCCGACAATTCGGGCGGTTTCGACAATCTCGGCGATCTGCTCTCGGTGTCCGAGTTGCTGATGGAAAAGTACATGTCGGCAGCGCGCAAAATCAGCCAGCAAGCCGTCGGTGCCCTGGACATTTCCGTCGATGTGCAGCAGTACACGATCGATCCGCGACTGCTGCAGAACGAACGCATGAGTGAAGACCTGCCATTTGGTTCGCGTGGTGGCCTGGCCGTCCGGCACCGTTTTCCGCTGGACGGCGATTACGAACTGAGCGTTCGGTTGCTGCGTACCAATGACACTGGATTTGTGATTGGGCTGGAGGAACCCAAACGCCTCGATGTGCGTGTCGACAACGAGCGCGTCAAGCTGTTTACACTCGGCGGCGAGAACGTCGGGCTGGCATTCGGCGCGGGACTGGCAGACAACTTGCCGCCCGATCCCGAGCAGGCGCAGTACGAGCGGTTGGCAGACAGCCATTTACACGTGCGATTTCCGGTGCAGGCCGGCACCCGGACGGTTCAGGTTGCGTTTCTCGATGATTCCTTTGCCTGGGAAGCGCCAATGCCGCGACCTTCCTACGCAAATTATAATGAGTCGCGCATCGCCGAGTCCTATGAGCGCGCCTGGGCAGAGCCTGGCGTCAGCAGTATTACGGTCACGGGCCCATACGATGTGCGCGGTCCGGGCGACACCCTGAGCCGCGAAAAGATTTTTGTATGTGCGCCGGTTATCGCAGCTGAGGAAGAGCCATGTGCGAGCAGGATTCTGTCCCGGCTTACAAGATTCGCCTATCGTCGCAATGTTAACGACGCTGACGTTGAGCCGTTGCTGATGCTTTATAGGCAGGCGCGCGATCAGGAGGGCTCGTTCGATGCCGGTATACAAATGGCACTTGAAGGTCTGCTCGTTAGCACCGAGTTTCTGTTTCGTATCGAACGTGATCCGGATGTGACGCCAGGGAGCAATTACGCGGTCAGCGATATGGAATTGGCGTCACGATTGTCGTTTTTTCTTTGGAGCAGCATTCCTGACGATGAACTGTTGACGCTGGCCAGAAATGGCCAGTTGCGAGAGCCCGCTGTATTAGAGCAGCAGGTAGCACGATTGCTCGCGGACGATCGCTCGGAATCTCTTGTGAGCAGTTTCGCCGAACAGTGGCTGTTGCTTCGAAATCTGCCGCAGATCCACAAGGATCAAGAAATATTTCCGGAATTCGATGAAACACTTCGCAATGCCATGTACGAGGAGGTTCGTCTTTTTGTCACGAGCATGTTTCGTGAGGATCGCCCGGTGCTGGACTTCCTGCGTGCCGATCACACGTATCTTAACGAACGTCTTGCGAAGCATTACGGCATCGAAGGCGTTTACGGCAATCGTTTTCAGCGCGTGATAGTACCGGAGGATAAACAGGGCCTGCTGGCGCGAGCCGGCATCCTGTCGATCACCTCGTATCCGACCCGCAATTCGACCGTGTTGCGCGGCAAGTGGGTGCTCGAAAATATACTCGCGGCACCGCCACCACCACCGCCAGCCGTTATTCCACCGCTTGAGGACACCGAGGCGTCCGGCGAAGTCCTGACGCTACGCGAGAAGATGGAGATCCATCCCGCGAACCCGGTCTGCGCGGTCTGCCATAACCAGATGGATCCAATTGGTTTTGGCCTGGAAAATTATGGTGCGATCGGTCAATGGCGCACTCTGGATAACGGCAAACCGATCAATTCAGCGGGCCGGCTACCGAATGGTATCGAGTTTCAGGGCCCGGCGGAGCTACAGGCGGCGTTGTTAGACGATCCGAGAATTTTTGTCAGCGCATTTACACAGAAGCTCCTGGCCTACGCGCTCGGGCGCCCGGTGGAGTACTATGATATGCCGGTGGTGCGCAAGATTGTGGAGGAAGCCGCAGCAACAGATTACCGATTTTCCTCGATCGTACTCGGCACTGTGACCAGTGTGCCATTTCAAATGCGGAGGGCAGGTACATGAGAATTCTCAGGAAACCCATGCCGCGTCGGACGTTCTTAAGCGGCCTCGGCGCGTCGATATCACTCCCAATTCTTGATGCCATGACGCCGGCTCTCGGTGCTCTGTCAACTCCAGGTTCTGCGATGCCGCTTCGAGTGGGCTATGCGTATTCGCCGAACGGCATCATCAAGGACCGGTGGCGGCCCACGATCAGCGGTAGCGATTTTGAGTTAACCGATGCACTCCAGCCGTTCGCGCCCTATCGCGATCAGCTCCTGGTCCTCACGCATTTGAATAACGGTGACGCGGAAAGTGTCAGTGGGCATGTCGGTGGCAGCACCATGTTCCTGACAGGAACGGAGCCCAACAAGTCGCTGAGCGAAATTCAGGCCAATGTTTCCGTGGATCAGATTTTTGCCCGCGAGCTGGGCGAGGACACTCCGCTTGGCTCGCTACAGGTTTGCATCGAAAACGCCGCGGAACTGGCGGGTCAGTCGTCGGGCGGTTACAGCTCGGCGTACACGAATACCATTTCCTGGGGCAGTCCGACGACACCATTGCCGATGGAACATCGGCCGCGCGAAATCTTCGAGCGGTTGTTTGGCGATGGTGGCACCGATCCCGAAGCGCGGATGAATCGCATCCGCCGGCAAAAGAGCATTCTCGATTTCGTCAAGGAAGACGTCGCGCGGGTGCAGAAACAGCTGGGGCATGTCGACAGTTTGAAGCTTGACGAATTTTCAGACGCGTTGCGCGATGTTGAAAGTCGTGTGCAAAAGGCAGAAGCCAATGTCGACATGGAGCTCCCGGAAGTCGAGCGGCCGGTGGGCATTCCGGAACACGAAGAACACATCCGGCTCATGTACGATTTGTTATTGCTGGCGTTCCAGACGGATACGACGCGCGTATTCACTTACATGATCGCGCGCGAATACTCGGAAATCGTGTACACGAATCTCGGCCACACGGACCCATATCATCCGTTAACACATCATCGTGGTAATCCTGTACGCAAGCAGCAGGCGGGCGATATCGACGTCTACCATGCGCAGCTGTTCGCTGAATTTGTGGGCAAAATGCATGAGACGATCGAGATTGATGGCTCGTCCCTGCTGGACAACTCGATTCTGGTGTACGGCGCCGGCCTCGGGAACGGCGACATCCACAGCCAGTGGAACGTCCCTGTGGCGTTGCTCGGCAGTGGCGGCGGTCGGATCAAGGGCGGGCGGCATCTTGTGTACGAGGAGGGCACGCCGCTTTCAAACCTGCATGTAGCGATGCTGAACAAAGCCGGCATTCCGACCGAAAGCTTTGGCGGGCAACTTGGCATTTCGACCGGCGAGCTTGATCTCGACCTCAGTATGTAGTCGTGAATAAGAGCGTTGCGGCGATACTGGTCTTAACCTTACAGACGGTCTCCGCCCAGGCCGCCACCGACCTCAGTCTCGTGGATGCGGCTAAGGCACAGGACTGGGCCGATGTTCAGGCCCTGCTCAAATCCGGCCAGGCCGACGTCGACGCGGTGCAGCCTGACGGCGCCACGGCACTTGCGTGGAGCGCTTACTGGGACCACGCAAGAACGGCAGAACGCCTGCTACGTTCCGGGGCCAACGCGAACATAGCCAACGACTACGGTATTACACCGCTCATCCTTGCTTGCCAGAATCGAAGTCTGCAAATGGTCGAGGAGTTGCTCGATGGTGGTGCGGACCCCAATAGTACGATGTGGAGTGGTGTCACGCCGCTGATGGTCGCCGCAAAATCCGGCAATGCCAACATCGTGCGCGCGTTGATCGACGCCGATGCCGACGTGAACGCACGCGAGCCTCGCCGTGGGCAAAATGCGTTGATGTGGGCAATTTCGTACGGTTATCCGATTGCTGCTCGCGTGTTAATTGAAGCTGACGCCGATGTCACTGTACAAACGACTAAGCTCAACGAGGACTTCACACCGATGGACCTCGAGGCGTATACGAAAAGCGTATCGGGCACGGCTCAGGGCGGTTACACCGCTCTCATGTTTGCGGCCCGGCAGGGTGATCTCGCCACGGTGCGACTGCTCCTCGCTCGTGGTGCCGACGTCAACGCCGAATCCGGGGCGGACGGATCGGCGTTAGTCATCGCAAGTGCTGCTGGCCGCGAAGACCTCGCGCTGCTGTTGCTCGATGCTGGCGCGGATCCGGCTTCTGCCGATGCCGGTGGCGTTACCGCACTGCACTATGCTCTGCGCGACGGACTCAAGGTACTGCACGGATACAATATTGCGGAAGGTACAGTCATATGTAATTTTGGCGGCGACCCTACCCGCTGCAAACCGCTGGCTGTGTTGAGCGACAACGAGCTGGATTTCCTAAACAATCAGAAAACGGATTTGATTGTTGTTGAGGATGAGATCGATTCACGCGAACCACTGCCTGGCCGTAATATGCACCGACTTGCAGACGCGTTGTTGGCTGCAGGCGCGGATACGAATGCGGCGATGAATTACCCGCCGCCGCACCTGCGTCTCGCGCGGTTGTCGATGTTCAATATGACAGGTGCGACACCATTCTTTCTGGCTGCCGCCGCTCAGGATGTGGACGCAATGGACATGATGCTGGTACGAGAAGATGTCGATACGTTGACTGGAACGTCAATCAATGAAGACATCTTTTATACCCAGATGAAAGTCAGAGCCGACGACAATGAGATTCAGGCCAATGCAACCACATTCATGGTCGCCACTGGCCTTGGTCGCAAGAGCGACTTTTCGCCCGATGAGGAGGCGCGAGCGATACAAGCGGCGGAGACGCTGATAGCGCGCGGCGCCGACGTGAACGAAGCGACGGCAACAGGCTGGACGCCGATGCATGCCGCGGCCTACATCGGGGCTGAATCGCTGATCAATTTTCTTGTGGCGAACGGTGCCGATATTAACGTAGTGACCGGTTGCGGCCAGACACCGATGAGCCTCGCGCTCGGCACCAATGTGGCAGGACTGCTCGATCGAACGGTGCCGCAAGTTGAGACGGCCGAACTATTATTCGACCTGGGCGCAGCTAACGTGTCCGCTGACAGAGCCGTCGGCGAATGCGTGTTGGGCCGAGGCGGTCTTGAGGCGGATCTCGCGCAAAACGAGCTCGTCAAGGGTCGCGTCGCAGAAGTTGAGCGAAAGCTGCAAGCCAGGCAGTGAAAATGACAATCCTCCGCATCGCTACAACGATTGTTTTCCTGGTTGCAGGACTTAATTCTGCTCAGGCCGGGCCGCCGCTGAGCGATACCGCGGAGCAATCCGCCACTCACTACCGGGGAATGCTCAATCGCTACTGCGTTTCCTGCCATAACAAAGTTTTGCGGACCGCGGGCATGGTCTTGGAGACAGCCAACGTCGCCGATGTTCGCGAATCGCCTGAGGTTTGGGAGCGCGTCATCACCAAGCTGTCTCTGTCGGCGATGCCACCTGTGGGCGTGCCGCATCCCGATGCGTCTTTTTACGACGGTTTTCTCGCCTACCTGCAGACGGAACTGGATCAGGCCGCAAAGCAGAATCCGAACCCGGGCCGACCGAGTGTGCACCGTCTCAATCGAACCGAGTACGCCAACGCAGTTCGCGACCTGCTGGCTGTCGAGATCGATGTCGCAGCGCTGCTGCCAGCGGACAATATCGGCCAAGGCTTCGACAACATTGCCGATGTACTCGCCGTATCGCCGCTACTCATGGAGCGTTACCTGTTTGCTGCTGGCCGGATTGCCAGCCTGGCCGTTGGGCCCACGGCAATGACGCCGGCCGCCGAAGTCTACGAGATTTCCGATACATTCCGGCAGGACCAGCGCATGAACGAGGAGCTGCCGTTTGGTTCCCGGGGCGGCATGACGGTCCGGCATCGCTTTCCACTCGACGGCGAGTACACGCTGGATATCAGGCTGCATCGGAGCATCGAGGGTTACATCCGTGGCCTTCGCGACGAACACAAGATCGATATTCGCCTCGATCATCAGCGTATCGGTACGCTGACTGTGGGCGGCGAAATATACGGCCCTCCAGGCCCAACCTTCACTGAAAACCAGGTCGTGCAGTACTCTGGTGACCCGGAACAGGTTGGCTACGAGTTCAGTGCGGACGATGAACTCCAGATTCGATTTTCGGCCACTGCAGGAGAACACCTCGTCGGCATCTCTTTTGTCGAAGAAAACGCTAAACCGACCGGCTTCCGGACGCCACGCCTGACATTGCTGGAACTTCAGTCTTACAAAGGCGGCAACCCGAACCTGGCGAGCCTGACTATTACCGGTCCGTTCGCGGCTGACGGTCCGGGCGAAACGGCGAGCCGGCAGAAGATGTTTGCGTGTAAGCCTCCGGCTACAGCCGGACGGATCGACAGTGATTTCGAGAGCGGTATCGAACTGGCGCTGCAAGGCATTCTCGCGGGTCCCGAATTCCTGTTCCGCATCGAGCAGGATCCGGCCGATGTCGCGCCCGGTGAGGCGTACCGAATTAGTGACCTCGAACTCGCCTCGCGACTGTCGTTTTTCCTCTGGAGTAGCATTCCCGATGCGGAACTGCTCGTTGTGGCTGAAGCGGGTTCGAGGTCGCTAATTCGGTACGCCTCACCGGGCGCGACATCGGCCGGATCCTGCTCGATGCGGAACAGGAATTCGGG